>Ga0172371_10004943_pt1 | contig 19911 bp, 16 predicted proteins | sample Lak12m_FD_114543 | JGI IMG/M metagenome (GOLD analysis project Ga0172371, IMG submission 114543) | Freshwater microbial communities from Kabuno Bay, South-Kivu, Congo - kab_022012_12m | ecosystem: Environmental > Aquatic > Freshwater > Lake | place: Democratic Republic of the Congo: South-Kivu... | reverse complement strand
CTCGGCCTCGCTCATCCACCGCCTGCTCACCCTGCCCCCATTCATCCGCGCCCGCCTGCCCCCCCGCCAGCTCCAGCGCGTCGCCGCCGATTACTGGCGCGCCACCCCCCCCCTGCTGCGCCTGGTCGCCACCCTCGCCGACCTCACCCCCCACCTGGCGCGCATCCAATCCCCCACCCTGGTCCTCTGGGGCGATAGAGACCTCTCGCTCACCCCGGCCTCCTTCCCGCTGCTCGTCTCCGCCCTGCCTCATGCCGCCGGATACGTCATCCCCAACAGCGGCCACCAGCCCCATCTCGGTCGCCCCGATCTGGTCAACCCGCTGGTCGCCGATTTCATCCAGCGCCAGATGGCCGCCTATACCCCCGCCCTGAGCCTCTCACAAGGAGCCCCTCTTGACCGTTAAGCTGCTCCTGCGCGACAAAGTCTACGAAGTCAAGCCCGGCATCGCGCTCCGCGAAGCCCTGCTCAAATCCGGCCTGCTGCCCGAAGCCACCCTCGCCGTCCGCCGCGGCGCGCTGCTCACCGACGATGAGATCCTGCTGGATGGCGACGAGATCAAGCTGATCGCCGTCATCTCTGGCGGCTGGCGATGAAATGCGTCAAATGCGGCCAAAAAGCCGTCATCAACATGCGCCCGCACAAGCTGGCCCTCTGCCAGGTGCACTTCCTGGAATGGCTGCCCGCCCAGGTCGAGCGCTTCATCGGCAAATACCGCATGTTCAGCCCCCAGGAACGGCTGCTGGTCGCCGTCTCAGGCGGCAAAGACTCGCTCTCATTATGGGATATCCTCGCTCGCCTGGGCTACCAGGCCGACGGCCTGTACATTGGCCTGGGCATTGACGGCGGATTCGGCTACTCCCACCAATCGCAGCGCATGGCCGAGCAGTTCGCCGCCGCCCGCAGCCTGACCCTGCATGTCGTCAACGTCGCCCAGGAGTACGGCGAGACAATCCCCCAACTGGCCGGACGCACCCAGCGCGGCTACGAAAAGACCTGCTCCGTCTGCGGCCTGACCAAGCGCCACATCATGAACCGCGCCGCGCGCCTGGGCGGTTACCACGTCCTCGTCACCGGCCACAACCTGGATGACGAAGCCGCCACCCTGTTCGGCAACACCCTGAGCTGGAGCGGCGGCTACCTGGTGCGCCAATCGCCGGTATTGGAGGCCGATCAGCCCGGCCTGGTGCGCAAAGCCAAGCCGCTCTGCCGCATCTACGAGCGCGACATGGCCGCCTACGCCCTCTTGCGCGGCATCGAATACATCTACGAAGAATGCCCCTACGCCGCCGGCTCGAACTCCATCTTCTACAAAGAGCTGCTGAACCAGCTAGAAGCCCAGCGCCCCGGCGCCAAGCTATCCTTCTACATCTCCTTCTTGCAAGCCAAAGCCGACGGCCTGTTCGCTGCCCAGGCCGACCCGCAGATCGAAAAGCTGCACACCTGCCCCACCTGCGGCCAGCCCACCACCGCCCCCACCGACTGCGCCTTCTGCCGCATGCTCTCGTCGGCCAGCGAATAACAAAGCCCCCAATCAAGACTTCCGAAGTTTCTAGCCGCTCCAGACTTCCAGACTTCCGAAGTTTTGAAAACTTCGGAAGTCTAGAGCTTCGGAAATCCGCACCCGCTGACAATCACGCCTGTTCCAGGTAGCGTCCCACTTCCCAGTCCGTGATTTTCATCCTGTACTCTTCGATCTCCGCCCACTTCGCCCGGCTGAAGGTCTCATACACCGTCGAGCCGAGCGCATCGGTCAACAGCGAATCGGCGGCCAGTTCGCGCATCGCCTGCGAAAGCGAACCGGGCAGTTCGGCGATATTCATCGCCAGCCGTTCTTCCTTGGTCAGGTGATAGACATTCACGTTATTGAGCGGCGCCGGGCAGGCCAGTTGGTTATCAATGCCATCCAAAGCCGCCGCCAGCATCACGGTCAGCGCCAGATATGGGTTCGCCGAAGGATCGGGGCAGCGCAGCTCCGCGCGCACCGATTGGTCGCGCCCCTGCGTGTAATGCGGAATGCGGATCAGCGCCGAGCGGTTGATCTGCGCCCAGCCGACGTACACCGGCGCTTCATAACCCGGCACCAGCCGCTTATACGAGTTCACCGTCGGCGCCGCCACCGCCGAGAGCGCCTGCGCGTGCGCCAGTTGCCCGGCGATAAAGCCATACGCCAGCCCCGAAAGGTAATACTCGTCCTGCGCGTCAAAGAACAGGTTCTTGCCCTGCCGATCCGACAGCGACTGATGACAGTGCATGCCCGAACCGTTGATGCCAAAGATCGGCTTCGGCATGAACGACGCCACCAGCTCATGCTGCGCCGCAATCGCCTTGACAGTGTACTTCATGGTCAGGATGTTGTCAGCCGTCTGCAATGCGTCGGCGTATTGGAAGTCAATCTCATGCTGCGCCAGCGCGCATTCATGGTGCCCCATCTCCACCTCCAACCCCATGACAGACAGGGCATCCATCAACTCGGTGCGCACCCGCACCGCCTCGTCGTTAGCCGAGAAATCGAAATAGCCGCCGACATCGTGCGGCACAGGATGGATGTTAGCCTCCCCATTATGCTTAAAGAGAAAGAACTCCGGTTCTGGACCGACATTGTAAGTCCAACCGCGTTGTTGGATCTTCGCCAGCATACGCTTCAAGGTACCGCGCGGATCGCCCGGAAATGGGCTGCCATCCGTCAGATAGATATCGCAGAACACGCGCCCGCGCCGCGCCTCCACCGGCGTCCACGGCAGGGTTGCATAAGTCTTAGGGTCCAACACCAGCAACATATCGCTTTCCTGGATGCGGGCGAAGCCCTCCACCGACGAACCGTCAAACCAGACCCCGTTGTCCAACGCCATTTGCAAGCGATTGATCGGGATGTCCACGCTCTTGACCACCCCGGTCACATCGGTAAACTGCAAAGACACGAACTTGACGCCATCTTCCTTGATCTTAGCAAGCAATTCCTGGTTATCCATGTCTCTCTCCTATGCGAAAAATAATCGTGCATTGTAGCAAAGGGAAGGTTAGCTGTCAACGTATTTTAGAGAAAGCCGGGATATTCTCATTTTCTAACCCACCAGCCGCACAGCCAGAATCGACTGCAGAGTTCCATAGCTTTTTAGACTTCGGGACTCAGATAAGGTGGTAAGATTTGGGCAATTCATGGAGGCGGTATGACAGCCGAAGGCATCCCCATCGAACGCGGTTTATATAGCTGGGAAATCCAGGAGGCGCGGCGCGTCTTCGGAAATGCGCTGGTCTATGCGCAGGTGCGCGTCCGGGAATGCGCTGAATGGCCGAATACCATCCGCCGCCTGGGATGTTGGCTGCAACGCACGCCATATACCGGCATCCCAAATGCGATCACCATCGGCAATACCTGTTACTTCCCGGTGCGCCTGCTCGATACCCTCGTCCCACTCAATCATCCTGAGCATTACAAACTTGCCTGGCTGATCCATGAGCTGACCCATGCCTGGCAATACCAGCGAATGGGCTGGGGCTACCTGACCAAAGCCATCTACTCGCAGGTCAGCCAGGGCGCGCGCGCTTACGATTTCGGCGGCGAAGCTGGCCTCAGGGCAGCCATCCAAAATGGCAAGACGCTGTCCAGCTTTAACCTGGAGCAGCAAGGCGACATCTGCCGCATGTACTACGAACGGTTGTGCAGCAGCGCCGATGTCAGCGCCTGGCAACCCTATCTCGCCGAAATCCAACATACCGTGCCCCGCTGACCGGCTGTCTCGTTCCAGAGGCGCGCCAAGGACCGGTCCGAAAATGATAACGACCAGGGTTAAGGCGCAAGCCAGGTATGCAAATCGCCGAAAGGCCGCCGAATGGCCGCCTGACGCTTGACGTTTTCCCTCCTTTCGCTTAGGATAGATCAAGGCGTTACGTTCAGAGTGACTACCAGCCAGGTTTTACTGTGGGAGACGGTATGCGGATTGGTATGATGGCCGATGTGTATAAACCACACATCAGTGGGATAACAAATTTCATCGCGCTCAACAAAAAGTTCCTTGAAAAAAAAGGCCACGAAGTATTTGTTTTCACTTTCAGCGATACGGATTATGTGGATGACGAGCCAAACGTCATCCGCTCGCCGGGTCTGCCGTTGTTGGATACAGGTTATTTCATCGGCCTATCCTATTCCCCACCCGCCCGCAAATTGTTGCACACGATGGATGTCGTGCATGTCCACCACCCCTTTTTAAGCGGTTCGCTGGCCTTGCGCTATTGCCGCCCCCATAAGATACCCATTGTTTTCACCAATCACACCCGTTATGATCTGTATTCGCAGGCCTATCTGCCGCCTATGGCCGATCTCCTGGGCGTAGCAGCCGTGCAGGCTTATTTGCCAGCCTTTTGCCGCGCTTGCGACCTGGTGATTTCTCCTTCCGCCGGGATGCGGGATGTGCTGGTCAGTTTGGGGGTGGATATTCCAATCGTAATCGTCCCCAATGGCGTGGACATGCGCCCGTTTCAAAATCCTTCCCACCTGATCCATGGCGAAACTAGTTTCGCCCGCCAACAGCTAGGATTAAGCGCAGACAACGTAGTATTGATCTATGTGGGACGCTTGGGCCCGGAAAAGAACCTGCCCTTTCTGCTGCGCTCATTTTCAGGTCTCGTTCAGGCCTACGATCACGCACGGTTAATATTAGTGGGCGATGGACCCGAACGAGATACTTTGCAAGAAATGGCGGCCAAGATTCCAGTGGATAAGTGCGTGATCTTTACTGGAATGGTGTCATACGAGCAAGTGCCAGCTTATATACGAATGGCGGATGCATTTGTGACCGCCTCGGTCACAGAAGTCCACCCGTTGACGATTGTCGAAGCCATGGCTGCCGGTCTACCTGTTCTGGGAATCCAATCTCCAGGAGTTGGCGATACCATCCGAGACGGTGATACTGGCTACCTGGTCGCACATGAGGATATCGCCAGTTTTACAGCAAAAATGGCGCGCCTGGTGCGCGAGGACAATCTGCGCCGTCAGATGGGCGAAAGGGCTTGCCAGGCGGCCGTCCTGTATGATATTGAGCGAACAACGGCCGCGATGGAGCAACAATACCAAAATGTTATCGCGCAGGTAAAAACGCATAAACGAAAAACCCGCCTGCCGACATCCATCAATTGGATAACCCAAAACCATGACGAACGCCCGACAAAAACTGGCCCATTGGGGTGAAGCATTTGCCGCGGATTACCTCCAGCAGCGAGGGTATACGATATTAGAACGCAACGCGCGCACCCCTTACGGGGAAATTGACCTGGTGGCGGCTATCCTTACGCCTGCCAGCTCTGTGACGGTTTTTGTGGAGGTCAAAACGCGCCGCTCTACCACGTATGGATATCCAGAAGAATCGGTTACACGCCGGAAGCGCGCTCATATGCTGGCCGCGGCCCAGGCATATCTACAGACTCATCCGCAGCTTGCCGGAGATTGGCGGATTGACGTAATGGCGATCTATAGCCCCGATCCAAAACTGCCTCCCACAGTAAATTACTTTGAGAATGCCGTCGCTGAGGAGTGAAGACTCTTGCTTACCGATAAAGAGCATCGCCCACCTCTGGTTGTCCTCCTTGGCCCAACCGCAGTGGGAAAAACCGAACTATCTATCCAGATCGCTGAACGTTTGGGCGGCGAGATCGTCTCAGCCGATTCACGGCTCTTCTATCGCGGCATGGATATCGGCACAGCTAAACCGACCCTGGCTGAACGGGAACGCGTCCCACACCATTTGATTGACGTAGCAGAGCCGGACCAGATTTGGAGCCTGGCCTTATTCCAGCAGCAAGCCCGGGCTGCCATCGCTGAGATCCACACCCGCGGCAAGCTGCCCTTATTAGTCGGAGGTACTGGCCAATATATCCGGGCAGTTATCCAGGGCTGGGATATTCCTAAAGTAGCGCCGCACCCGCACTTACGCGCTGCGTTGGAAGCCTGGGCTACGGAAATCGGCGCGGATGGCTTGCATATCCGGTTAGCCAGCCTGGACAAGCCGGCAGCAGATGCCATCGACGCGCGCAACCTGCGTCGCACCGTGCGCGCTTTGGAGGTCATTCTGAGCAGCGGGCGACGCTTTTCAGACCAACGCCAGAGCCAGCCATCCCCATACCGCTTGTTGCTCTTGGGACTGACCCGCCCCCGCCCTGAGCTTTACCAGCGAATAGATGAACGTATTCAAATGATGCTCACCGCCGGCCTGGTCGCGGAAGTAGCCGGCCTATTAGCGCAAGGATATGCGCCGGACCTGACTACCTTTTCAGCCATCGGGTACCGAGAAATTATCGCCTATATACAGGGGAAAATTACTTTCGATGAGGCGGTTCGCCTGATGCAGCGCGCCACCCGAGTTTTTGTCCGCCGTCAGGCAAACTGGTTCAAACCAGATGACCCCGATATTCACTGGGTACGCGCTGGCGCATGCGCGCAGGATGAGATGTTGGGCATGATCTACGAGCGCCTGCGCGACGATTAAGCATCAGACCGCTGAAAGCGCCACGTTCCAGCCATTTTATTGCTGAAAATGTTTGACATCTGACTTAAAAAACTCTATACTATATTCACAGGCATTCCAAATTACTCTCATCAAACGAATAGTGCCGCCAATCAACCCTTATTTTCCCACAGCCAAAGGAGGAAGAATGGATGAGCGACCTTGGTTAAAACAGTACGACAAAGGCGTACCGTTTACCATTGATTATCCCCCCGTACCAGTATTTTACTTTCTGGAGGAGGCTGCCCGCAAATATCCCGATGCACCCTGCACAATTTTCAAGGGTGCGCGTATCTCTTACAAAGAGATGGACGCGCTCACTGACCGGCTGGCCGCTGGTTTGGCCGATCTGGGGATCAAGAAGGGCGACCGGGTGGGGATCATCATCCCCAATACACCGCAGTTTGTGATCGTATATTTTGCTATCCTGAAGCTAGGCGCTATCGTCGTAGCAAACAACCCGCTGTATAGCGCACGCGAAATCGAGCATCAGGTCAACGACGCGGGGGTTGAGGTGATGATCGTGATGAGCAATTATTACAAGATCACCAAACAAGTGCAACCCAAATCCAAAATCCACACGGTGGTGGTCACCAATATCAAAGAGTCCCTGCCGCCCGTTCTGGCTTTCTTATTCGGTCTAACCAAGGAAAAGAAAGGCGGCTTCCGGGTCGAATTAGAGCAGGGCGACATCTGGCTAAAAGATTTGATCGAACGGCACAAACCAGAAGACCGGCCCCAAGTTGAGGTGGGAACGGACGACGTGGCGATCTTCCAATACAGCGGCGGCACGACCGGCGTCTCGAAGGCGGCAGTAGATTTGCACCGCAATCTGGTTGCGGATACTTTAATGATCCGCCATTGGATGCCGGACTGCGTTGACGGAAAAGAAGTAGTCCTGATGGCTATCCCCCTCTTCCACGTCTATGGCATGGTGGCTGGCATGTGCTTTGCCATGCGCGCCGCCGCCTCCATGGTGATGATCCCCAACCCACGTGATATCAAAGACGTTCTGGAAAACCTGCAAAAATACAAAGCCAGCATCTATCCAGGCGTGCCGACGATGTATAACGCCATCAATAACCACCCGGATGTCAAGGCGAAGAAATATAACCTGAGCTCGATCAAAGCCTGCATCTCTGGTTCGGCGCCGCTGATGCGCGAGACCAAAGACCGCTTTGAAGCCCTGACCGGCGGCAAACTGGTGGAAGGCTTCGGCATGTCGGAAACGCCCACTGCTTCTCACTGCAATCCATTATATGGCAAGAACCCGCCTGGCTCTATTGGCGTGCCGCTGCCAGACATGGACGCCCGCATCATCAGCCTGGAGGATGAGACGACTATCCTGCCGCCCGGCGAGGTGGGCGAACTGGTAGTCAAGGGACCGATTGTGATGAAAGGTTATCATAACATGCCCACCGAAACCGCCAATGCCTTGCGCGATGGCTGGCTCTACACCGGAGACATCGCTAAAATGGATGATGAGGGCTTCTTCTACATTGTTGATCGCAAGAAGGAGCTGATTAAACCCGGCGGATACCAGGTCTGGCCGCGCGAGGTTGAGGAAGTCATTATCCAACACCCCAAAGTTCTAGAGGTGGGCGTGGCAGGCGTACCGGACGCCTATCGCGGTGAAACGGTCAAAGCCTGGGTGGTGCCGCAAGCCGGCCAGACGATCTCGGAACAAGAGATCAAGGAGTGGTGCAAAGATCGCATCGCCAAATACAAGATACCAACCCAGGTTGAATGCCGATCCGAATTGCCGAAGACTACCGTAGGAAAGATTCTGCGCCGCGAGCTGGTACGCCAGCATAAGGAGAATACACCCCCGGCCTCCTAAATCAGGATAGCTTCACACGAAGGGCATGAGTGAACAATCCGGCAACGGTGAGGGCTGCCGGATTGTTCATTCCAACCAACAATTTAATATCGTTGACGTAGCAAAGGTGGCATGGTAGAATTTCGTCGCTTTACAGGTTGGCCTCTGTAAAGCGCTTTGCCCCCATCGTCTAGAGGCCCAGGACGTGGCCCTCTCAAGGCCAAAACTGGGGTTCGAATCCCCATGGGGGCACCAAGCTACAAAGGGCTGCTCGACCAACATATCGAGCAGCCCTTTATGTTATGATCCGGCGTAACTCACGTTGCTTTACATTACAGGTGTTTCTTGCAACGCAGATTCATACTGGAACTATCCCGCTCAAGGTTGAACGCCATAAACTGGTTGAATACCCGCGCAATCAGCCCGAATAAATTGATTACAATGAAGGGATGAAGGCCAATACCCCATTGAAAGCTTGTGATCTTGTCTGAGATTGCGTGTATACCATGAAACCCAATAATGTTACCCGCCTGTTAGACTCACACAAAATCCAATACGTTGCCTGCGAACTGCCGGCTGAAAAACTTGGCGCGCTGGAAACGGCTCAATGGCTGAATGTTCCACCCGAACAGGTCTTCAAAACCATCGTCGTCACACGTGAGAGCAAAGGCAAGCCGATTCTGGCTGTCACTTGTGGTGTTTCTGAAGTTGACCTGAAAGCGCTAGCCAAAGCCGTCGGCGAAAAGAAACTGGCGTTGCCCAGCGAGCGTGAAGCTGAGCGGCTGACCGGATTACAAGCGGGCGGCATCTCGCCGCTGGCGCTATTGAACCGTGGCTTTCAAGTCATCATAGACGAAACCGCCCAGCTCTTCGATGAGGTTTATATCTCTGGCGGCCAGCGCGGTCTCGATATCCGTCTGCCTGTCCAGGCCTTAGCCGATTTGACCGAGGCAACCTTTGCCGACTTTGCGCGTTAGCCCTTGACGGTTTATCGTACTCGCCGAAGGTACTGCCAAAATTCTGCAAAGCAAATCGATTCCCAGCCGAATCAATTCGTTTAAGGGGTAGAATCGGTAAATTCATTGCCGTCTGTATGCATGATCGAAGAATCTCCAGCGGCAGAAAGCTGTAGGAAAGTGGCTGTTGGTGCACAGGTTACTCGTTTCGGAGGGGAAGCATGCCGCTCATGAATGGTCAAGTACTTAATAACCGCTACCGTATCGAAACGCGGCTGGGTCAGGGTAGCTTCGGTGAGGTCTACAAGGCGCAAGAGTTGCAAACCCCGCGCCGTACTGTGGCAATAAAATTCTTACGCAAGAATGCCCCTGGAATAGATGCACAATTGTATAACCAATGCAAAGAGCGCTTCGAGCTGGAAGCTACGCTGGCAGGGCTTTTCGACTCGCCGCACCTGATTCGCGTCTTTACCTCCGAAATAATCGAGGATGACCTGCATCTGGTGATGGAATATGCCGGAGGAGGCAGCCTGGCGGATTTGATCCAAAACGCTCGCAAGCGCCAGCAGCCGCTTCCGATCCGCAGGGTGATCGAGATCGGATACCAGATTGCCTTGGGGCTGGCAGCTTTGCACGAAGCCGAGGTGATCCATCGCGACCTCAAGCCGTCCAACGTATTGCTGACTGCGGATGGGCGCGTGAAAATCGCTGACCTGGGATTTGCTCAGACGGATTTTTCTGTAATGGACCGCGATCAGAAGGGCAGCCTATCAACTGAACATCCCGGCACACCTCAATACATGCCGCCGGAGCAGCGCCCGCCGCATAAGGAGGCTTTGAAACCACCGGCCGATATCTATGCTTTGGGCTGTATGTTATTTGAGTTGCTGACGTTGAAAACCTATTATTACCTGGAGCCTGGAGTGCGCTTGCGCGACTTACGTCCGGATGTTCCAGTCTGGTTAGAGAGACTGGTGATGCAGATGTTAGCCGAAGACCCGGCGCAACGCCCGTGGAATGGGAAGAAAGCTGCGGCGGCAATCATTCCACCACCCACAATCAGTGAAAGCAGCCCCGGAACGGGTGGAGAAGTGAAGGCGCCCGCCTCCCATACGGAACATCATTTGAGGCGCATATGGCCGATTGTGTTAGCGTTGGCCGGGATAGGTCTGTTGGCTTTGCTCCTTTGGAGTATTATAAGCTATCTGTTCAATCCGGCGCCCGCGCCCGCCGTCTCCAGGGTTACAGTTCAAACCGAACAGACCGCTACACCGGGTGTAATAGCGACCATCGTATCTGTTATAGATACCCAAGGCGTTCCTATGGCGCTGATTCCGGCTGGCGAATACCAGATGGGCAGTCAAAATAATGATGACAACGAAAGACCGCTCCATGTTGCTTATCTGGATGCCTTTTATATTGATATGTATGAAATCACCAACGCTCGCTATTCTGCCTGCGTCTCGGCAGGGAAATGCCAGCCGCCGACTGCAAGCAATTCGGCTATTCGCGAAAGTTATTACGGCGAGCCGCAATTTGCCAATTACCCGGTAATCTACGTCTCCTGGGAGATGGCGCAAGTTTATTGTAAATGGCGCGATGCAAGTCTTCCGAGCGAGGCGCAATGGGAGAAGGCCGCACGCGGCGGTTTACATGGCATGGATTATCCCTGGGGAAATGACCAACCTATTTGTGATAAGGGCGCAAAGAATGGGGCCAATTTTGGCGACTGTGCGGAGGACGACACCGAGAAGGTGGGTAGTTTCAGCCCGAATGGTTATGGTTTGTTTGACATGGCCGGTAACGTTTGGGAGTGGACTCTAGACTGGTATTCCGACATTTATTATAAAAGCCAACTCTCTTTTGTGAATCCAATTGGCCCGCAGAGCGGCGAGGCGCGTGTCATGCGGGGTGGCTCACTATTCAATAATTCAGACTCGCTTCGTGTCGCTAATCGAGGCTATTTTGCCCCGCAGAGTTACTACATCATCGGGTTCCGCTGTACAACTTCCTCACAAAGGTGATTCTCACCAGTGGCATAATTTTACAGGCCGTGTTAACTTCTTATTAGAAATCCCCAACCCTAAACCCCGAATTCTTGACGCGGCCTTGCCTGCGTGGTATCATCAATGCGTGTAATTTAGCACTCTCAAACCGAGAGTGCTAAATATTAAAGACCCGTATGAAAGAGCTTACCGAACGACAGAAACTAATTTTAACCCTGGTAATCACCGATTACATTGATACCGCTCAACCAGTTGGGTCCGTGTATATCGTTGAACATTGGGGATTGGATGTCAGCTCGGCAACCGTGCGTAATGAACTGGTGGCGCTGACGGAATTGGGGTATTTACGCCAACCGCACACTTCTGCGGGACGGGTACCAACCGAAGACGGTTACCGCTATTTTGTGCGCCAGTTAATGGGTCACACCGACCTGCCAGCCCCTACGAAGCAAACCATCACCCATCAATTTTACCAGGCCGGCGCAGACGTGGATCACTGGATGCGCCTGGCTGCATCGGTGCTTGCGAATCAATCTCAGGCGGCCTCATTGGTCACAGCGCCCCACCCGGAACGCTCGATCTTCAAGCATCTGGAGTTGATTGGCACGCGCGGCCGCCAGGTATTGATGGTGCTGGTGCTTTCGGGCGGCGAGGTCAGCCAACAAATGCTCAGCCTGGCCGAGCCGGTTACTCAAGAACAACTCAGCGCAGTTGCTCAAACGATCAACCGCATCTGCCTGGGGCTGGATAGCGATGGCATCGCCTCCTTAATGTCTCCGGCGACGGCATTGGAGCAGGATATTCTCAAGTTAGTAGCAGCGGAGATGCGTCGCTCTGGCGATGTAATTACTGGCGAATTATACCGAGACGGCTTGACTCATGTTTTATCAGAGCCGGAATTCGGCGAGATGGACGTTGCCCGCCGCGCCTTACGAATTCTGGAAGAGCGCCCATTGCTCGAAGACTTGCTGGCTCGCACAGTTCTATCTACCGAGCGTGGAGGGGTGCAGGTTTTGATTGGCGGCGAGGGCACCTGGGAAGAACTGCGCGAATGTTCCATGGTGCTGGCGCGTTACGGCGCGCCCGGCCTAGCGACCGGAACATTGGGCATTCTGGGACCGATGCGCATGCCGTATGGGCGCACTATCTCAACGGTGCGTTTTATGGCTGGATTATTGAGCAATCTAGTCGAAGATATGCTGACGGAAGAATAATAGACCGTGAAGACCCTTCGAACTTTGAAAGCCCAAAGGGTCAGGACATTGAAGAACAGGATACGATGACAAAGACAAAAAAGCACACCCCTACAGAAGAAGTTCAGCCCGAAAGCACGGCGCAGGCCGCCGAAACAACCGGCGCGCCGTTCTCCGCTGAGGAAATGGAGCATTTGCAAGACGAGTTGGGACAAGCGCGCACAAAGGCCAATGAATATCTGGATGGCTGGCAACGTTCACGGGCTGAATTCGCAAACTATAAAAGACGCGTCGAGCGCGAGCAATCCCAAGTCTACCAGACTGCCAGCAGCGCGGTGATTAAGCGCTTCCTGAACATCTTGGACGATCTGGAACGGGCATTGAAGAACCGCCCGCCAACCGGGGATGGCGCAAGTTGGGCAGAGGGCATTGAATTGGTTTACCGTAAGCTGATCTCTATCCTTGAAAGTGAAGGCGTCAAGCCCATGCAGACCGATGGGCAGATGTTCGATCCGAACTTGCACGAAGCCATCGTTTCAGAAGTCAGCGACCAGCACGAAAGCGGTCAAATTATTGAAGCTGTGCAACAGGGCTATCTCTTAGGTGATAAGGTTTTACGCCCCGCCAGAGTGCGGGTGGCGAAATAACCTGGATTTCAGGATTCGGCGCGTGTCGAACACGCTGCTCAGAATAGATTTTGAGAACAATCGGAGGATATTATGGCAAAAATCATAGGCATTGACCTGGGAACGACTAACTCTGTGGTGGCGGTTATGGAAGGCGGCGAGCCGACCGTGATCTCCTCGGCAGAGGGCGAACGTTTGGTGCCGTCCGTTGTGGCGGTCAACAAAAATCATGAACGTCTGATCGGGCGCGTGGCGCGCAATCAGGCGGTAGTAAACCCGGAGAATACAATCTTCTCAATTAAACGCTTCATGGGTCGCAAGTTCAGGGATCCCGAAGTGCAGCGCGCTTTGTCGCGCGCACCCTACAAAGTGGCTGAAGCCCCCAATGGTGATGTGCGCGTCTACCTGGATGGCAAAGAATACTCGCCGCCAGAAGTCTCAGCCATGATCCTGGGCAAGCTCAAAGCGGACGCCGAAGCTTACCTGGGCGAGGCAGTCACCCAGGCGGTGATCACCGTCCCGGCCTATTTCAACGACGCCCAGCGCAACGCCACCAAAGACGCCGGTAAGATCGCCGGCCTGGAAGTGCTGCGCATTATCAACGAGCCAACCGCTTCATCGCTGGCGTATGGCCTGGATAAGAAGAAAGACGAGACCATCGCGGTGTATGACCTGGGCGGCGGCACTTTCGATATTTCGATCCTGGATGTCGGCGATGGCGTCTTCCAGGTGCGCTCGACCAGCGGCGACACCTTCCTGGGCGGCGACGATTTTGATCAACGCATACTCGATTTCCTGGCTAGCGAATTCCAGAGCCAGAACGGCATTGATTTGCGTAAAGACCGCCAGGCTTTACAGAGGCTCAAAGAAGCTGCCGAAAAAGCCAAGATCGAACTTTCGACGATGTTGCAAACCGAGATCAATCTGCCATACATCACTGCCGATGCCAGCGGGCCCAAGCACCTGGTGATGCCTTTCACTCGCGCCAAGCTGGAGCAATTGACCCACGACCTGGTCGAACACTCGCTCGACCCGGTGCGCCAGGCGCTCAAAGACGCCAGTGTTGAAACCTCCCAGATCAACGAGGTGGTGCTGGTAGGTGGAATGACCCGTATGCCGGCAGTGCAAGAAGCGGTACGCAAACTGTTCAACAAAGAGCCGCACAAGGGCGTCAACCCCGATGAGGTGGTGGCAATTGGCGCGGCGATCCAGGCCGGCGTGCTGGGCGGGGAGGTAAAAGATATCTTATTGCTGGATGTCACCCCGTTGACTCTATCGGTCGAAACCCTGGGTGGGGTCGCCACTGCTTTGATCGAACGCAATACTACCATCCCGACTCGCAAAGGCCAGGTATTTTCTACAGCCAGCGATATGCAATCGCAGGTGGAGATCCATGTCGTGCAAGGCGAGCGCCCGATGGCTGGCGATAACAAATCGCTGGGGCGCTTTATCCTGGATGGCATCCCGCCCGCGCAGCGCGGCATCCCGCAAATCGAAGTCACATTTGATATTGACGCCAACGGCATCATCAAAGTAACTGCGCAAGACAAAGCTACCGGGCGCAGCCAGCACATTACCATCACCGCTTCGTCCGGGCTTTCCGAGAACGAGGTCGAGCGTATGCGCAAGGACGCAGAAGCGCACGCTGATGAAGACCGCCACCGGAAAGATCTGGTTGAAGTGCGTAATAACGCTGATAGCGTGACTTATTCCGCCGAAAAGACTCTCAAAGACCTGGGCGATAAAGTTCCAGCCGACCTGAAGAAGCAGGTGGAGGACAAAGTTGCCAATGTGCGCGAGGTGATGGGGCGCGAAGATGTCGAGGCGACGCGCAGAGCGGTAGACGACCTGACCCAGGTATTGCAGCAGTTAGGCGCAGCCGCCTATCAACAGTCCGGCCCTGCTGCTGGAGGACCTGAAGGCGCAGGCGGGCCGCCCCCTGGCTCTGGCCCGACCCCGGAAGGCGGCGAGGATGTGGTTGACGGTGAGTTTCGCAGCGCCTGATGCTTATTGAAACATGGATGTGGATGATGCTTGTGGATAAGGTCTGCTGACTGTATCCGCAAGCATTATCCATTTTTCGGCTGAATGACACGAATGATGACACAACGCGATTATTATGAAGTCTTGGGCGTGCCACGCACCGCCTCAGCAGACGATCTCAAAGGCGCATTCCGACGGCTGGCGCGCCAATACCATCCAGATGTCAATAAAGCCTCGGATGCGGAAGAACGGTTTAAAGAGATCAACGAAGCCTATGCCGTGCTATCCGATGAAGAAAAACGCGCGGCTTACGACCGTTTTGGACATGCTGGAGTGCGCAACGCGGGCGGCGCGCCCGATTTTTCAGTTGACTTCGACTTTGCCGACATCTTTGGCGATCTATTCGGCTTTGGTGGATTTGGCCGCAGTTCTGGACGGGCGCGTAATGCGCCGCGACGCGGCGCTGATCTGCAATACCGGCTGGATTTAACCTTTGAAGAAGCCGTCTTTGGCATCGAAAAGGAAATTGATGTCACGCGTGATGAGACTTGTAGCGCCTGCAACGGCAGCGGGGCTAAACCCGGCACTTCACCAACCCGCTGTAGCACGTGCAATGGCAGCGGGGAGGTACGCCAGGCGCGCCAGACCATCTTAGGCTCGATGGTTCAGGTAACCACGTGCCCGACTTGCCGGGGGGCCGGCGAGACGATCGCTACACCTTGCCCAACCTGCCAGGGACGCGGCCTGGAACGTAAGTCGCGCCGGAAAGTGGTCAATGTTCCCGCCGGCGTGGACAGCGGCACGCAAATTCGCCTGGCTGGCGAGGGACAACCCGGGGAAAACGGCGGACCGAATGGGCATCTGTATATCGCTATTCAGGTAAAACCGCACAAATTCTTCCGCCGCCGGGATTATGATGTTTTGCTCGACCTGAGCGTCAACGTAGCACAAGCGACGCTGGGGGCAGAAGTTGAGGTGCCAACGGTGGATGGCCCGTTCAAGATCAAGATTCCAACCGGCACGCAACCCGGAAAAGTCCTGACTCTCAAGAGCAAGGGTGTGCCCAAACTGCGCAGCAACGGGCGCGGCGATCAGTTGGTAGTCATCAATGTCACCGTCCCAACCCATCTAACCGCCGAGCAACGCCAGCTTTTTGAAGACCTGGCAAAGAGCCTGGGCAGCGAAGTTCAGCCCACCGAACGCGGCTTTCTGGATTGGTTGAAGGAAGCTCTGACCGGGTAAGTTGACCCCTGGCGGGAAAAAGGCGATTGGCGATGGAAAACAAGGACTGGCTGGAAATATCTCTTACCGTGGATGGCGAGCTGGCCGAACCGGTTGCTGAAACGCTGGCGCGCTTTATCCCCGATGGAGTAGTGATTGAAAGCACCGCGGTGACAGCGAACCGGGACAATTCAGAAGATCATGCTATTGGCCCATTGCGTGTCTATGGCTATTTGCCAGTAGACGCTCATCTGGAAGAAACCCGCCACCGCCTGGAAGAGGCGCTTTGGTATCTAGGACGTATCCGCCCATTGCCCGAGGCGCGCTTTGAATTGATTCACAACACCGATTGGGCCGAATCCTGGAAAGTTCACTATCGCCCAATCGCGGTCGGTCAACGGCTGATGATCGTCCCGGCCTGGCTGAAAACCCCCAATCCTGAGCGCATCCCGATTCGAATTGATCCTGGCATGGCTTTTGGCACTGGTACGCATCCCACCACACAATTGTGCCTGGAACTGATCGAGGATTTTGTGACAAAAAACCCCGACTTACCAGCAGACTGGGCGGTGATTGACCTCGGTTGCGGGACAGCGATCCTGGCGATTGCCGCGCTCCAGCTTGGGGCGCAGCGCGCCCTGGGAGTGGATATTGACGCCGAAGCGGTGCGCGCAGCCAGCCAGAACGCCGCCGCCAACGGCGTGGCAGAGCGATTGGAGCTTGGGCTTGGCTCCTTGGCGGAAATCCTGCAGGGCAATTATTCAATCCAAACTGCGCCTCTGGCGCTGGCAAATATCCTGGCGCCCGTGTTAGAGAGGCTGTTGGATGAGGGGTTAGGCAAGCTCATGACAGCGGATGGCAGGCTGGTCTTATCCGGTATCCTGGCCGAACAGGTGGACGATGTTAAAACAGCAGCCAGCCGAAATGGTCTGCGGCTGGCCGATCTGAAACAAAGCGGCGATTGGGTCGCCCTGAGTTTCCAGCAGAACGATTCTCAGGGCAATGACCAGACTGTGAAATCTTTATAGTCGGTCAGTTTGCCAGTCAATTCAGCGCTGCCATGGAAGCCAATCCCGATCATAATGGCGCCTGAATATTGCTTGGACAGGTCCAACTCAGAGATGAACTGATCATTTACAAAGAGCCAGCCGCGATCTTTGTCTGCATACAGACGGATCTTATTGGCTGCTCCTTCTTCGATATTCAAGCCTTCGATCTTTCCCTCCAATACAACTTTTCCACCCGGCAATCCCGAAAGCAAATAATACTTCCAGCTTTTATCTGAATTAAACACCAAATTATATTCGACATTCGGACTGGATTGGCGAAAGATCAGGCCGAAATCCCAGGCCGATTCGCTGGTTGGATAAGGGACATAAAAGGTAACTTCCAGAATAAAACTTCTCAGCCCAACCGAAGCGCTGATGGTTTCGATTTTCTTATTCTCAGCTTTGTGCGGGATGCGCCCGTCCTTTGGGGCGAAGATCAACCCGGCGTTAGCTTCCATGTTTGCCAGGATGCCTTTTAACGCCTGTTGCGTGGCTGCGGTTTTCGGTTCGGCAGTTGCTGCGCTATTGAATTTGGCGGTCGGAGAATTTTGTATCACCGCAGCGGTGACTGTGGGTGTACGTCCGGGTGTATGGGTAGCCTGTACGCTGGAAGTAGACGCCACTTGCGCCGCCAGGCTGGTAGTGGTCATCTGCACCGACTTATTTAAACTCGCCACATAGGTCTGCGTCGCATTTTCGGAACTCATACCCTCTCCGCTGAACAGGCTGGCTAACAGCGCTGCGCCCCCCAGACATATTGCCAGAACGACTAACCCTCCCAGCCCAATCACCAATCCGGTTCTTTTCGGCTTGGGTTTTACTGCAACCGGTTGCGGTGGGACAAACACTGGAGCAGCGGGCGGGAGTGGCGCGCTGGCAGGCTTAGACGCCGGCATAGCAATGTTGGTGGATTGGGAGACGCTCGCTGAATCTGCAACGGGCGCGCTGACCGCAGGCATGAGGGTGGTTTGAAAATTTGCTTCCGGAGCGACCAGTATCGTTTCCGGGTTCTTCGCAGGTGTGGCTTGCACAGAGATCGTTTGAGCAGTTTTCAAGGCAGCCCGAAATTCTCCGGCAGTTTGAAAGCGCATCCCAGGCTCTAACGCCATTGATCGTTCGATCACATCGCTCACGACTAATGGGACCTGTGGGTTGAGCTGGTGGGCGCTTTCCAGGTTCTGGCCGGCCATGCGCGCCACGCTCTCCGGCGGTTCAATCCCGGTCACCAGGGTATATAACGTTGCGCCCAAAGCATACAGATCAGTCCGCTCATCCGTCTTTCCCTGTCCATATTGCTCGGGTGGAGCAAAGCCCGGCGTAATGGCGCGCGCCCCAATTGTGGTCTTCAAACTCTGGTCATATACTTTCACCAGTCCAAAATCCACCAATACCGCTCGTCCCTTAGGCGTGACGCGGATATTGGCTGGTTTGATGTCACGATGCAAAACGGGCGGCGTCTGGTTATGCAGATATTCCAATGCGCCGCACACCTGTGTCACCCATTCAACAGCCTGATCTACCGGGACAATCTCTTGCTGGGCCAGGATAGAACAAAGATCATCCCCCTCGACAAAATCCATGACCAGATACTGCCCCTGTCCAGGGATGATGAAGTGGTCAATGACGCGCGGTAAGTTCGGATGAGACAGATTCGCCAGCAAGGTCGCTTCGCGGGTGAACTGCCGCTGCGCTTCCGGCGTGATGGCTAGATTTTCTTTCACCGCGCATAAGCGGCTCAGGTTAAGGTCCCAAGCGCGATAGACTGCTCCAAAACCGCCGCGCCCCAGTTGTTCCTCGATCCGGTAGCGGTTTTGCAGGGCGCGCGCTTCCTCTGCTGGCGGCTCGTCAATGGGCGACGGAAGAGGTTTGATCGTGGTTGGGCCGCTTACAGGCTGCGGTACAGGGCGGCTGGAGCGGGCGCTGCCCAACTCAGCGCCACATTCAGCGCAGAAACGGGTGTTTTCTTTATTGACTGCGTTGCATTGTGGACAAACGATCCCAGCCATAGCATTGCTCCTGGTAAAGTGGTCTATTCAAAACAGAACTGGTCAACCAATTTTCCGGTTTTATCTTTCAAGTAACCGCAATCGCCATCGTTATCCCAGATGGGTGCGGGATTGAAAAAGCTGAAACCGCAGTGTTGTGTGTTATACAGGTTGGTATAGACCCGGCAATATTGGCCTGGGCCCAGTACGAACCTGGGAAATATAAACACATGATTTTTAATATCGCGCACCGACCAACCGTCTAGCTGCACTGGCGAGATACCTGAATTATAAACCTCAATGAACTCTTCTGGCTCTTGCCATTGTGTGCCGCGGAAGGCAATTCGTACAATCACAATGTCACCCGCGGCCGAGATAGTGGCAGTAGGCGGGGGGAAGGTACGAGTAGGGGTGGGCGTCGCAGCCCATAGACCCACGCCGGCGGTAATCGCCTGGGTTTCGGCCTCGAGTAAGAGCGAGTCGCAGCTAATATTTGGCGGCTGGCTTTGAGCAATGGCATAGCCGCTGTCCGCCATTTCACGGTTTACAAAAACACCGTTTAGGATCACATAG
>Ga0172371_10004942_pt1 | contig 19911 bp, 12 predicted proteins | sample Lak12m_FD_114543 | JGI IMG/M metagenome (GOLD analysis project Ga0172371, IMG submission 114543) | Freshwater microbial communities from Kabuno Bay, South-Kivu, Congo - kab_022012_12m | ecosystem: Environmental > Aquatic > Freshwater > Lake | place: Democratic Republic of the Congo: South-Kivu... | reverse complement strand
TACTTTTTGGCTACAAAAAGTAATGCCCGCCGCCCGCGCTCCGCTAAAGCTACGCGGGGCAAGCAGGCGAACTGTGAATTAAGTAGGTAGATGATTTAAACACGGACAAGGGGTCCTTCGACTCGAGTTTACCCTGAGTGGCACCGAATGGGCTCAGGATGACAAAATAGAAGGGATGACAATTAGGGAGAGAACGACGAAAACAGCGGAAGGTTATCTGGTTTAATAGATAAGCCCCGCGCATGTTTGCAGCGGGGCCGGTGTGATGTTTGGTTACTTGTGGTTACTGCAAAATGAAGTCGCAGTCACCGCCTAAAGAACGGTAGAGTTCCACCAAGTGCCAACGCACCACCGCTTGGTCGGGAAGATTGAGATCGGAGGCGATAGAAACTACCGCTAGCGCGTCGTCTTCCGACAGGCCGATGTTCCGCTGCAACCAGATGAACAAATCGGCGATCGTGGTGCCAAAGCTTTGGTACGACAGAATCCGTTTTAGGCGCTCCAATAATTTTGCCCGCCCCTCGTTGGAGAGGGTCGGTTCTAACATGGGGTGTGCCATAACCCTCCCCCAAAATGGAGTGGATAGAAAGGACCTACTGCTAGTGAACCATACTGAGCCGGACTGTCAAGAAAAGTAGTAAATTATTGACAGAAAGCTACGTTTGTGATATCTTAGTATATCCCCTAATAACGGGCGCCCCTTTAAAACCTAAAACGCATTGGAGGAACTAATGCCAATTCGCATTAACGAAGAAATCGAGCGCCGGTGGTTGGTACTCGAATATGATCCGGCCGAGTTGGTGGGGTTGCCCACCATGCACATTCGGCAAGGTTATCTGGGACTGTTCTCCGATAGCCAAAGTTTGCGAGTTCGGATCGGCAAGCCGTCGACTTCCGCGCCAATCGTCTCGGAAGTAACCAGAAAAAACGGCCGCGGCGAACATCGCCAAGAAGAAAACCTCGACGTTTCATTGTCGACAGCGGAGTTTCTGTTTGACAGCACACCACTAACCGTAGATAAAATTCGTCATTTCACTCCCGACGGTTGGGAAATCGACGTGTTCAACGCACCGCTGCAGGGAGTGGTACTGGCCGAGTTTGAAAAAAAACACCCCGACCAAGAAGTGCTGTTGCCACCGTGGATTACGCGCGCCGTTGAAGTGACCGAGTCGCTGTCGAACGTGCACCTGGCCTACTTGGCGCAAGACATGCGCTGCCATCCCAGCGACTTGATGCCGCATCAGCTGCTGCTCGATCGCTTGCAACCGCGCCTGCCGCGAGTTGTACTGACCGGCGGCCCCTGCTCGGGCAAAAGCACGTTGATCCGTATTCTGCAGGAAAAATTCGGCGACAAGCTGCAGTGCGTGCCCGAAGTGGCCACCATTATCATCGGCCAGGTGGGCATTCGTCCGGCCGCGGGTGACAACGAAAAATTGATCGCCATGCAGCGCACTATCGCTCACGTGCAGATGGAGTTCGAAGACATTTCGCATCTCCAAGCAGCTCACGACGGCAAACGCGCCACCGTTTTGGATCGGGGCTTAATGGACAACCCCGCCTATCTGCCCGGCGGCACTCGGCAATTCACCGACATCACCGGCATCACGCAGGAAACGGCTTTTGACCGTTACGACGTGGTGATTCACCTGGCGGTACCGCCGCGCGACGTTTACGATCGCGACAGGGAGAACAACCCCGCCCGCAGCGAAAACTTCGAAGGCGCGATCGCGCTGGGCGAACGAATCGGTTTGGCTTGGAGCGATCATCCTCACTACCACCCGGTGTTAACCGAGGATTGGGAGGCCAAAGTGGCGGCCGTGGTCGCCATCGTTGAATCGTTCTTACATTAATGTCACACTACAACCTCGTCCCGCTCAGCGGGGCGGGGTTGTTCTTTTTAGCTGCATTTGCTACAGTTCGCCCACTAGAAAACAATTGTTCTTTTTACTCTTGGAGGTACTACTAGATGAAACCTGCTCAGCCGTCACTGAAGAAATCGTTAACTCGAGCCCGCGGTGTTGTTTTTGACATCGACGGCGTATTGCTCGACTCGCTAACTTCTGGTTCTAAGCTGTTTTGCCAGGCCGCTGCCGCTTTCGGCCTACCAACCGACAAAACGGTACAAACCACCTTTCGCCAACTTTGGGGCATTGCCGCGTTGGAATTAATTCCGGCCTGTTTTCCCGGGCAAACATTCGACGTAGCCGCCTTTTACCAGCGCTGGCAGCAGTACGACCAAGAAACTCCTCACCCGCTCCTGCCCGGTGTTAATGCCGTTCTACCGGCTTTGGTGGCTAAAGGCAAAGTCCTGTCGCTCTTCAGTAATCGCGAAGAATCGACCGCCCGCAGCCAGTTGACCAAACATGGCATCATAAAGTATTTCAGCCACGCCATCTTCTTGGCACACAACAATTACCCCAAACCACACCCGTACAGCATATGCCGGCTGTTCACCGAGTATCTCATCCACCAAGAGATCCAATCCAACCAGCTGCTCTATTGCGGCGACAGTGTCGAAACCGACTTACCAGTGGCTAACGCTCACGGTATTACCTTTGTAGCGGTGCTTGGCGGCCGCCACACTCGCACCGATTTTCTCGCCGCCGGTGTACCCAACAGTCACATCGTGGAAAACTTAGGTGAACTCCTCCCTCACCTTAAAGCATAAACAAAATCCCCCCGCTAAGCGGGGGGATCTTTTTGTGTCTTGAAAAACTATTCGTCGTCGTCATCTTCCGGCTCAATCGAAACCGGAATGCCCTCTGCGGGGGCTACCTCTTTTGATGGCAGTGGTGCTTCCACTACTAGCACTTCTGTTTCTTTAGCAGCTACCGCAGCTGGTAGCGGCTGAGCGGGTTGGGTAATACCCATCACCAGTTCGCAAGCGGCGGCCGCTTCTGCCGGCACATCTTCAACCGTAATAGTTGCCGCCGAAACTTGGTAGTCGTAGTTGGCGGCTAGGTCTTTAACGGCCGCACAAAAAGCGGCATTGAGTTCGTCGTGGTTGCCCATCAAGAGTTCGGCCACCTTGTATCGGGCGATAAAATTGCTAACCGCCGAGCTAATAATATCTCGCAGTTCAGGCCCGGGGTTAGCCGCATGGTCGAGGTATCGTTCCGGCGGAATAAGCCAAGTTATGTTGGCTGTCACCGGTATACCAAAGCCGTCGGCCGTGGGAAATGGTTTGAATGGAATACACGTTTTGGCACTAACACAGAACTTACCAATCAGTTCCTCGCCTAATCTCATTTTTTTCCAACCAGGCTCTTTGACTATCCGCGGGGCTTTGCCCGGCTTTCCAACAACAGATACGTGATTATCACCAACCAAGAAATATTCTTCACCGGCTGTCTGTATTTCTTTGACTATAAAATATAGCGCGACTGCGAACATCGCTAATGACACTACCACGAAAAGCCATTCCATTTTTATCTCCTGCTCCTTTATCGGTTGAGAAATGAACGTTTAGCCAAGCGATTTGTTAATATACAGCAAACTATCTTGTTTGTCAACCAGACACAAAAAACCCCGCCAGCGGCAGGGTTTTATCTAGCTTACTGTTCGGCTATTATTTGCTTGCTAATCGGCGAATCGGCGGTCAGTACTTCCGTAAACAGGATATGGTCGCGATTAATTATCATGGTATTAGTGGGCCGGTGCAACTCGCCACCCAAACGCACTAGCTCAACCGACTGGCCATTGTCTTTTAAAGTATCTTTTTCCGCCGCGGCGGTTGGACGCAAATAGTACACCTTAGTTAATACTATAGTGTCGTCGGTTTGACGAATAATCTGCCCAAAATAGGTCTGGCCATTGGCCAAAAATACGGCGTTGTATTCGCCGGCCGCCATTAATTTCCAGCTGCTATACCATAACACCGCGCCGGCGGCGACCAGGCCAACCACCAACCCAATTATTACTGTCGACAGCAATGTCTTTTTTGTCATATTCTATTCCGCGGCTGGCTGTTCAGCCGCCGGTTCAACTGGAGCTGCCGCCGCTTGGCTACCGCTTCCCTGAACACTAACCGGGCCAACGTTAACCAAAATATTACGAACCGCATCGTAAACAATCGCCTGCTGCGCTTTAATATAAATCAACACCTTGTCGCCATTTTTAGCATTGCGATAAAACGGTTGATCTTTGGATAATTTTTCTACGTCTAAAATTGTCGCTACCACCGGTTCTTCGTCGGCCGGTAATACAATCAGCTTACCAACCAAAGCGGTTAACTGGGCAATTTCTTCTTTAGCTAATTGTTGTTGCCCTTCGGGAGTGGATAGCTGGTTAACCTTTTGTTGTGCTTGCCGATAGTTACTAAACGACCAAGCGGCAAAAGCCACTACTACTACCAACAGCAGTAGCAACAAAGCTGTACTAACACCCAGTCGACGCGGCTGATTGGTAACCACTGGCTTTACTGGGGTGCTAATTGGCGCTGGAGAAATACGCTGAACCATATAAAAAATTAAACAATGATAAATTAAGTTAGATTAGACTGCATCCGCTGCTGGCGTGGAACTGTCGGCAGCTGGCGCCGTTTCGGTAGTTGTTTCAGCTGGCGGAGTTGACTCGGTCGTCGCTGCTGACTCTTCGGCTGGGGCTGATTCTACCACTGTCACCGCCGGTTCGGTTGATTCATCGGCTGGTTCTACTACTGTTTCTTCGGTTGGTTCCTCAACTGGTGCCACTACTTCTACTTCGGCCGGTGCGGCTGGTTCTTCAGCAACAGCAGTTGGTTCTTCCGCCGAAGCCGTTTCTTCCTCTACTGGCGCAGCCGATGATACCGCTGCCCCGCCGCTATAAACTGGTACTGCCACTACTTCTTCCGGTAGTTCAATATCGGTAACCGAACCGTCACTGGAGTAAACTTTACCTTGTTTAGCGCCAAAGGCGTGCCAGCCAAAGGTACTGTCGGTCATAACCGGATCTTTAACTACAATGTCGAAACCGGCAAAAGTAACATTTTCAATTGCATACTGGCCACCGAACAGCCCGATTGGCGTGGCGGTAACAATCGGCAAATATCCGTACGGTTGTTCAAAAGTGATGGTAACTCGGTCATCGTTGGTTTGAATAATCGCCTGGCCGACCGTGTCTACCCCAAACGCCAACTGGCTGATTAACTCCAATGCCCCATTACTGGTTAAGTCGCTACTTAATGTGACGCCGCTATTCTGGTTGAGTTTAAGCGCGTCGATTTGTACCTGCTGCTCCTGAATCGCTTTAGTTAAAATCGGCACTAAGCTTTCATAGTCGATCCCCATAAAACCATCGACCGGGTTAGTAAAGACCAGTTCCGGGAAAATTTGTTCCATCTCTTGGGCGATAAACCCAACCCGCATACCTAAACCAGGGTCGCTCTTCCAAGTAAAGTTAACGCTGCGCAACTTTAATACTTTATCTAAACTGTTCGACAAATCAACAATATTCTCCTTTAGGCGCACATCGGAAGTATTAGTGGTTAACGTACCGTCGGCAGTATAGTGTAATGCCCCAGCACTGGCGCCACTGCCAATAGCGGCAAATCTGGCACTAGCTGTCATTACCAAATTACCATTAGTATCAATGGTTGCCATATTCACGCCATCACTGTCACGGCCAACGAAAATGTTAGTACTACCATCGTTGGTTGAACCTCGTACTACTAGCCGACCAATCGCCGGTGTGCCGTCTAAATCCGCTGTGCCAATCGCCACATTACCCTGCGCCGCAGTTGCTAAATTATCATAAGCCAAAAAGATATTGCCAGTTGCACCGACCGTACCGCCACCAAAACCGGCCCCACCGGCGCCCGGGTAAATATAAACACTTTCGCCATTACCGCCGTTCGTTACCCCGCTAACGGCTGCTGAACCATCTTGAGTGGCCAAGACTAAAGCACCAGAAGCATAACCGCCACTAGCGGTTGAAGTGCCTGCTTTTTGTCCTAAGATATAGCTAATAGCTCCATCAGCATCTTCTTTCGGCCCATTAAAAATTAAGGAATTTTGAATGCCGCCCACCGCGCCGATATAGACAAAAGTTTCTGGCGTTGCGTTGACAACTTGTAATGAAAGCAAGCTAACCGTTTCACCAGCCGCGTCAATATAAACACCTAAATCAAGACCTCCGACTTCACTGCCAGCGGTCGTTACATCAGACACGGCGGTAATAAAGGCATAGTCAATCATTCCAGCAGCAGAGTTTTTACCACTAAAAAGTAAAGAACCAATATCCTCGCCATCTACTGCTGTTGCCGTGTTGTAGAGATAAGATTTTACTTCTGATTGCGCGCCTTGTAGCTTATAAACACCTTGTGCGCCTGCCACATCCATACCGCCGCCGCCACTTGCTCCGCCAGAAGCCAGAGTATCGGTAATATCACCGCCCGCTCCGCCATCATCACCGGCTTGATAACCTGCTGAACCTGCCCCCGAGTTACGGACTAACGAACCGCCTTTTAGACCATCGCCAGCGGAAGTTTTATTGCCAGCCACCGAGGCGCTGATTGTTAGATTTTTGCCATTAGTGTTATCAGCAATCACTGAATCAAAACTAATTATTCTATCAGCAGTTGGGAAAAATCTAATACCACTATCATTTATAGATAAAACAACCTGTTCATCAGGCACAAACCAAAACTCACCAGCATCGACGGCAACTGATGCGGTATAAGAGTCAAACCGCACTCGGCTAACCGCCTGACCGCCAGTGTTATAGACTGTCTGAACATTAAATCTCTCAGTAGCCGATGAACCCAAGCTAATAGTCGGCGAAGCTTCGTTAACTGCTACGTAATCGGTAATATTATTGACGAATTGAGTAGTACCATCACCCAAGATACTAAATAAATTAGTGCTGCCATTATCCACTCTTAAGACAGTCTCCGCCGCGGCCAAAGAAGTAACCGAAGTGCCGTTCTTTTTTACCCCTTGAAGTAAAATCGCCGCGGTAGTATCGGTCGGATCGATCGAGCCAACCACACCAGCAATTTTCATGGCGTTGGCATCGGTGTCGGATAAGCCAGCTAAGGTTAAACCACCAGTGGTAGAAGAAGTTGCATACATGCCGGCATAAACGTCGGTTTGAAAAAAGTCGGTCATACCATGCGCCACGTCTGGATCGGACAAAACAAATTTCGTGTCACCGCTACTAGTACCAACCTCTAAGTTATAATCTGGGGAAACATCACCAATACCGAAATAGCCATTACCCAAAACGGTCATTAAAGGCGTACCAAAATTATATACTTGAAACGTAGTTTCCGCCGCGCCCAAGGCTTGCGTAGTCGTACCATTTTTCTTAGCACTAACAATTGTAACTGCCGCTACCGTATCGGTTGGGTCGATTGAACCAATAACACCATTTAGAGACAGGCCAACGGCATCGGTATCGGATAGCCCGGCAACACCCAGCCCGCCAGCAGTTGAGCCATTAGGATAGAAAAAGGCATAAGCGTCAGTTTGCGCCGCATCGGTCATACCGTGCGCCACATCTGGATCCGACAAGCCGAAAGTGGCATCGCCCGAAGCAGCGCCAACTTCTAACGTATAATCCGGCGTGGTATCACCAAGGCCAAAATAACCACTACCCAGCATCGTTGCTACTGCCGTAGTATTATTATATACCTGCAGCACCGTTTCGGCTGCGCCCAAAGCCTGGTACCCCGTACCAGCAGCGGCCTTTTTAATACCCGACAACATTAGCGCCGATGTACTATCGGTTGGGTCAGCGCTGCCGATAACACCGGCTAATGAAGCACCAATAGCATCAGTATCCGAAATGCCGGCAAAATCCAGCCCGCCGGCCGTACTGGATAACGCCCTGGAATACATATAGATATCGGTCTGTGCAATGTCAGTGATGCCGTGCGCCACATCTGGGTCCGACAAAGCCAAAGAAGAATCACCCGAAGCGGCGCTAATCTCTAAACTATAATCAGGCGTGGTGTCGCCAATACCGACTTTGCCGCCAAAATAGTTGCCAGTAACCGTAGTATCTTTTTGATAAATACCATAATAACTACCAACCGTACCGCCGGTATTGGCGTTGTCAATATAAACGCCGTAACTGTTATTTATCGTCCCGACCGAATGATAAGGAACAATGCGTAGGCCGTAAGCGTTGGTGGTAGTACCACTAGTATTTAACGCATTACCATAAGCAACATCCAAACCAAGCAGATCTGTTAGCGTTCCAGAATCAGCTTGCAGTCTAGTACCGGCAAAATAGCCACCGGCAAAATCGCCGCTGTCGGTTTGGCCGGCGCCAATACTGATATCGGGAGTACTGTAAACGCCATAGATATTGTAACTACCGCCGGTGTTAATGGTATTGGTACCGCCAAACTTTACATTTACACTATGAGAATCGGTAGCTGACCTTTCAACATCTAATGAGGCAATAGAAAATGGGGTAGCGGTACCAATACCAACATTGCCGGCATTAGCGTCGATGGTTAAGGCATAACTCGTGCCGGAGGTGACTGTACCGCCAGTAATCTTAACCCCGGTAGAAATAACTGAACCGGTAGTTTGCGTGATATTTGGCATCGTAATGTCTAAACCAGACCAAGTATCAGTGCCAGCGCCGGTATTTTGAATCAAGGCACCGCTGGTAACGGCTAAACCCTTATAAGCATAAGTTCCCGCGCCGGTGTTAGTCACTGCCGGCAGCGCTACGCTCGCGCCAGTTACACCATAACCGGTCGCGGTGTAGTTAGTGGAAAGATCTATGGCAAAACCGGTTAACGCGCCAGCTAATGTTACTGCTGATGGCGCCGCCACAGCGGTAATGTTGCCGGAAGTTTGAGTTGACTTAACACTAAGCTTAGTGGCCGTTGGTGTAGCGTCACCAAGGCCAAGATTTCCGTTACCTAAAATGCGCAACAACGGCGAACCGGCATTGGCTACTTCGAACACAGTCTCGGCATCTCCTAATGCCTGAGTAGCGGTGCCGCTTTTTTTACTACCACTCACAACAATTGCCGCCACTGTATCGGTTGGGTCGGCCGAGCCAATAATACCGTTTAAAGCCAAACCGATGGCATCGGTATCGGACAATCCGGCGAGTGACAAACCGCCGGCCGTTGAACTGTTGGGGTTTAAATAAGCATAAACATCGGTGTTAACTGCATCGGTCATACCATGAACTATATCTGGGTCGGACAGAGCCAAGGTAGAATCACCACTAGCTACACCAACTTCCAACGTGTAATCGGGTGAAGTATCGTTAATACCGGCATTGCCACTGCTGGTGACAGTAAATAATTCAGTATCGTCGTTATTAGATAACGCAAACCGGTAGCTACTGGAACTGGTGACCACGTTCTGCAATTTAATTTCTCGGTTGGCCGCGGCGGCGCCGGTCCAGCCGGAACCTTGCAGCAACACTTGCGGCGAGTTGTATCCTTGTACGCCAACGGTGGCAGTACCCAAAGTTTCGCCGCGCAGTGAACTACTACCAGTATCGATAAAATCACCAATGCGGTTGGTGTTTAGCGAGTAAGGATGCGCGGCTAGCCGGGTGCGTGGTGTAGCTTCACTATCACTGCCAACTTTAACGCCGATATAAAGCGTGCTTTGAGTAAAATCTAAGTAACTAGGAAACGCGGTGCAGTTACCCAGTTGAACGGTAAAGTAGCCGTCGGTGTCTGGATCGACTTGGGCGCAGCTACCGGCACCATCGCTGTAGGTTTCTTTCCACAATAACGCGCCGGCTTCACTGGCCGCATCGGTAGTAGCACCATTGGTGGCATGATTGTAGATTGAAAACTGCACGGTAGTGGCGGCGGTAATGGCCACGCCGCTGTCATCTCGTAACCGCCCCTGGTAATTGATTAAAGACGGGGCCGCCGCGCTTGCCGGCAACAAACCAAAACTACCGATCATCATACTAATAATGACCGTCGTATTTAGGCTACGTAATATTGATTTTTTTATAGTCATAGCGATTCCAAAACGCTTTTATTATAACACATTTTTCTGTTCCGGCGGTGGGGTTGACTGTGTATTACTTTCTCCGGCTGGCGTAGCCGGCAATGGCGCGGCAGCGTTATCACTCGAAGTATTCACTTTTTCAGCTGAAGCTGACGCTGATGCGGAATAATTAGCCTTGGTTTCTGTAACCAAATCAGCTGACGATTTTTCTTCTACTGGCTTAGTTGGTGCCGACTGGGTTGACGGCGACATTGCCGAAGTATTTGGAACAACCACGGGCGACGCTGACGGCACCGCCTGTTCTGGCGTAATAATCGAGCCAACCGACGTTGTTACTGGAGTTATTGGTATTGGTGACACCGGCGGATGAATTATCGGCGGTTGCGGAGCTGGCGGTTGAATCGTTGGCCTGCCAGTAGCCCGCTCAAGGCCAATATCCAAGTCAACTACGTTTTCCTTGTTCTGACGGTAATCGAGTATCTTAGATTTGTATGGCTGATATTCCGGCTGCGACACGGTGAGATAGTAGGTGTTAGGCCCAACTAAGAAGTTGTACCGGCCGCTGGTAGTTACCACTTGCGTGGCTAAAAGTTTGTTGTATTGGGTGTCGAAAATACGAACAATTGAATTTTTAATTGTGGCTTTAGTGCGGCGGTCGAACACCGATCCGTAAGATTTGGGTTTATAGGTAGCAGTAATCCGGTGAAAGATAACAAATAGCGAAGTGTGCACGCAAACCATCAATACCTGGAACCAACCGGGCAAAATTAACAGCACCACAATTGCCAGAATCGGCCCCATAAAAGACAGCACATGCTGCAGCTTACGCCGACGATGCAACCGCAACACTTGTTTGTCCGATTCAACCGGTAATTCCGGATCGAGCGGCACGTTTAAGGCAAAAGTATTTTCTTGATCGGTTAACACTACCGGCGCGCCGTAATACAAGTCGGCATATTGGCCATCGCGCAAATTTTTACCCAATGAGCTAGATGGAAATTGATAATCTTGTTTTTGCACCTTGAGGTAATACTCCCCCGGTTCACCGATATACGAATAACGGCCTTTTGCGTCGGTCACTTGCGTGCTTACCAACTTGTTGGTGGCAGCACTATATATGCGCACGGCGGCCAAATCGATCGGCTGTTTGGTAATAGCATTGTAAACCATGCCATATTTGCGCCGCTTCCAGAACCAAAAGTGCAGCGGTTCGGTAAAGATGAACGAGATAAAAGACAGAAACCCCAACGCCGGCAAAACGGTAATAGTGTTAACTATGCCGATGGTGATTAAAGTTGGGATCACCCATTTTCTGGTAATATCTTCTACCTGCGGGTTGTCCAGCACTAACCGGTTAAGCAACTGAACGGCCGGAATGGCGTTAATGGCCTCGAGCAGGTTATTAAGTTTGTCTACCACCCAGTCGTTAATGAGAGTAGTAACCTTAGCGATTGGCTCTAAGAACGCCGGCACGCACATGTTTTCGGCACACACAAACCCTTCACCGCAAGGCGGCTTATTGTAAGCGCAGCCTTTCAAATCGCGCGGGTCTTTGCAAACATTATCGACGCAGATTAAACCTTCGACACAGGCGGGATTATTATAGGCACAACCAACCGGCGGGTTTTCTTCCAGCTGACAACTGTTTGAACAGCCGTCTAGGCTAGTTTTATTACCGTCGTCACAACCTTCTTTGCCGGGGTCAACAATGCCGTCACCGCAGTATCCGGTAATTTTGGTTTTACAGCTGTTGGAACAACTGTCGTCGTCGACGGTATTACCATCGTCACATTCTTCCTTACCCTCGGCGCGGCCATTGCCACAAATGGCCGGTTCTGTTTGGCAATTTTCACTACAACCATCGCCGTTAATACTATTGCCATCGTCGCAAGTTTCGCCCGGGTCAACAAAATTGTTACCACACTTTGCTTCAGGGAATTCAGAATCGTCGGTTGAATCGGTGCAATCCGGGTCAGCTAAATCGATCAAATCGTCGACATCGTTGTCTAATTTATCGGCACATTGGGGAACTTTTTTACACTCAGCCGAACAGCCGTCGCCATCGGTTTTATTGCCGTCGTCACATTCTTCACCGGTATCAATTACACCGTCACTACAATAGGCCGGTACGCAACTGGTCCGGCAAGCATCCGGCGCGGTATTGCTATTACTAGAACCGTTGTCACACACCTCCTGCGGAAAGTTAAGCTCGCCATCACCACACGCCGGGCCGCTGCAATCGGATTCGTCATCGTCGACATAACTACTGCAACAATAATCGACATAGGCTGAGCCTTTACCGCCGCCGTCCATATCAACCAGCTTATCATTATCATTATCTACACTATCGGAACATTCTGGTTTTGGTACATATTCACTAGTAGCATCTTTATTGCCTTGGCAAGAAAAATCCGGTGGCAATAAGCGGCCATTAACAAAGCAACCATTCCAATCGCAGGTGCCATCATTGTCGTCATCCTTGCCGTTGGAGCATTGGCCAGGGCAGGCCATGGCCTTGCAAGACCTAGAGCAACCGTTGCCGTTAACACAAGCGGGGCTGTTGTTTGTTCCTAAATCACACTCTTCACCGGCGTATGAGTTTTGAATGCCATCGCCGCAAGTACCGACATAGCAACCGTTTTGAACTTTAAAGTCGTCGATAGACACTCGATTGTTGGTATTGAAACTAGCATTTTGGTAAGTGTTCAATTTGCACACCTGGGGTAAATGTGCGTAATTTATTTGGCAAAACTTCTCGCCGGAAACGTAGTAGATTAAACTATCTCCTTGCCGTTCGATTCTAAAAACGGCTGTATTAGGGGCAGTGCCCGCAACACCATAACACGAACCAGGCAAGTTAGTACCCGCAAACACAAAAACAGTCTTACCGTATCTCGTTATACCCGCTTGCACCACCTGAGTATTGTTATCTTTACACTCAACAGATAAATGAAACCCACCGGTCTGGTAAGGGGTCTTGCCGTAAGAATAGTAATCAAAATACTTTACTTCGGTGGCAAAATCACCATTGAGATATAAATAGGTCGCAGGAGAGCTTTTTGGCCTTAAAGTAAGATACTTATTGTATGTGTTGGCATAATTGTCGGCAATAACTCTATCTTCAACTTTTTTAGTTTTGTTATAGATGTCATATAAACGAATCCGTTCAGCCCAATCGCCAGTACCAATTAGATCCCACCAGAAACGTCCGCTAGTGGTAGTGTAATTAGGGCTAACTAAATGCCCACTACTGCTCCATTTATCTTTACTGAGCGGATTGGTATTAAAATCTTCGGCAAAACAAGCTGCTTCGCTTTTACAGGTTTCAGAGCATTGGTCGCCATCGAGCGTATTGCCATCGTCACAGTCTTCGCCGGTATCAATTATATTGTCGCCACAAAAGGCCGGCATACAGCTGGTCCGGCAGGCGTCCGGTTTGGTATCGCTGTTGTTTGTACCGTCGTCACAAACTTCTTGCGGAAAGTTAACTTCGCCATCACCACAATCGTCAATAGTTCCACAATCCGATTCGCTGTTATCGACATAGCTACTGCAGCACGAATCACGGAAAACCCCTAAACCATCGTCGCCGCCATCAAAGTCGGTATAACCGTCATCATCGTTATCTACCTTGTCGGAACATTCCGGTTTGTCGTTATATTCATCGGGGTCGCTAGCACTAGTGCAAGAAAAATCCGGCGGTAAAGCTTTACCGGCAACCGTACAGCCGTTCCAATCACAAGTGCCGTCTTGGTCATCGTCAACTCCATTGGTACATTGGCCCGGGCAAGCCATCCCCTTACAAAGGGCTGAGCAACCGCTTCCGCTAGCATTACAGGTACCATTGGCCGCCCCTAAATCGCAATCTTCTTTTGCTATTAAGTTTTGAACACCGTTGCCGCAAGTTTCAGCATAGCAACTATTATTAACATTAAAGATCTTAAAATCATCGACAAAGGCTTGGTTAATTGTTCCTTCCCAAGTAACCGTTAGGGCGGTATCGACTATACACACCTGGGGTAAATAACTAAAATCCATTTGGTGGAATTTTTTTCCAGACAAATAGAACATTAAACTATTATCATGTCGTTCTACTCGCAAAGTACCGCTGTCCGGCGCCTCACCCCAAACACTTCGTTTAGTCGGTATGCCAGGTGGAAAATAACCATTAAACGATGCTTGGATATACTTACGGTAGCGCATAAAGTCTGCCCGAATACTGGTGTTATTATCTTTACAGACAGTAATAAGAGCCAAGCCGCCGGTGCGATAAGGAAAATCGCCGTAAGAATAATAACCGAAATATTTCTCCTCCGCCGCAAAATCACCATAAACGTATTGATTTTTTGGGGTTAGAGTAATCCACTTATTAATGGAACTGGCAAATTCATCGGCCACAAGCTTGTCTTTAGAATCACCAGTCTGTTGGTAAATTGCCCACAGGTCGTTGTAATGGTTAAGATCGCCAATACCGGTTAGGTTCCAAAAATACTTACCACCAGTAGTAGTGGGCATTCGCGCGAATTCGGTAGTAGACAAATTCTTACGGCTATACGTCCACTTGTTTGAATCCAGCGGGTTAGCGGTAAAGTCTTCGGCAAAACAAGTAGCCAAAGTTTCAAATTTGCAACTAGCCGAACAGCCATCGCCAATGGCAGTGTTACTGTCGTCGCAGTCTTCTATGCCAGTACGGATATAACCGTCGCCGCAGCTGGCCAATTGGCACGAGGCCAAGCACGCGCCGGTGTTGCTGTTTAAAATACCGTAATCGCATTCTTCGTCGTAATCAACTCGGCCGTTGCCGCACGGGCTGGGTTCTTCGTCCGTTTCGTCTTCATCGATATAGCTACTGCAACCAGGATCGCGGAAGTACTCGCCATAGCCGTCAAGGTCGATATAGCCATCGTTATCGTTATCGATGCCATCGTCGCAAGCCGCTTTGGGTAAAAATTCGCTCTCACCATTTATATTATCTTGGCAAGAAAAATCCGGCGGTAAAGATTTGCCGTTTATAATGCAGCCGTTCCAATCGCAACTACCATCGCTGTCGTCATCATATTTATTATTACACTGCCCGGGGCAAGCCATGGCTTTACAATCACTTGAACAGCCGCCAGCACTGGGAGTGCAAACACCATTGGCCACGCCTAAATCGCACTTTTCGCCGTTACTTGATTCAACCACACCATTACCACAAGCCGCGACATGACAACCGTTAAAAATTTTATACTCGTCAATCGCTATTTTTAGATTACTGCCCTCAAACTGAACATCTGGTGCCAGTTCAACCACACAAGCCCGCGGTAAATAATCAAAGTTCATCTGGTGAAATTTCTGGCCATCCACAAAGAAAGCCACGCTGTTGCCGGTGCGATCGAACCTAAAAGTACCGCTCGATGAACGTTTTAACGGATCGTTCGTATATTGAACCTCCGGCGGATGAAAGCCCATTATTTGTGCCCAAGTACCGCCCCAAGCACCACTGTCACCAGATTTTCGATTAAGCTCTATTCTTCTAGTAGTATAATTGTCTGAGCAATAAAGAATAAAACGAAATATACCATTATTCCTTAACGGCCCGGTCTGGTCTAAACCGGAAAATTTTAATTCGGCCTTAAAATCATCTAGCACGTATTTGTAATCCCGTAATAGCGGTGTCGGCGGTGGGCCAGAAGACAGCGGGGCTAAAAAGAGATATTTATTAATACGGGGAACAAAAGTTTCAAAAGCACTCCTATTAACTACGTTAGTTTTATCTTGATTGTAGACGTCTCTCAACCTCAAATACTCGCTGTAACTACCAACCCCAACCAAATCATACAAATACTGGCCATTAACGGTAGTGTAATTAGGGTCCATTAAATGTCCGGCAGTTATCCATTTACTAGTGCTAATTGGATTGGCGGTAAAATCTTCGGAAAAACAAGCTGGTGGATCGGTTTCGTCGTTATCGGCTGAATTATCACAACCAAGATCGGCCGGGTAGTCTATAGCTTGGTCACTATCGTTATCTATGCCATCGGAACATTGCGTAGTAATATGGCACGACGATGAACAACCGTCGCCATTAACAACATTGTCGTCATCACACGTTTCACCGGTTTCTACCGTACCATTACCACACACCGGTGTGGGTGGTGGTGGATTGCCTTCGTTTTGACAAGATGAATCACAACCATCGCCGCTAACAATATTACCGTCGTCGCAATCTTCCCCGGTTTCTACTACCGAGTTACCGCAGACCGCGCTAGCACTGCTCATCCAGGTAAACCCGTGATCGATAATATAGCCGGCACTGGTAGACTGCCCCACTCCCGGCGCACCAATTATTCCTTGTAACTGATAGTTAGTGGAACTCATCGGGCTGTAAATCGGCCCGCCGCTTTCCTGCCCGATTGAATAGTTGGTACTACTGGCCGCCGAAATGCTCGAAGCAAACAGAAAAATACTAGCAAGGGCGGTTGCCGTTACAAACAAAATATCTACTCGGGCGGTTAATCTTCGCAGCATACCTATTTGCTGCCAGTATACCATTTTAATCGTACAAAGAAAAGTCTTGTGCTAGGCAAAACTTTTTTAATCTTGATTGTTATCTTGTCGGTTCGATTATAGCCGCTTTGACCCAACGCAACCCAAGTACTTTATTGAATTTTATCTACTGGACTTAAACAAGTGATCAACAAAAGGTAAAGAATAAAGACAATCGCCACCGTAGTAAAATGAAAGGCAAATATTTGTGAAGCAAATAAACCTATTCCCAATAACAACGTCAGTGCCGAAAAAAGTTTTGACCGCTTGGTAAAATAACCTTCTATTAGGGAAAATCCCATAAACTGATAAAACCCTAATCCAAATATAGCACTCAAAAACGTGACGGATCTCAGATAAGTATCGGTAGTAACAATGTTTACTGCCAACGGCAACGAGGTAACAAAAAGAAAAACCCCAAGATATTCGGAAATTACATAGCCCCACATCAAAAATCTTTTTACTTTGGCAGCATCACCCACTAATATCTTTTGATTCGAATTGGAAAGAATTAATGCCGAAAAAAAGAACGCTAGCGTACTGATAATAAGGAAAGAAATGGGGATCTTAACCGTTAGATCAAACGAGTCAAACTTCGGTATCAGCATGCCCACAAAAAAGACCGATATGGCAGCCAAAAAAGATAGCAGGGTAATATCGCTCCCAATCCGAGTTAGTAATAGATCTTTTTCTTCGTTAGTCATCATAAAATGAGTGTAGCATTTTTATTAACACAATTCCAGTACACAAAACAAAAAAGCCCCAATAAACATGAGGCTCTTTCAAATGGGTCGTGCGGGACTCGAACCCACAACCAATTGCTTAAGAGTCCCGCCCTGCGGGGTCTACCAATTACCTTTGACTGATGGTTTTAATAAAGACCCAACCATGGCCGCCTTTCAAAAATTTTTCTCGTTGTTTAGCTAGATTACGATCAGCATGGCTTTCGGAATAAACTAACCGCCATGGGCCCTTATTTTTTGCGGTAAACGAAGAGCTTTTGTTTGGCAATAGGCAATTATGTCGCTGGATTCTTTTGACTATATCAATCGTCTGGCCAATGTAAATCCGGCCGGCTGGATTTTTAATAACGTAGACATAATACATAATAATATAGTTGTAACAAAAGCTACTTAAAAATCTTCTAAACTAAAAAACTTCACCCAAAAGTGAAGCTTTCAACTGGGGGCTATTACGCAAGAATCGAACCGGAAGCCAAATGGTTGGTAAAGAAAAGGATGACTATCGATGAATATTTGGCACATCAGCCGGAGGATGAAACGGCTGGTTCTAAGCAAATTACAAGCATTTTGGACACGGAGATGGAGGTTTGGCTTAGTGTGTTTTGGCGACTTTCTGAGGAATTGTTCCTGTTTTGGTACATTTGGTTGAAAGATAATACGGCTATGGTGGAGGAGCTTGTGAAAGAGATGCATGGGCCGCTCACCCAATTTTAACATGATGGCTGCAACACCCTTCAAAATTTAGCTAAAATTGTGGTGCTATTTCTTTCAATTGCCGCAAATATAAATTGACTCTTTCTTTCGCGACCATATGTCCGGAACTTCTATCATTCATAATGCGCGTTAGCATATCATATACGCGCGTGAGCTGAAAATTTCTTGCCTTGTCGGGATCTCCTCCAGAAACCTTAGCGACAATCGCTCGTTCATCAAAATCAACCGATTCGTCAAGCCACATGTTCTCAACATTGTTCTTGATAGGATCAAAAAATTCGGGACGATTTGTTTGCAAGTGTTTCAGAAAAGCGGATTTGTTTAAAATTTCTGACCAATCATGATATTGGTTTGAAATGCGTAACCACTCAAAATCCAGCAAAGAACTATCTAATTTTCCGTTTTCCGCTTCACTCACAAAAATATTGTCTCCGTGTGCGTCTCCGTGCACAAACATGGGCTGCTCCGTCATAAGCGACGGGAGCGCGTCGCGGAAAGTTTCTTGCAACACACTTACTGTTTCCGAATCCATTCGGCCTTCTTGTAAGAGGACGTCAAGAAAATGTTGTGCGTCGCGCACGATTTTCTCTCCGTCATGCGAAGGTAACCCACTTTCGCGAGTTTGATCCGTGACAGAAAGTTTTTGAAGGTTCTCTATTGTGCTACCAATTATTTCGACTTTTTGTTGCGCGGACAAACTATTCTTCAACTCCAGATTATCCTGAATGTATTCGGTAGCCAGTCCGACCATTTCGCCATCTTCAAAAACATTACCTACTTGGCGGACAAAACGAACATCCAATTTTTCACCCGACTTGACCGGAGCGCGCTCAATGACTCGCAGATTTCTTGACTCATTTTGTATGGTACTACGCTCTTTCGCTTCACCGACCTTGAACACCACCTCTGTATCATGAAATTGTCCTTTTTGAATAAGAAAACGTTCGTGTTTTTTGGGATTGAAACGTTTATATGGTTTTTTGTTCGTATCAATTTTCCCACCGGCTGTGTGTATCAATTCTTGCCCACGTAGCACCTGCCACTCTTGTCTTTGCTCTTGATATTTAGCCATTCTTTCCTGAGTTCCTGTGATTTCTGATTTCATTTTTTCATCTAATTGCCGTCTGGTTTCATCGGATAATTCAAGACCTTCGCCGGCACGTTCATACTGCTGCTGGATTTCTGTCGCGCGTGCTTCAAGCTCTCGCTCGGCTTGCGGTCCCTCGTAACTGTCTAATCCCTGCTTAATCGCTCCAACGCGCCCTGCGCCTAATTGTTCAGGCGTTTTTGATGTCTCGAGCTTTTCAGAGGACTGCTCAGCTTTGGTGTCTGGTTTTGGTTCTTTTTCGTTCATATTATGAAATCAAATTATCAATCGTGATTTCCAACCCAGCCGCAATCTTCGTCACCGTATCAATAGACGGATTTTGAACAGCATCCGATTCTATTTTCACAAGCGTTGGATAAGGCAAATCAGCCTTCTTGGCTAATTCATCTTGAGTTAAATCCTTTATAGCTCTCCATGCTTTAATTTTTGCACCGATTGTTTTTGTGGTTGTCATAATTGGCTGGTAAAACTTGGTTATATTATATCGCGTTGAGAATCTTTTACAAGAACCCTTTTTAACAAATATTTATCCGACATTCGAACCGCGAACCAAAAGGTTATTTGCCTTTAATCGAAGCCATAATTTTTCAAACACTCTTCAAATCGTCCAAATGGTGTCCTCAAGTTCGAACCGCATCAACTCCCACAAAACCGCTAACTTATACAGTAAATAAGCGCATTCAGCGCAAAACAAAAATCCCTCCGAACTGGAGAGATTCTTATGGTGGGTCGTGCGGGACTCGAACCCACAACCAATTGCTTAAGAGGCAACTGCTCTACCAATTGAGCTAACGACCCATGTTTTAGATTAATTAAGATGAACGACAACCAATTACTTAGGAGTCCCGCCCTGCGGGATCTACCAATTGAGCTAACGACCCATGTTTTAGATTAATTA
>Ga0172371_10004940_pt1 | contig 19914 bp, 12 predicted proteins | sample Lak12m_FD_114543 | JGI IMG/M metagenome (GOLD analysis project Ga0172371, IMG submission 114543) | Freshwater microbial communities from Kabuno Bay, South-Kivu, Congo - kab_022012_12m | ecosystem: Environmental > Aquatic > Freshwater > Lake | place: Democratic Republic of the Congo: South-Kivu... | reverse complement strand
TTGACGGTAAGACCACCAACTGGAGAGCCGGATGCGGGAAAACCGCCCGTCCGGTTCGGAGGGAGGGGCGGGGCAAGCCAATGCCCCGTCCCTACCCCTATCAGACCGCTGGGAGCTCTTGGCAGTCTGAGGCGGAGCTTCGCTGGCCACCGGTCGTGCGGTCTCCGCGTCCCCCACTGGAGCGCCCACGGTCCCGCGTCCGCGGGGGGCGTTCGCCCCTGGGGCCGCGGCCGCTCCAGCATGGCTCTACGGCTGGCGTGCGCGGGGTATGAGGCCTGTGTCGATGGCCGTGGCCCACAGGTCGCACGGGAAGGCTGTGAGGACGAGCCTCGGGAAAGCCGGACCGGGGGGGCAGCGGTCGTCGTGGAGGGTCGCCAAGAGGTCAGCGTCCCGCACCTGTGGCCGGCGGAGGAGTGTGGCCAAAGAGGGCCGCGGGGATAGGCTGCTTGGGGATGCCGGGGCCAGCGTAGAGCACGGTGAGGCCTTCGCCGCCGCTCTTCTCGAAGTAGCGCAGCTCGAAGGCGTAGATGCCTGCTTCGAGGCTCACTCGGGCGCCCGCCTCGACGACCGGGTGCAGGCCGTCGTTGGCGACCACCTGCACACCGCCCAGCCAGAGGGCACTGCCGTCATCGGAGGCGGTGAAGAACGAGTAGTCGCCCGCCGCATCGATGCGCAGGAAGCCGCTGAAGACGAGCCCGAAGCCATCCTTGGCGGGGCTGGGTGCGAGATCGATGACGGTGGCCACGCCTGTCCGGGTCGGCGTCAGGGCGGCGACATCGGGCAGGCGGTCCCACTGGCCGCTGAAGAACTGCCACTGGAGTCCCGGCTGGAGGTCGTTGGCGGCGACCGTGGCCGGCCGGACCGGTGTGGTGACGCGGGCCATGGCGCTGGCGGCGAGCAGCTCTTGGGCTTCGGGGGTGAGCTCCTCCAGGCTGGTGCGCTCGGCCGTGGGGAAGGTCGCAGGGACCGGCTTGGTGCAGGCGCCCGTGGCGAGCCACTGGCAGGCGCGCACCAGAAGGGTCTGGAAGCCCACGCACTGCAGCGGCGTCAGGTCGCCGACATGGCCCATGAGCTGAGTGACCACTTTGCCCTGCCCGAAGGGTATCCACCACAGGATCGGCTCGTTCTTGCCGGTGCCGCCCTTGGCCGGGTCGGAGAAGGCCGTGAGGAGGATATGCAGGTCGGCTGCCGGCCCGCGCTGGCCGTGGTAGAGCTCGTCGTGGCTGTGCAGCCAGGTGGCTGGGAGGCCGCGGGTGACGGGATGGTCGGGGTCGCGGGTGGTCATGACCCAGTCGTAGACTCCCCCGTGGCCCATGCCGCGGCCCTGGTTGGGTTCTTCGCGGACGACCTGGCCGTTGTCGGCGACGTAGAGGCTGGCACCATACTCACGGCCTCGCCAGAGGAGGCCGACCATCGTCTCGTAGTCGAGCCACCCCGGGAAGGCGTTGTTGGCCGCGTGGATGACGACGACTCCACCGCCGCCGCGCACGTAGTCTGTGAAGGCTTGGCGCTGGGCCTCGGGCCAGGGCTGGCCGTTGTAGTCCAGGACCACGCAGGCGTAGTCCCCGAAGCGGGGCTGCCAGGCGGCACGCGCCGTCTCGTCGGCCTGCGCCGGGGGGGCGTTGGCGAGGGTTGCCGCGATGTCCGGCTCGCGGTCGAGGAGGTAGTGCAGGTAGGGCGTGGAACGCTGCCAGTTATGGTTGTTCTGCCCGCCCACGACCAGCACCCGGATCGGTTCGGCCCCGGGCGCGGAGAGCGCTGCCAGCAAGCCGACGACGCCCAGGAGTCTAGCCGACACGAGCGACCTGGCGTGACGCGAAACCGCGATTGAGGTCAGCATGAGTCGGTACTCCAAAGGCCTCACCACCCGGTCGACGGTCAGGGCGCTGGCCGAGGGCCTCCGGTCCTGGCGGCGGCCAGCTACATCGCGAACCACGGCGTGCACTCCGGATGAGACGGCGCATACTCTACCACCGGCGGGGAGATGCGGATACGCCTGCGCCGGTAGGACCAGCGCGGAGCCACAGTGGCGGGCCTCGGGCAGGGGCAGGGGCACGGGCAGGGGCACGGGCACGGGACCGCAGTCCCTTGCAGGACGGCTGCGATAGGGGCTTACGCCCGCTGGCGCTATAGTCTGCGGCGACCGAGGCCCTGACGGCCACGGTGTGACCCTGGCGCGGCCCGTATGGTGCGCACGCCGTGAGCCACGGGCAGTCTTCGGAGACCGCTGCAGCCATGCGAACTGCCCACCGCGATCCCGACGTGGTCCTTCTCCTGTTCCTGCTCGTGCTTTCCGTCGTCTCGGCCGGGGACTGGCCGCAGTTCCGCGGCCCGCGTGGCGATGGCCAGGCGGAGGCCACCGGGTTGCCGCTGACCTGGGGCGAGGCCGAGAACGTGAGCTGGAAGACGGCGATCCCCTTCCGGGGGTGGTCCACGCCCGTGGTGCTGGACGGCCAGGTCTGGCTGACCACGGCTACACCCGAAGGCAACGACTTCTTCGTTCTGTGTGTGGACGCCGCCACGGGCGCGGTGGGCGTCAACGAACGGCTCTTCCATGCGGACAGCCCCGAGCCGCTGGGCAACCCGGTCAATGGCTATGCCTCGCCGTCGCCGGCCATCGAGCCGGGCCGGGTCTACGTCCACTTTGGGAGCTATGGCACCACCTGCCTCGACACGGCCACCGCCAAGGTCCTCTGGCAGCGCCAGGACCTGCCCTGCCGTCACTACCGGGGGCCGGGGTCTTCCGTGGTCCTCGCCGGCGACTTCCTGATTCTGACCATGGACGGGGTGGACGTGCAGTACACCGTGGCTCTGGACAAGGCGACGGGCCGGACGGTGTGGCGGACGGAGCGCACGACGGCCTGGAACGACCGCGATGCCAACGGCCAACCCCAGCGGGAGGGGGATTTCCGCAAGGCGTTCAGCACCCCCCTCGTCGTCACCCCGGCGCCCGGGATGGCGCCGCAGTTGTTGAGCATCGGCTCCAGGGCCGCCTACGGGTACGACCTGGCAACGGGTCGGGAGCTCTGGAAGGTCGGCTTCAGCGGCTTCTCGACGGCACCCTCTCCGGCGTGGGCCGCCGGCCTGGCATTCGTCACGACCGGCCAGGGCCAGACCGAGCTCCTGGCGGTGCGCACCGACGGACAGGGAGATGTGAGCGGGACCCACGTCGCCTGGCGCACGGACCGGCATGTTCCCCTGACCCCGTCCCCGCTGGTGGCGGACGGGCTTCTCTACATGCTCAGCGACAGCGGTTCGTTGACCTGCCTGGAGGCGGCCTCGGGCACGGTGGTCTGGGAGGACCGCGTCCCCGGGAACTACGCGGCGTCGCCCGTCCTGGCGGAGGGCAGGCTCTATCTCTGCAGCCAGCAGGGCAAGACCTATGTGGTGAAGGCGGGTCGGGCGTTCGAGTTGCTGGCCACCAATGGGCTGGGGAATGGCTGTATGGCCTCGCCGGCGGTGGCGGGGAAGGCTCTTTTCCTGCGGACCAAGACGCACCTGTACCGCATCGCGAGCTCCGCCACGGCGAAGTGAGGCGTCCCGGCGGCAACTGCCCGGCAGAGGAGTGTCTCGACATGCGCACGGCTCTGAGTCTGCTGGCGGCGTCTGTGCTGACGGCCGCGCCTGCGCCAGCGGCCGAGGTCCCGGCCCCGCTGATCGACCTGCCCTTGTCGGGGAGCCTGGCCAACCGCGGCGGGCTGGGCGGGGAGGCCGCCTTCGCCGAGTATGCCCCCGGCGAGGGGCCGGTCTGGGACCTGTCGCCGTTCGGCGAAGGGGTGGACTTCACCGCCTCATGCCGCCACGGCGGGACCTTCGGCGAGCACACGACGCCTGCCGGTGGCGCCGTCGTCTTCCCCGGAGACCGGCTGGCCGGCATCGACGTGTTCACGGTGGTTGTCTGGGCCCGGCAGAACCCCGCTCAGGACGGCGCCAGCGCCCGTCTGGCCATGACCGAGACGGGCTGGGACCTACTGCCGGGGGCCTCTGGCGTCTCGCTCAGCTTCCTGGCGGACGAGGACAGGAAGACGAACGCCAGCCTGAACCCGGCTCCCTTTGACCGTGGTCGGGTCCCGGCGACCACAGAGTGGCGCTTCACGGCCGTGGCGGTGGATCAGGACACCATCCGGGGCTACCTGGGAGGCCTGACCCAGGACCTCGTGCCACTGCGCCCGGTGGCGCGGCCGGGGCCGCTGCGGCCAGCCTGGGGGAACCTGGTGATCGGCAACCTCATGCAGATCCGGCCGTTCAGCGGCTGGATGGCCCGCTTCCGGCTCTACGACCGGGCCCTGTCGGCCGGGGAGATCGCTGCGCTTGCCGCCGCCGATCGTGCCGACGCCGCGGCGTCCGGGGGTATGGCTCTGCAGCGGCGTCCCGACTCCGACCGGACCCCGGTGTTCAAGCGGTCCGCCATTCCGTTCTCGACGCGCTGGCAGCGTCCCCAGGCGCTGGCGGTGCTGCAGTCCTTCCACGCCACGGACTGCCTTTGGGTCTACGGCAACAAGAAGGAGTTTGCGGTGACCGTCCAGGCGGCGGGCTTGCGCTACCAGGGCACGCTCAATGGCCTGCAGGGCCTCGCCAAGGCAACCCCAGGCAAGAGCGCTGCAGGGGACCCCTCCGGCCGCCACGAGGACCTCGACGGCAACAAGAACATGCCGAGCTGGATGGTCACCTTCAAACCACCCCATTACACCGGCTGCTGCAACCACCCCGCCTTCCGCGATCTCTTCTTCGCCGACGCCAAGGCCTACGTGGATATGGGCGTGGACATGATCCACGTCGACGACTCGGCCATGAACTCGTCCTGGGTGAACTACGCCGGGGTTTGTTTCTGCGAGCCTTGCCGGGCCGCATTCCGCGAGTACCTGCGGAAGGCCCACTCGACAGAGGAGCTGAAGGCCTTGGGCATCGAGGCCATCGACACCTTCGACTACCGGCAGCACCTCAAGGCCACCGGCATTCCCCACACGGCCGCCTACCGCAAGGCTTTCAAGACGTTGCCGTTGACGCCGGACTTCGTGGCCTTCCAGACCGAGAGTACGCGCGCGTTCTACCGGGACCTCCGGGCCCGCCTGGACGAGTGGTCGCCGGGGAAGCATATCGCCATCTCGGTCAACGAGTTGATACCACTCCCGGTATCCGATGGCAACGCCCGTCTGGTCCACGCCGACCTGGTCGACTTCTACCATGGTGAAGCCTACGACCGCAGCTTGGCCACCAACCTCACCGGCGGCAAGACGGCCGAGGCGCTCGGACTGCAGCACGTCTCCACGCCGGTGTTGCAGGGGGTAGCGGACGGCGCTCGGACGCTCGCACTGGCCTATGCGCTGGGTCAGTTCCAGCTCGTGCCCTGGGACGTCTACATGGGCTCCGACGAAACCGGCAGCCTGCCACGCTACAACGGCACCCGCGAGGACTTTGGCGCGTTCTACGACCTCATCCATGCCCAGCCGCAGCTCTTCGACTCAGCCCGCAGCCTGGCGGTGGTGGGAGTCCTGGTGAACGCCGACGTGGAGGATACGGCGCGGGTGACTCGCTTCTGCGCGCGTCTGGCGGCGCGACAGGTGCCCTTTCACCTGCTGGTGAGCGCCCGGCGGCAGTCGCGCATCCTGGTGCGGGAAGCCGATCTGCGGTGTCTGCGGGTGCTGGTGACACTCAGTCCGTTGGCGAGCCTGCCAGCAGACGACCGGGCCTGTGTCGAGCGCGTCCTGGCGGAGCGCCGGCTGCGGCGGTTGGATGGGGACGCCGACGTGGAGGGTTTCCTCTCGAGCCGCGGCCTGGACACGCTGGGTTTCGAGGGGCCTGCCGGCATCTGCCTCTTCCCGCGGCAGGCAGACGACGGGACCGTGCTCATCCACGCCGTGAACTGGAACCTATCGGTCGATCCGGGCCGACCCGAGGTCTACGGCTCGGTCACCGTCAGTCTGCGCCATCGGCGGCAGTGGGGGGCCATCGCCAAGGCCACTTACTGGCAGCCCGGTGCAGCGGCGGTGGACCTGACGCCGGAACTCCATGCCGACGGTCTGCGCATCACCCTGCCGCAACTGGCGACGTGGGGCATCCTGGCCCTGGCGCCGCCCGCGAACCCTTGAGGACCAGCGTCATGCCGTTGCAGGCGCAGGCCAGAGCCCGTGGTGGCTCCGCCGTCCGGTTCCGGTATGTCGGGCGCCGCGTGCACACTTGCGGGGGCCCGGGGGGCGAGCTCCCTCGGCGGGGTTCGGGGCAGAGCCCTGACGGATGTTGAGGAAGGGACCACGATGACGTCAAGGGAACGAGTGTTGGCCGCGCTCCGGCGGCAGCCCGTGGATCGGGTGCCGGTGGTAGAGTTTCTCATTGACCCGCGCGTGGCGGCCAAGGCAGTCCCCGAGTGCCTGGATCCGGCCGACTGCATGGACCGGCTCGGGATGGATGCCGTGGCCTGCGGCGCGCGCTTCCAGCCAGTCGAAGAGCGCGGGCCTGAGCTTTGGGTGGACGAATGGGGCGTTCTCTACCAGCGCGGCCCCGAGGTCCTCGACCACCCCGTGAAGGGCCCCATCGCCTCCTGGGCTGACCTGCGCCGTTACACGCCGCCGGACCCGGGGGAACCCCACCGGCTGGGGGCGCTACCCGACCTGGTCCGGCGCTACAAAGGCCGGCGGGCCGTCCTTTTCCACCAGCGTGCCGCCTTCATGTGGTCGGCGTATCTGTACGGCATCGACAACCTGCTCATGGCACTGCTGGCCGAGCCGGAGTTTGCCGGGGCCCTGATGGATATGGTTTTGGAGGCCAACCTGGCCCTGGCCCGGCGCGCGGTCCGGGCGGGGGCTGACGTGATCGTGCTGGGGGACGACTATGCCTCCAACCAGGGGCCGATGATGAGCCCGGCGGTCTTCGACGCCATGATCCAGCCGCGGCTGAAGAGGATGGTGCAGGTCATCCACGAAGAGGGTGCCCTGGCCGTGAAGCACAGCGATGGCAACCTCTACCCGATCCTTGAGTTCATCGCGCGTTCCGGTGCCGACGGGCTCAACCCCATCGAGCCCATCGCCGGTATGGACCTGAAGACGACCAAGGCGCGCGTGGGCGACCGCATGGCCCTCATCGGCAACATCGACTGCGGCCACCTGCTCCCATTCGGCACTCCGGATCAGGTCCGCGAGGCCGTCCGCCAGGCCATCGCCGATGCGGCCCCTGGCGGCGGGTACCTGCTCTCGTCCAGCAACAGCATCCATTCGAGCTGCAGGCCGGGGAACCTGGTCGCCATGGCGCGCGCCGCGCAGGAGCTCGGGGCAGGGCCCTGGTGAACACGGCGACCGGTGCCGTCTGGGCATGGCATGGCGGACTCTTGTCCCCGACGCCATCCAGGGCTACCTTCAGGCCCATGGCCATCCGGTAGCTCCCCGTCCCCCGTGCAGGTCGGGCTTGGTAGCGGCGAAGGAGACCCAGCCCATGGCAGCTTCCACCCAGGCGTTCCGCTCCGTCGGCACCATGCTTGTGCTCTGCCTTGGCCTCTCGCCGTGCATGGCTTCGGTGTACTACGTTGACCAGGCCCACGTGGCCGCGGCGGACACCAATGCAGGGTCCGAGAGTCTCCCCTTCAAGACCATCACCGGGGGCGTCGCGGTCCTCAAGCCCGGCGACACGCTCAACGTCAAAAACGGCCTCTACCGCGAGAACGTCTTCCTGCCCGCGGGCACTCCCGATGCGCCGGTCACCCTATCGGCCTTTGCGACTCACCGTCCTGTCGTCACGGGCTGTGATGTCTGGACCGGGCCGTGGCAGTCTGTCGACATCAAGCTGGCCGCGCCCCCTCCCGCCGATCGGACCGCGGCAGTCTTCAGCAGTCTGCTGCCGGTGGCCACGCAGATGGTCTTCGTGGACGGCCAGCCGCTCCACCAGATCGGTCCCTTCGATCTCATGAGCCCGCCCGAGTTCATGAAGTTCGATGGCGCAAGCCCCGCCGACATGCGGCCGGGTACTTTCTGCTATGACGCGGCGGCGACCACCCTCTACGTGTGGCTCGCGGACGGCACGAACCCCGCCGCCCACGCCGTCGAGGTGCAGCAGCGCCTCGATGGCATCCGCCTCAAGGAGTACAACCACGTCGTCGGCTTCGAGGCCCGCGGCTACGGCGCCGGCATCAACAAGGGGCAGATGGGGATCGGCGGCAATGGTAACGGCATCGTCATCGAGTCCTGCCGCTGCCTCTACAACGAGTTCAGCGGCATCATCGTGCAGGGCGACGACGGCGTCGTCCGCAACTGCGAGATGGCCTACAACGGCTATGTCGGCATGACCACCTCCACGGCCCACCGCCTGCTCCTGGAGGACAACGTCACGCATGACAACAACACGCGCCGTATTCTCCCCGGCTGGCTGGATGGCGGGGTCAAGCTCCACGAGGCCCACGACGTCCGCATCCTCCGCCACCACGGCTACAACGAACCCGGGACCGCTCTGTGGCTCGACATCTCGTGCATCGGGGCCCTGATCGCGGACTGCCGGTTCGAGAACTGCGCCAACGGCATCTACTACGAGATCAGCCGCTGGGGCATCATCGTCAACAACGTCTGCCGCAACTGCCTTCTCGGCATCTGGAGCTACTCTTCCGACGTGCTGATCGCCCACAATGTCCTGGACCGCTGCGCCCACGGCATCGTGGTCACCGGCGACCCCCGCCTGGCCGAGTACTCGATGGGCTACCCCGATCCCCCGCGCCAGACCCTCGCCGCGACGCGCAACAACATGGTCATCAACAACCTCATCATCGATGCCGTGGCCGCCAATACGGGCGTCAGCAAGGAGGACGCCGACTGCGGCTCCAACCTGCTCGACTACAATGTCTTCGTGTGGCTCTTTCCGTCCGTCGCTAACGGCGGCCAGCACATCCATTTCCTAGGCAACTGGAACGCCTACTTCGGCGGCCTCGGCAACTGGTGGGTGGCCATGAAGCAGGACGCCCACAGCATGATCGCCGACCCGACCTTGCGCCGCCTATACGACCAGCGCGACAGCCAGTTCGACACCGATCACAACCGGGTCGTCGGCGACCCCCAGTTCCGCAACCGTGAGGGCGGCGACTACCGCCTGATGCCCAACAGTCCCCTCCGGGGCCTCGGACGCGCCGTTCCGCCCCTGCTCAAGAGCGTCTACTACCCTGGCCGTCGGCCGTGGGAGAAGACCCTCCTGGCCGATGCGCCGGAACCCAAGCCGACGACCGACATCGTCGAGGTCTGGGGCCAGAAGCACTACCGCCACCAGCCCGAACCGGCGCCGCTGCGGGTGTTCGAGCCCGACACCCAGCCGCCCGTGGCGCCGGGTCTGGTCGAGGAGTGGTCGCGTACCGGCAACTACCCGCGCTTCGAGATGGTCCAGCCGCCGCTATGACCGGGACCGTCCTGTGTACCAGCCTTCGCCTCTCTGGTACCCATCTCACGTCTGCCGTGGAGCCATGGCCGGGTCCTAGCTAACCGAGATGGAGGGCGAGGACGTTGGTGTAGGTCGTCGGCAGGTCTGCCGGCAGCTTGACGTTGAGGACCCCGAAGGCCTGGCTGAAGGGGCACTCGCCGCCGCCCACGAGCCGGACCGAGAGGACCCGGTCCGCCTCGGCGAGGCTCTTCACCACCGCCACCCGGTTCTCAGGGGCCCGCAACATGAAGGCGTAGAGCGTCTTGCCGCGCGTGGTAAAGCGGAAGTCGGAGCTGTTCCAGGCGCCCCTGTCTTCCTTGAACCCCTCGATCAGCACGCGCGTATCGCCCTCGGCGTTCTGCCGCCATGGCCGCGTTCCGTGGACCGCCTCGCCGCAGATGGCGAACCAGCCCGCCAGTTCCTCCAGCAGGTAACGGCTCTCGTCGTCGATGCTGCCATCGGGCTTCTGCAGGATGTTCAGCAGCATGCAGCCGTTCTTGGCGATGATGTCGATGAGCATCTCGATGACGTGGCCGGGCTGTTTGAACTTCTGGCGGACGTCGTAGAACCAGTTGCCGATACAGGTATCCGTCTGCCACGGCTCGGGGTTGATGCCGGGGAGCTGGCTCTTCTCGATGTCGAGGACGCCGACGCGGTAGACCTCGGGACGGCGGTCTTTCTGGTTGTAGACCGCCTGGTTGCTGCCGTGCTTGCGGATGGAGGTGTTGTAGAGGTGCGCCACGACCTCGAGGCCCTGGGCGTACTCCGGGGCGCCCTGCTTCGAGACGCCGTCACCGAAGGGCAGGGCACCATCCGAGTAGAGCAGGTCCGGCTCATACAGGTCTACGACCTCCCTGATCACCTTGCGCCAGTACTCGCGCCAGCCGGCGTTGGGCGTGTACCACGGCCGGGCGCCGGTGTCGGCCCGGTTCTCGCCGGGCACCACGTGTTCGTAGTTGTCGAGGTAGAAGTCGCGGTAGGCGGGATCGTTGCCGTCGTAGGGGACGCCGGCGTAGGGGCCATGGCTATCGCACCACTTGTTCGTACGCCACCAGGAGAAGGTGGCCCCCATGTGCTCGGTCAGGCCGAAGGGGAGCCCTTCCTTGGTGGCGGCCGCCTTCCACAGCCCGCAGATGTCCTTCTTCGGGCCCACCTGGACCGAGTTGAAGCGGTGCAGTTTCGAGGCGTAGTTGAAGAAGTGGTCGTGGTGCATGGCCTGGCCCACGAAGTAGCGCGCTCCGGCCCGCTTATACAGCCGCATCAGCTCCTCGGGGTCGAAGCGCTCGGCCTTCCAGAGGGCACAGATGTCCTTGTAGCCGAAGGTGGACGGGTGCCCGTAGTGGCGGATGTGGTAGAGGTACTGGGCGCTATCCTGGATGTACATGTGGCGGGCGTACCAGTCGCCGTACATGGGCACGCTCTGCGGCCCCCAGTGGCTCCAGATGCCGAACTTGGCGTCCCGGAACCACTGCGGGCACTCGTACTGCAGGAGTGACTCGAAAGATGGCTGGAAACCCATGGTGGACGCCTCTCCATGTGCAGGTCCGTGGACACCCATGCCGCGCCCGGAGCCGGCTCCGGACGGACCGCGACCGGTCCGGCAGGTAGGGTAACCGCACAAGGCCCTCGGTCAAGCGCGACGGCGCGGCCGCCGCGGCCGCCGCGGGCCCGGCGGGTCCGGCCTGCCTTGACCCAAGGCGGTTTCGCGAAACCGCCGCCAGTCCCGCGGCCGCGGGACCGAAGTCCGTTTGGCCCAGGGGTCCCAGTCGGAGCTGGGACCTACAGCCGTGGGCGCGCGTCTGTCGACGCGCCGACGGCGACCTTGGAGCAGCCCTGGCCTTGACCCGGCGCGGTTGGGATGCGACCTTGCGGATCGGCCGTCGCCGCGGAGGTCCCCGCGTCGCGCGGACGCGGGAAGCACGGTCCTGGCAGCCTGGCGGAGAGGAACACGAGCGATGAAGCGGTTGGCGTACATGATTCCCGCGGCCCTGATGCTGGCCCCGCTGGCGGAGCCGTGGGCCGCCGAGGCCCTGGCGAAGGTCCTGCCGCTGCCGGGGGAGGTCTTTGTGGTCGAGGGGTGTCCGGCTTTCCTCATCACACCCGCGGGACCGCCTGCCAGCCGGCCTGTCCCCTGGGTCTGGTATGCGCCGACTCTGCCTGGCCTGCCCGGTCCGGAGGAACGGTGGATGTTCGAGCGCTTTGCCCAGGCTGGGATCGCCATCGCGGGCATCGACGTCGGAGAGTCCTTCGGCAGCCCCGCCGGACGCGCCCACTTCACGGCCCTCTATGGGGAACTGACGGGGAACCGCGGGCTGGCGCTGCGGCCGGTGATGCTGGGCCGGAGCCGGGGTGGCCTGATGACCCTCGCCTGGGCCGCCGACAACGCCAACAGGGTGGCCGGTTTCGCGGGGGTCTACCCGGTCTGCAACCTGGCGAGTTGGCCGGGGTTGGACAAGGCCTGCGGGGCCTACGGCATGACGGCCGAGGAGTTGGCGGCCCGCCTCGCGGAGCACAACCCCATCGACCGCCTGGCCCCCCTGGCCAAGGCGGGGGTCCCCCTCTTCGCGATCCATGGGGACAGCGATACCGTCGTCCCCCTCGAAGCGAACTCCGGCGAGATGCGTAGACGCTACGAGGCCCTGGGCGGCCACATGCAACTGGTGATCCCGCCGGGGCAGGGCCACAGCCTGTGGGAGGGCTTCTTCCACTGCCAGGAACTCGTCGACTTCGTCCTCACCCAGGCCAATGGCGCCGGCGCGGCGGGCCCCCAGGCGCCCGCGGGCGAACCCACCAACGCCGCGGAGGCCGAGGCGCAGAAGGCGGCGGCAGAGAAGGCGGCGGCAGAGAAGGCCGTGGAGGAGAAGTACGCCGTCCTGGTCGCTGCGCTGCCTCCGGACCAGCAGGCCTGGGAGCGGCTCCTGCAGGAGAACCTGGGCGGCTTCTACCTGCCCATCCACAAGCGCGAGAAGACGGCCGGCCGCGGCAACGCCTGGGATTTCGTGCCGGACCAGCCCGGGCAGCCGCGCGTGCTGCTCATCGGCGACTCGGTGTCCCGCGGCTACACCCAGGCCGTGCGCAAGGCCCTCGCGGGCAAGGCCAATGTCCACCGCGCCCCGGCCAACTGCGGCCCGACGGCGCTGGGCATGGAGAAGCTCGAGGTCTGGCTCGGCGACGGGAAGTGGGACCTCATCCACTTCAACTTCGGGATCCACGACCGGGCCACGCCCATGACCGATTACACGCAGCGCCTCGAGGCCCTGGTCGGGCGTCTGCAGGCCACTGGTGCCAAGCTGATATGGGCCAGCACCACCCCCATCCCCGACGACCCGGCCACCGGGCAGACGGCCGCCTCCATTGTCGAGCGCAATCAGGCCGCCGCCGAGGTCATGGCCCGGCATGGGGTCGCCGTCGATGACCTCTTCACCCTCGTCACCCCGCACCTGTCCGAGGCCCAGCTCCCCAAGGACGTGCACTTCAGTGCCAAGGGCTACGAGCTGCTGGGACAGCAGGTCGCCGCGGCTATCGAAGCGGCGCTGAGGTGAATGGCGTGGAGCCCCGGCGGGCCTCCGCCGGGCGGCTGGGCGTGGTCTTGTGCGCCCGCAGGGCGTGGGGGCTCGGTGGGCCTTCGCCGGGTACCGGTCGCCGCCGACCGGCTTCCGGCCTCAGCGTTACGGCGGTGGCCAGCGCGTGGTGACGGCCCCATCCGCGGCGAGCCGTTCCAGCCGCAGGCCCTGACCCGGGGCGGCCCCCGGCGCCGCCGGGACGGTGAGCCGGTCAGTGCGGCCATCGGTCAGGGCGAGGTCGAGCCGCAGCCCGTCTGCGGCAGCCTCGCCCGTCAGCGCCTTCACCGGGCACGTCTGACCCGCGGGCGTCGGCCAGAGGACCCAGGCCGCCTGCGTCAGCCCCTTGGCCTTCCAGGTGAAGGCGGCTGTGGGCACGGGGCGCCAGGGACCGTTTGCCCAGCCCTGCACGGGGTCCTCCTGCCCCTTCACGACGGCCCCTGCCAGGCCTTCCCGGCGCCAGGGCACGACCGTCAGGTTGGCCTGGTCGGGCCACTGCGTGCGGACCGCCAGCGTTCCGGCGTCGGCTTCGGCGGCCTCGGCGTCGAGGTGGAAGAGGGCTGTGTACTCGTGCTCCCCGGTGTCGGCGGGGGCCAGGGCGTCGGTCACGACGAAGTAGTCCGGCTTGACGAAGACGACGTGCCGCGTGTGGACGACGTCGAGGTCGCCCTTGGCGCCGTAGCGGTCCCGGTATGAGCCCCTGGCCACGTCGGCCTCTGCCGAGGTCAGCCACAGCGCGTCATCGCCTCGCGGGGTGGGGGTATCCCAGGGCTTGGGCAGGACATAGGTCTGGCGCTGGCGGCCGCGGTTCTGGCCCTCGCCATCCACCAGGACCGTGTTGTGTCCGGCGGAAGCGAGCACGTACCGGCGCCAGGGGCTGCGGTCATACGAGTAGTTGCCAGGATCCAGGAGCAGTTGCCGGCCATAGGCATACAGGACAAGGTGGAGCTTATCCTCGTGCTGGTGCCCAAGGCCGTAGGGACCGGTATCCAGGAGCGCGTAGACGCCCTTGGCATCCCAGGAACTGCGCATGACGTAGTGACCGGTGTAGGGGAAGGCGTAGGACGTCGCCGCCGGCGCCTGGCCCCGGCTGCCCAGGGTCGCTCCGAAGAGGAAGTCCTGGCGCTGGGGAAAGAGCCTCGCCGCGGTCGTGAGGAAGCCGCGCACATCGCTATTGCCCGAGTCGTTGAGGCCGGGGGCCCCAGGCAGCGGTAGAGCGCGTCAGGCCAGACATTCTCCAGACGAATGCCCGTGGTCAGGGTCTGGAAGCTGCAGTCGGTCATGGCCGCGTCATTGCCGCTGCGCGTCACCGGCGGCGGATTGCGCCGGATCCAGTCCAGCCAATGTGCCACCAGGACCTGCACGACCCGCTCGTCGCCGGTCTCCCAGTAGGCCGACGAGAGGTCGCCGAAGTGGAAGTGCCGGTGCAGGCACTCGTTCCACAGGTGGGTCCGCGCCGGGCCTTCGGTGGGGTTGGCATGCCAGTCGATGGGCCCGGGGAACTGGGCGGTCCATTCCTGGCCGCCGGCGAAGCTGTAGGTGAAACGGCCTGCCATCAGCTCTTCGACGCGCTTCGAGGGCTTGGGTGGGTCGGAGTCGAGGATCAGGACGACCCGGGCGCCGGTGGCCTTGGGGCTGTAAGCCCAGAACTCCAGCCGCTCGAAGGGGGTCCAGTCGTGGGGCAGGTTTCGGCAGGTCACATTGGGGTTCTGAGCCAGGTTCTCCCAGCGGCCGGAGGCGGTGCCGGATCTCGCCCGCGTGTCATCCGGGCGCAGGCCGGAGAAGGGCGGGTCCGGCTGCTCGAAGTCGGCTACGGTGACGGTCTGTTCCGGTCCCACCAGGCGGACATCGTCGAAGCAGACGATGGTCGCCGCGTCGGGGGTTAGGCCCCAGCCGCTGGCGTTCAGGGCCAGGGACCTGATCCAGTTCCAGCCGATGGGGTTCTTGCCCTGCCAGCCCTTGCCTTCGACGAAGGTCCGGCCGGCGAAATCCTCCTTCTTCAGCGAGAAATGCTTCCAGCCCTCCCAGTCGACCGTGGGAGAGCGCGAGTAGTAGTCCCAACTCTCGGGGTCCTTGTCGGCCTCGGGCGGCGGCACCGTCACCCCGCGGAAGGGGTGCTGGCGCCAGTCGATGCGCCAGCGGGGCGAGGGCCGCTCGCGGAGGTACCGGGCATAGGCCGCCTTGGCCGCGGTGAGGTCGCCGGCCGCCACGGCCTCGCGGACTGCGGCGAGGCTATCCCGTTCCAGGGCCAGCGCGGCGAAGAAGGCCTGGTCGTCCATCCGCAGGCCCGGGGTGACCTCCTGGGCGGCCGTCGATATCGTGACGGCCACCGCATCCACCCGGCAGGTGACCACGGCGGTGCTGAACGTAGGCAGCCACACGGCCGCCTCCACGGCCTCCGTCGGCACGGCCTACGAGGCCGTGGCCTCGCCCCAGGCGCCGGCGGTCATGACCGGCCGCGCGATCTGGCTCTCGCGGGCCTCGGCCAACTCCTTGCCGGCAGCATCCCAGAACCGCAGGTAGAGCCCCAGGCCATCCGCCTCACCGCTCTCCAGGAAGGTCCTGAGGACCAGTGATACCTGCCCTCCGCCGACGCCGGCAAAGTGCTCCGACCTCACGTCGGAACCCACCTCCGCGCCGCCGTCGGCGATACGCAAGGCGCGCCGGCCCTCGGCCACCCCCTCGGCGACGACGGCGCTGATGCGGTCGGTGAGGGTCCAGGCGGCCGGCGCCCCGGCGGCATCGACGGCCTCGAACCCCCCATTGGCGGGCAGGCCGGGCGCGTCGGCGGCGCGGAGACGGCCTGCGAGGAGAGCCATCGCGGTTGCGGCCAGGGCAGCCCAGCGAGTCCGTCGGTTCATGGCCTGATCCCCTGCAGGAACAGCGCCGCCATCGGCTGACGTGCCACGGCGCTCCAGGGTGGCATAGCGCGCCCTGGGCGGAATGCCGTCGCCGGCGTGCCCCCAGGGGAGGCCTGAAGCGCGGCCGCTCCTGGCCTTGCCCTCCAGAGTGCCCTGCAGCCCGCGTGGGGCCGCCGGTCCCATACCTCGCATTCCTCCCATGGTTCCCATACCTCCCACTCCCCCGCCCCGCCGGCGCGCGCCCGCCTCAGCGCAGGAGGACGTACAGGGCGTCCGGCGGGAAACGGACCTGGCGGGCGCCGTCTGTCGTCTTCTCCAAGCGCACCTCCCGTACCGGCATGCCATTGGCGTCGAGGATCTCTGCCGTGGTCAGGTTGGCGTTGCGCACGGTGAGCGTCAGGTCGGCATTGCGGATGCGCCAGGGCGGCCCGCCGAAGCTGACCACCTCCTCGCCCTCGCGGGCGCGGTCGCCTTCCTGGAGCGTCACCGGCCGGGTCTTCCAGCCCGTGGGGCGCTCGGTGGTCCCGACCTGCACCAGGACCCGTTTCGAGGCGGCCAGGGGCTGGTCGTCGAGGGCCACCGCCAGCACGGTGGCGTAGTCGTTGCCACAGCGGATCTCCAGATCGCTCAGCGGCACCGGTCCGGCCTGCTTGAGGAAGCCGGTGGCGCCCTGGGCCTTGGGCGCACTGAGAGTGCAGACGCCCACGCCGTAGTCCCAGAGCAGCTCGCCGGTGGCCGAGCGGACCCGTTTGGCGGCGGGGTCGATGGCGGCGGCGAGGTCTGCCACCCGGCTCTGGGCCGGATCGGCGTCGTAGCGGGCGACGACCGGGCCCACCAGGAAGGCCAGCGGGTCCACGCCGCCGGCGATGCCGGACTTGGGGGCACGGTTGGCGGCATCACGGTTGGGGTCGAAGCCGGGATCCTCGGCGATGATGGGCGTGCGCCGGTGCCAAAGGTCGGCCAGGGCGCGCTGCTCGAGGACGGCAGGCTGGGCCTGCTTGACGTAGCCCATGCGGTACAGGAGGGCTGCCGCCGGCCACTGGCCCATGAGCATGGGCGTAGCGCAGACCCACTTGCCCTCCGAGGGCAGGTACCCGTTGGCGGAGCCCGGCTGGCGCCAGGCTTCCTCGCCGGTGGCAAACCAGAAGTAGGCGTCCACCCCGTTCAGCGACTGGTACGCGGCCACCAGGAAGGGCCCCTCCGACTGGTACCCGAGCGGCGGCACCCAGGAGCTCTCCGTGACCATGATGGGATGCCCGTCGACCTGCTTCAGCGAAACGGGCAGATCGCGGGGCCGCCGCAGGACCGACTCGTCGGTGAAGCGGTCGCCGGCGACGATGGCCCAGCCTTCCTGGGGGCCCTTGTGGATGCCGGTGTAGTAGCGGTTGACCGCCAGGACCTCGTTGGCGGCGTAGGACCAGCGCTCGGCGTCGAGCATCTTCACCTCGTCGGCGGTGCGCCAGTTGCCGGCGTTGACGAGTTGCCCGCAGCCCAGTTCGCGCTTGAGGTAGTCGGCGACCATGGCGTTGAAGTTGCGCATGGTTTCCGTGACGAAGCGCATCTGGTCGGCACAGCGCTGTTTCTGGCCCGGTCCGCCGCGGTCCTGGGTCAATTCCCAGACGATGTATAGGCCCAGCTCGCCGGCGGCCGGGTTATCCTCCTTGATGGCGGCCTCGGGCCAGGCGGCCAGGGCCTTCTCCAGGCTGCCGTACTGGGCGGCGGCGAAGCGGCCGAACTGCCGGCGGAGTTCGGCCGCGGCCGGGCCCTCGATGTTCTGGCTGGTCCAGAAGAGGAGCGAGTCCTCGTTCTGGAGCTGGATGATGGCCAGGGCCGGGTCCTTGGCCAGGGGGATGCCGGTGTAGGGGTTGGCTTCGGTGAGGATCTGCTTCAGCCAAGCCTTGTAGGCGGCCTGGAGCGTCTCATCGAAGAACAGGAGGCCGAAGTTCCCGCCCTTGCCGCCGTCCAGAACGCCGAGGGCCGGCGTGACCCTCGAGCTCACGGCCCAGTAGGGCGAGACGATGGTGTAGATGCCTTCCGGCTTCATCGCCGCCACCAGGCGCCAGAGCTTGTCGCGGTCCTCCTTGTCGATCTCCTGAAGATCGGCGCCTTTGGGCGGCGTCAGGTTCCCATGGAAACGCACCAGGTTGACGCCGCGCTTGGCCAGGAAACGCGCGTGGCGGGCCAGGTCGGGTGCCGGGAAGCGGGGGTGCTTGTTGTAGGCGCTGGTGTTCAGGGCCCAGAAGCGGGCCGGTCGGCCATCGCCGAGCAGCAGGTCGTTGCCGTCCGGCGAGAGCTTCACGAAGCCGGACTGGCCGGCCTCCTTCTCGTTGAGGGGGCGCAGGTCGAAGCGGGCCTCGGGACTGAACTCGTCGCGGGGCGGGTCGAAGGCCCAGGTGCCCTGTTCAGGCCAGGCGTTGCCGGGTCCGGCCATGGCATCGTGGTTCGCGGGGACCGCGGCCAGGGGCCCCCCGTCAGGCAGGCGGTCCGGCTTGCCCTTGCTCACCCAGACGCGGTCGATGGCCATGCCCAGATCGCGTTCCTGGAAACCCCAGAAGATCGTCCAGCAGACGGTGCCAGGGATGGGGGCTCGATCCTTGCCGGGACCCGTGGTGCCCGTGAAGCCGGAGAGGGGCAGGCTGACCACCCGCCACTCGGTCGCGAAACCGGGGTCCACGGGCGGTTTGCACTCGTAGAGGCTCATTGCCTCGGCCGCCTGGCCCTTGGCCTTGCAGAAGACGAAGACCTGGTACCACTCCGGCCGCAGCAGTGTGCAGCGGTAGTTGAGGTAGAGGCCATCCTCGACGGGGAAGTGACCCTCGACCCAGTGGTGGGCGATCTCGATGTTGCTGTTGCCCTCGGCCCGGACCGCGCCTTGCGAGCCGGGCGCCAGTCCTTGGGAGACCAGGGCGCCCTTTTTCCAGCCTGGTGGGAGGCCGTCGCGGAAGTCGTAGCTCAGCAGGACCGTTCCCTCGGCCCCCCGCGCTGGCAGCCAGCCAGGCAGCAGGAAGCCCACCAGCGTGGCCGCCAGGGCGACCGTCGACAGCGTCGTGGACATGGTCTCGATTCCTTCGCCAAAACCCAATCCTGGCCCAGGGGTTGCTCCTGCCAGCGGGCGCACGCCGCCGGCCGCACCCGCAGGCGCACCTCGGAGCCCCGTTCCCGGCCCCGCCGGGAACGCCTGGAGGGCGGCTTCTCCGCAAGCCGCCGAGCGGATACGGAGAGCCGCGCCTCCAGACTCAGCGGCGCCTCACCCGCCTACGGCGCCGGTTCGTCGGTCCCGCGTGAGAGCCGCGTATGGATGACCCCCTGGTCATCGAACCACAACGGGTCCAAGGCGAGGAAGCGGTCCCAGTCGATCTTCTCGGTGTTCTTCTGGTGGTAGACCAGCCACAGGCGGCCGTCAGGGCCTTCGGCGGTGCAGTGGTGGCCGGGGCCGAAGATCCCATCGCCGCGCTTGGCGATGGGGTTGCCGGCATACTTGGTGAAGGGGCCCAGGGGGGATGTCGCCGTGGCGTAGCCGATGCCATAGTCAGGGCCCATGGCGCCACTGCCGGAGTACATGAGGTAGTAGAGGCCCTTACGCTTCAGCATCCAGGGCCCCTCGGTCACATGGCCGTCGCGCTTCTCCCAGGGCTCGGCGGGCCGGATGACCTCGCGCGCCTCGCCCTTGGGGGTCAGCGGGTCAGCCATGGGCTGCACCAGGATCCGGAAACCGCCCGGCAGCATCACGTAGTAGAGGTACAAGGCGCCGTCGTCGTCGCGGAAGAGGTGGGCGTCGATGGCGCCCTTGGCCAGGACCCCCTGGTCGACGAAGGGCCCCAGGGGGTGGTCGGCCACGGCCACCCCCACCAGCTTCGGGAAGGGCCGCGCGCCGGCGCCGGTCGGGTCATCGGTCGTGTAATACAGGTAGACCTTGCCATCGCCGTGGGCATGGTGGAAGACGTCCGGCGCCCAGACCCCGCCGCGGGCATCGGTGTAGCACTTGGGCTTGCGTTCCCAGTGGACGAGATCCGTCGAGACGAAGACGTCGTAGCCCCTGGAATCGGTGGTGGGGTAGAGGTAGTACTGGCCCTCGTAGCGGAGCACGGTCGGGTCGGCGCCGCCACGGC
>Ga0172371_10004939_pt1 | contig 19916 bp, 13 predicted proteins | sample Lak12m_FD_114543 | JGI IMG/M metagenome (GOLD analysis project Ga0172371, IMG submission 114543) | Freshwater microbial communities from Kabuno Bay, South-Kivu, Congo - kab_022012_12m | ecosystem: Environmental > Aquatic > Freshwater > Lake | place: Democratic Republic of the Congo: South-Kivu... | reverse complement strand
TAAATCAATCTCACTGTGCAGCATCTCTACCTCCTTTTCTTATATCAATAAGAAAAACAGATAGATGATGACTGCCACCCTACAAACTGTCAATCATCATTTTGTTACGTATAGGTATTTGAAGTCAGCCATAGCAAGTCAAATCCCCTTGACCCGCCGGCCCCTTCCCAGTATATTTATCCCACCGAAACGGAAGGAGGAAACGTCGGAAGCATGTCCAAATTGCCAGACTTGATCGCGACCCTCTTTGACCAGGCGGATATCCGCATCAACGGTGGGCGGCCGTGGGATATACAATGCCACGATGAAACCTTTTACGAACGCATCGCCGCCGGCAGTTCACTCGGTCTCGGGGAATCCTATATGGATGGGATGTGGGACTGCCAGGCCCTGGACCAGTTTTTCGACCGCCTGATGGCCACCCACCACGACCGGAAAATCCGCCCCACTCCCGCCATGCTCGTCGAAGCGGCCAAGGCAAAACTTCTCAACGAGCAGAGCAGGCGGCGCTCGCTCAAGGTCGCCCAGAGACACTACGACATCGGCAATACCTTCTACGAGGCGATGCTCGATCCCTACATGCAGTACACCTGCGCCTACTGGGACGAAACCGCCAAGGACCTGGCCGCCGCGCAGGCGGCCAAGCTGGACCTCACCTGCCGGAAGCTTGACCTCAAGCCCGGAGAGAAGGTCCTCGAGCTCGGGTGCGGATGGGGCGGCTTCGCGCGCTATGCGGCCGAGCACTGCGGCGTGCAGGTGACCGCCTACAACATCTCCACCGAGCAGATCGAGTGGGCAAGGGAAAAGTGCAAGGGCCTTCCCATCGAATTCCGCCTTGAGGACTACCGCGAAGCCACGGGCGTTTATGACAAGGTCGCCGCGATCGGCCTGTGCGAGCATGTCGGCTACAAGAACTACCGCCATTTCCTGGAGATCGCCCACCGCTGCCTCAAGCCGGGCGGGATCTTCCTGCTGCACACCATCGGCAGAAACCGCTCGGTGACCCACACGGACCCCTGGATCGAACGGTACATCTTCCCGGGCGGCATGCTGCCTTCGGTCGCACAGCTCGGCGAGGCCATGGACGATCTGTTTATCCTGGAGGACTGGCACAGCTTCGGCGCCGACTACGACCGCACCCTGATGGCCTGGCACGAGAACTTCGAGAACGCCTGGCCGCGCTTCCGTGAGGAATACGGCGAGCGTTTTTACAGGATGTGGCGCTATTACCTCCTCTCCTGCGCAGGGGCGTTCCGCAGCCGGCAAACCCAGCTCTGGCAGGTCGTGCTCTCCAAAGACGGGATCCGCGGCGGCTGGAAAAGGCCCTGCTGATGGGCAAGGAGATCCCTGAGCTTTTCGAACCCTGGGAATCCTATCGCGAGACCTGCCGGGAGCTCTCCCTGGCGATGGCGGCACGGGCGGGCAGCCCCGTCCGCCTGGCGAAAAAGACATCGAATCTGTTCCGCGCCCGCAGCCAGTCCGCCGCGGCCCGCAGGCTCGATGTCCGGCGCCTCAACCGGGTCATCGAGATCGACCCGGAGCGCCGGATCGCCGAGGTGGAGGGGATGACCACCTTCGAGGATTTCACCGATGCGGCGCTCTCCAGGGGCCTGCGCCCGCCCGTGGTCCCGGAGCTGAAGACCATCACGGTCGGCGGCGCGGTCTCGGGGCTGGGAATCGAGGCCTCCTCGTTCCGGTACGGGCTCGTCCACGAGACGATCGAGGAGATGGAGATCCTCTGCGCTGACGGGACGATCCGCCTCTGCCGACCCGACAACGAAAACGCGGATCTGTTTTACGCGATCCCGAATTCCTACGGGACCCTCGGCTACATCCTCCGCCTGCGGATGAAGCTCCTTCAAGCAGCCCCCTTTGTCAGGCTCAGCCACCGGCGCTTTTCCGAGCTCACGCCGTTCCTGGCGGAGATGGAGACGGCCTGCGCCCCGGGCCCCCAAATGCCGGACTTCGTCGAGGGCGTCGCCTTTGCGCCCGACGAGCTCGTCCTGACTACGGCACGGCTCACCCACGAGAGCGGCCCTGTCAGCGACTACAAGGGGATGCGGATCTACTACCGCTCCCTGCACGAGCGCACCGAGGACCTCCTCACGATGCGGGATTTCCTCTGGAGATGGGATCCGGACTGGTTCTGGTGTTCGCGGACCTTCGGGATGCAGAACCCCCTGCTCCGCCGTCTTTTCGGCCGCTGGATGCTGCGCTCCAGCTCCTACTGGAAGATCCAGGCCTGGTACCGGAATTGGAAGATCGAGGAGCGGATTCATGCCGTCCGCAAGGCCCTGCGCCTGCCGGACGAGTGGTTCGAGCAGGTCATCCAGGATGTGGAGATCCCTCTCTCGAGCTCACCGGATTTTTTTGACTTTTATTTTCGCGAGATCAATATCCTGCCCTGCTGGATCTGTCCGATGCGCCCGCTCGAAAGCGGGGGGAGATGGACCCTGTATCCGATGGAATCCGGGGCGCTCTATCTGAACTTCGGTTTCTGGGGAAGCGTCCGCACCTCCCCGGACAAAGACCCCGGCCATTTCAACCGCCGCGTCGAGGCCATGGTGCAGCAGCTCGGCGGCCGCAAATCCCTCTATTCCCAATCCTTCTTTCCCGAGGAGGAGTTCTGGCGCCTGTACAACGGACCCGCCTACCAAAAGCTCAAAGCGAAATACGATCCGAAAGGCGCCCTCGGCAACCTCTACCTAAAGACGGTTCTCAGGCAGTGACGGGCCGCGGACCGGCACATCATTCTCTTGACACGCCTCCCTGATGTACTATAGAGAAGACGCCCCATAGCGGAGCAGGAAGGCAGAAGGCGGGCAGCGACCCATGAACCGCACTTTTCGGTGATAAATCACTATATATTGTGGTAAATTTCCGATGTGCCACATGGTATTGTATATTTTACTTTACAAGCCCCCCTTCTTCTGTTAGAATCCGCGGGAAATTGGCTAAACAACGGATTTTATAGAAGATGCGATTAAAGAAGCTGGAAATAGCCGGTTTTAAATCCTTTCTGGAGAAGGTCATCGTCGATTTCTCCCCCGGAATCAGCGGTATCGTCGGCCCGAACGGCTGCGGCAAGAGCAACATCGCCGATGCGATCCGCTGGGTCATGGGTGAGCAGCGTGTCAGGACGCTCCGCGGCAAGAAGATGGACGACGTGATCTTCAACGGCTCGGAGGAGGCCTCTCCGGTGGGGATGGCCGAAGTCTCCATGACCCTCACGGCGGACGAGCAGCAATTTCCGGGAACCTTTGCGGAATTCACCGAGGTTTCGATCACCCGGCGCCTCTACCGCGACGGGGAAAGCGAGTACCTGATCAACAAGATTCCCTGCCGTCTTTTGGACGTCAGGGAATTTTTCATGGGAACAGGGGTCGGCGCCCGCACCTATTCCCTGGTCGAGCAGGGCAGCGTCGCATCCCTCGTGGAGGCAAAGCCGGAGGAGCGGCGGCAGTTCATCGAGGAGGCCGCAGGCATCTCCAAGTACAAAAGCAGAAAAGAATCCGCCACAAGAAAGATGGAGGCGACCCAGCAAAACCTGCTGCGCCTCAACGACATCATCCGCGAGGTCAAGTCTCAGCTCAACGCCATCTCCCGGCAGGCGAAGAAGGCGGAGCAGTACAAGGCCCTGAAGAAAGCGGTGAAGGAATCGGAACTGACCGTCGCCCTGCAGACCTATACCGAGCTCACCGAACGCCGGAGCTCCCGCGAGGAAGCGAAAAACTCACTGAAGAACGAAGAGACGGACGTACGGACCCGCCTGCAAGGCTGTGAAGCCGACCTGGAAGCGCTCAAAGCAGAGGTCCTCGAACAGGAAAACCTCATATCGGTCCAGCAGGAAAAGCTCTACGAGACCAAGAACTCCATCAACATCACCGAGCAGGGGATCGAATTCTCCCGGCGGAAGATCGCCGATCTGACGGAAAGAAAACAGAAAGACATTGCGGAGAGCGAGGCCCTGAAGCGAAGGGAGGGGGAAACCGGGGACGAAATCACCACCCTCAAGACCGCCGCGGCCCAGGCCGAGGAAACGATCGCCGATCTTAGGAAGGGCGTCGCGGAAAGCGGCCAGACCCTGGACGAGCTGCGGAGAATGGACCGCGCCTGCGAGCAGGAGCAGGAGGAGAAGAAGGTCCAATACATCGATATCGTCACCGAGAAAGCCAAACTGAAAAATACGGTGGCGGGCCTGGCCCGGATGATCGAAGACTTCGCGAGGCGCGAAGCGAACGAAGACCGCCAGATCGAAGAGAACCAAAAGAGGTCGGCGGAGCTCGCCTCCACCCTGGAGAAGCTCCGCGCGGGCCTGGCGGCCGAAGAGAGCAATATCGCCGAGCTCGAGGCGAAGAGGGAGGAGACCGCCGACGAGTTGGAGCGGGCGCGAGGCGAGCTTGCCGAAAGCGACGAGAGGATCGCCGCGCTCCGCGAGGAGAGCAGCCGAAAGTCGTCGCGTCTGGCCTCATTGAAGGAATTCGATGAAAGCTACGCCTGGTGCAACGAAGGGGTCAAATCCCTCATGACCGGCGGCAAGGGAACGGACCGCCAGGACCTATCGCGCGACCTGTTCCTGGGGCTGGTCGCCGATCATATCCGGGTCCCCCGGGAGTACGAAACCGCGGTCGAAGCGGTCCTCGGCGAGAAGCTCCAGTATGTGGTGGTGAAAAACCAGACGGACGGGATCCGGGCGATCGATTATCTGAAGAGCTCTTCGCTCGGCAGGGGGAGCTTCGTTCCCCTCGAGGTCCGGCCCCACACCTCCGCCGGCTCCGATTTCGAACACCTGAAAGAAGCGGTGCCCCTGATCGAACGGATCGCCGTCCAGGAAGACTACCAACCGATCGTCAATGAGCTCCTGGGCGACGTCCTTCTCATCCCTAACCTGGCCAACGGCCTTTCCCTGTGGCAGCAGAACGGCTTCCGCGGGACCTTCGTCACCCCGGAGGGGGATATCATCAGCCCGAGCGGCATCCTGACCGGCGGCAGCGGCAGCGGCGGGGAAAAGGGACTCCTGCAGAACCGGCGTGAAATCAGCGAGCTCTCCGAAGAGGTCGCGGCGCTGACCGCCGAACTTTCCGAGGCGCAGGAGAGCCGGAAGCGGACCGCCTCCCTGATCGCCCAGTGGGATGAAGAGCTCCTCAGGCTCCGCTCCCAGCTCCACCTTACCGAACTGAGGACCGGCGGCCTGAAGAAGGATGTGGAGCGATACGAAGGGGAGCTCCATCAGGTGCAGGAACGGCTTGAGGTCCTTGCCTTCAATCGGGAAAATATCCGGTCGGAGGCCGCCGAAGCAAGGGAAAGGACCGCGAAGCATGAGGCGGAGATCAAGGCCCTGGAGGGCCGCGAGGAGACGCTGAACCGGGAAATGGCCGTCATCCGGGAGAGATGGGACGGACTGAGGGCCGATCTGGAGCAGAAGGACAAGCTCCTGACCGAGCAAAAGATCCGACTGGCCTCCCTGGAGGAAAAGTACGACGCCGATCTGAAGACCCTGGCCCGGCTGGAGACCTCCCTTACGGACCACTCCCGCGAGATCGAGGCCAAAATGAGGGACGCGGAGGCCTGCGACCGCGAGGCGCAGGCACTTGCCACCCAGATCACCTCGGAAGAGGAGACCTTAAAGAGGCTCTATGCCGACTACCAGAGCGTGGAGGCAGCCCTCTCCGGAAAAAGGAACTCCCAATCGGAGAAGGAAACCCTTCTAAGGGAACAAGAAACGGACATCCGCGAAGTCAAGAAGAACCTGGACGGCCTGATCCAGCAGGGAAACGAGCTGGAGGTGGCCTTCAGGGAATGCACCATGCAAATGGAAAACCTCCGGCAGAACATCCAGGAAAAGTACACAACCGATCTGGCGGGGCTCATCACCGAATTCCGTCCGCTGGAGACCGCGGCGATGGAGGAGCTCTGCGCGAAGCTGGAAAAAGACCGCCAGTCCGTCGATACCTTCGGCGAGGTCAACCTCCTGGCCCTGAGCGAACAGGAGGAACTCCAGACCCGCTACGAATTCCTCACCGCACAGGTGGCCGATCTGAACACCTCGCTTTCAACCCTTCAGACCACGATCACCCGGATCAACGCCATCTCCCGGAAACGGTTTGCGGAGACCTTCGAAGGGGTCAACAAGTGTTTCCAGGAGCTCTTCACCCGCCTGTTCCCGGGCGGCCGCGCGGAACTCAGGCTGACCGACGAGAACGACCTGCTCGAGACGGGCGTGGATATCGAGATCCGGATCCCCGGAAAGCGGACCCAGAGCGTCTCGCTCCTGTCCGGCGGCGAGAAATCCATGTCGGCGATCGCGCTCATCTTCTCGATCCTCCTGTATCGGCCCGTCCCCTTCCTCCTGCTGGACGAGGTGGACGCGGCGCTCGACGACAACAATATCGGCCTGTTCAACCGCCTGGTCAAGGAAACCGTCTCTCATTCCCAGATCCTTGTCATCACCCACAACAAAAAGACCATGGAGATCGCCGACAGCCTGTATGGAGTCACGATGCAGAAGCAGGGGGTCTCCACGCTGGTCTCCGTCAATCTCAGCTAAAGCCGCCCGACCCTTCCACAGCCTCTTATGCCGCGATCCGACGGATCGGATCGTGTCGAAGTAGTTGCCGGGAAAGGCCTCCTTTTTTCCTTGTTCGCCATTAAATCCCCTTGACAGGTCCGTGCGCCCTTCCTATGCTCACAGCGGATAGAGGCGCGTGAGAGATGAAGAATGTGGATCTGATCGTGAAGATGTTTGAAAAGGCCGGAATCCGGTGGGTGTTTGGCGTCCCCAGCGGACCGGTCCTCCCTCTTATCGAGACCCTGCGGATGTCACGCCATGTCGACTACGTCTTGACCGCCAGCGAAACCTCCGCGGCATTTATGGCCGAAACCGTGGGACGGCTGACCGGCGTCCCCGGCGTCTGCAGCTCGACCGTGGGCCCCGGGGCGACGAATCTGGCCACAGGCATCGGAGGAGCCTGGCTGGACCGCTCGCCGGTCATCGCCATCACCTGCACCTACGCCACCGAGTGGCTCGACCGGCGAACACAGATGCGTATCGATCACCAGGCCCTGTTTGCTCCCCTGGTCAAGGCCGCGTGGCGTCTGGAGAGGGGCCGTGTCGCCGAAAAGCTGCATCACGCCTTCGCGCTCGCCGTGGCCGAGCCCCCCGGCCCCGTGCATCTGGAACTCCCGGAAGACACAGGGCAAGATCCCGCAGCGGAAGAAGCTCTCGATCCGCCCCCTTTCCATGAGCCGGACATGCCCGCCCCGCCGACCAAACCCATCGGCGAGAAGGTCTTCGCGCTCCTGAAGAAAGCCAGGCGTCCCCTGCTGGTTACCGGACTCACCTACACGCGCAGCCGGGTGCGCGCGGCATTGCTTCGCTTTATCGAGACCCAGCAGATCCCCTTCGTGTCCACGCTTCACGCCAAGGGATTCCTGCCGGAGAGCCACCCGGCGGCGCTGGGGGTGATGGGAAGGGCGCGCCGCTCGGATGTGCAGAGCATGATGGATCGATCGGATCTCTACCTTTGTATCGGCTTCGATCCCGTTGAAATCAACTATGAGGAGTGGTGCGGACAGACGCCGGTCGTCCATCTGAGCACTGAACCGGCGGGCGCGGATGAGCGTGTACGCCTGGCCATGGACGCTGCCGGTGATCTCGATGCCATGATCGGAGAGCTCTCCGCGATGCCCGCGGCAGGAAACAGGTGGGACCCGGCCGAGTGGAGCGAACACCGCAGACGCCTGGATGAGGCGCTTCGACCTCGGTCGGAGTCCTTTGCCGCGTTCCACCTGCTGGATATCCTCAGGGCCCGCCTGCCGGACGATGCGATCCTCTGCTACGATGTGGGGGCCCACACGCACCAGATCGCGACCCAGTGGCGCACCGATCTTCCGCATACGTGCCTCTCCACCAATGGCTGGTCTTCGATGGGCTATGGCATGCCGGCGGCATACGCCGCAAAGCTGGTTCATCCGGAGCGGACGGTCGTCGGCGTCATCGGCGACGGCTGTTTCCAGATGACGATCGGAGAGCTGGCAACGGCGCGGCGCCTGGGTCTTCGTGTCCCCATTATCGTCCTGAACGACGGCTGGCTTGCCTTGATGAAGGTCAAACAGGAGCGGCTCCGATACGACGAATCCGGATCGTTCCTCGGCGAGCCGCTCGATCCTCCGCCGCATTACTTCGGGGTGCCTGTACGCGGGGCGCGCGACGCCGGGCAGCTCCGAGATGCACTGGATTGGTCGCTCAATCTCGACGGCCCCAGCGTCATCGAGGCCTTCATCGATCCCCGACCCTATTCGGTCACCGTCTTTGATTGAAAGGGATTTTCTCCCATGCTCCACCCCATTTCAATCCCTCCCTCAGTAAAAAACCTTTCGATCACGGACCGTTAAATCTCCTTGACATCCCATACCGCTTTCCATATGCTCTGCGCATATAAAAACATATTATATCTTCCATTACTTTTAGCCCAATGAAGAATAACCGCACCCGGAGATGACCGTATACGGCGGAGGAGCCATATTCATGGATCATCAACCGAATATCCTCATCGTTGACGACAGCGCCATCGTCAGGAAAGCGTTGGCCCACCAGCTGGAGCAGTTCGGCGCCCGTGTGACCCAGGCGGAAGACGGACAGCAGGGGGTCGAGATGGCGCTCGCAGACCGGTTCGATCTCATCATCTCGGATGTGGAGATGCCCCGGCTCAACGGATTCGGTCTTTGCGAGAAGCTCAAAGACCTTCCCGGCACGAGAGGCATACCCGTGATCATGCTCAGCTCCCTCGAAACCGACCGGGATATCGACCGGGGGTTCAAAGCGGGCGCCGCCGCCTATGTCTCCAAATCACAGGCGCAGAGGGAGCTGATCGAGACCATCGAAAGGGTCCTCGAAAAATACAAGTTTCACCACAACCGGCTCGTTCTTGTGGTGGATGACTCGCAGACCGTCCGCCGCTTTGTGACGCAGGCCCTGGAAGAAGCGGGAGTGAAGGTGGTTGCCGCGGAAAACGGCCGACAGGCCTTGAGATGCATCGCCGCGCAGCGGCCGGATCTGATCATCAGCGATCTGGAGATGCCCGAGATGAACGGGGTCGATTTCTGTAAAGCGCTCCATGCCGATCCCGACCTGTCCGTCATCCCCATGGTGATCATGAGCGCCAACAGCGATCGTTCCATGATGCGTCGTCTGCTGTCCCTGGGCGCGGCCGGTTATCTGGTCAAACCCTTCAACGCGGAGCAGATCGTGATCGCCGTGGAGAAGCTGCTCTCCGACCATTTTCTTATCCTGCTCAAGGAAAGGGAGCGTCTCGACTCCGAGCGAAAAATGATGCTGGCCGGCATCACAAGCCTCATCGCGGCCCTGGAGGCCCGAGATCCCTACACCAGAGGCCACTCCGAGACGGTCGCCAAAATCGTTGAGGAAATGGGACGCACGATGAATGTCGACGCCGAAGAGATAGAATCTCTGGGCATGGCCGGCAGACTCCACGACATCGGCAAGATCGGCGTGCCCGACAGCATCCTGCTGAAACCCGGACGCCTGACCAAGGCGGAGCTTAGCGTCATCCAGCAACACCCCACCATCGGGGCGTCGATTCTCAGCGCGATTCCGAGCATCCAGCCCCTGCTGCCGGTCATCCTGCACCATCATGAGCGGTTTGACGGGCAGGGATACCCCGACGGGATCAAGGGAAACGAGATCATGCTCTGGGCCCGGATGACGGCCGTTGCCGACACCTACCACGCCCTGACCAGCAATCGCCCCTATCGCCGGGGGATGAGCCATGAACGGGCAATGGCGATCATCGAAGAGATGCGGGGGACCCAGTTTTGCCCGGACAGCGTGGATGCCTTCAAGAAGAGCCTGCCGAAGCTTTCCCTGTAATACCGCTCGAAGCGACCCGCCCTGGAAAAGATCACGGCCTCCTTTCCTTTTCTCAGAACAGTCTTTACATCGGCATGCAAAAGTGGTTATAAAGATCGGCCATCCGAGCCCTGTTTCCAGATTCCAAAGGAAAGACGCCCGGAGGGGAAATCCATACTGTCAGGAACTCATTCATGGAACAAAACAATACCAAAAAGGGATTCTTCGACCGGCTGAAATCCGGTCTAGCCAAAACCAGGAAGCTGTTGCTTACGGATGTCGACGACATCCTCCTGGGGAGCAAGCAGATCGATCAGGCCCTCTTCGATGAATTGGAGGAGGCCCTCATCATGGCCGATGTGGGGCCGGTCTTCACCGGAGAGCTCATCGCATCGCTGCAAGACAGGGTCCGCAGGAAGGAACTCGGCAGCCCTGAGGTCCTCAGGAGGGTCCTGCGGGAGGCGATGCAGGAGATCCTCCTCAAAAGCGAGACCCCTTTCCAGATCCCGCCGGGGGAGATCTATACGATGATGATCGTCGGGGTGAACGGCACGGGAAAGACCACGACGATCGGGAAGCTGGCCCATCAATTGAAAAAGGAAGGACACGCGGTGACGCTGGTCGCCGCTGACACGTTCCGTGCGGCGGCCATCGAGCAGCTCGACGCATGGGCGAAGCGCGTGGATGCCCCCCTGATCCGCCAGGCAGCCAACGCCGACCCCGCCGCCGTTGTCTATGACGCCATCCGCGCTGTCAAGGGCGGCGGGCACGGGGTCGTCATCGTCGACACCGCGGGCCGGCTCCATACAAAGGTCAACCTGATGGAGGAGCTCAAGAAGATGAGACGGATCATGGGGCGGGAGCTTCCCGGCGCGCCGCACGAGGTCCTGCTTGTCCTGGATGCGACCACCGGCCAGAACGCCATCTCCCAGGCGCAGATGTTCAAGGACGAGATCGGCGTCACGGGCTTGATCCTGACGAAGCTGGACGGAACCGCAAAAGGAGGCGTGATCGTCCGGATCGCCAAGGAGCTGAATATCCCAATCCGTTACATCGGGGTGGGAGAGCAGCTGGAAGACCTCCGGCCCTTCCGGGCCGCGGAATTCGTGGAGGCGCTCTTCGCCAAGAACGGGAGTTGAAAAGGAATAACGCCATGACGGGCAGGATACTGGCCATCGGCGACATTCATGGCTGCCGCGATCTTCTGATGCGGCTCCTCGACCGGCTCGGGATCGATCCCCGCGCCGATACCCTGATCTTCGTCGGCGATTATCTCGACCGCGGCCCGGATGCGCGGGAAGTCATCGAGACGCTTCTTCGTTTGAGGCAGACCGGCGTCAACGCGATCTGCCTCAAGGGAAACCACGAGTCGATGTTCCTCAATTACTACCTGGAGGGGCGCGACGAGGCGCTCTTCCTGATCAACGGAGGCCAGCGCACCCTGGATTCCTACGGCATCTCCCTCGCCGAGGCCAGGCAGGGAAAAGGGCTCCCGGAAGAGCACCTCCGGTTTCTCACTTCTTTGCCTTTGTCCCACGAGACGGACGAGTACTTTTTCGTCCACGGCGGGCTCAGGCCGGGAGTCCCCATCGCCGATCAGTCGCCGGAGGACCTGCTCTGGATCCGTCACGAGTTCATCGACACGGACTGGGATTTCGGCCTCACCGTCGTCTTCGGCCACACCCCGCTTGCCGAGCCTCTTCTTGAAAAAAACAAGATCGGCATCGACACAGGGGCTGTCTACGGAGGACGCCTCACCTGCATCGAGCTCCCCTCCCGCAGGATCACCCAGGTCTGAGCTTCGCGCGGGCGCTTCCCGATCCCTGGCCCAGGACCCGTCCCATGCGGGCGATGTCGGCCTTCAGACGGGCGAGGAATTCGGATACATGCTCCGCCGTGTTCCGGCCGGGATAGATCTCATAAAGACTCCGATAGGCAATGGGCGTGAAATCCGGCATGACGACGTTCGCGCCGGCCTGCAGGGCCAACAGACGCCCCCCGGGATCGAGGTTGCCCAGGGCCGTGGTGGCGGGGATGTTCGCCGTTCGTGTCAGAAGCCGGGCCACGGCCAGGACCTTCAGGGTCAGGGCCAGGCCGCCCGCGTCAGAGGCGGCAAGGGGGGTCTCGGGATGGGGAAGGAAGGGGCCGATGCCCAGCATGTCGGCCCGCAGGTCCCTCATCAACAGAAGGTCGTCGGCCAGGCCCTCGAGGGATTGGCCGGGAAGGCCGACCATGTTTCCCGTACCCACCTCATAGCCGGCTTCAGCCAAGTCCTTCAGGCGCATGAGCCGATCGGCCATGAAGGATCCCGGACGCAGCCGCCGGTAAAGATCAATCGATGCCGTTTCAAATTTGAGGAGATACCGGTCCGCGCCCGCTTTCCTGAAGGCCCGGTAATCGGCGGCAGGCCTCTCCCCGACGGAGAGGGTGACCACAAGGCCGGTCTCCTGCCTCACCCGGCCGATCAGGCCCGAGAGCCTCTCTACGGTAAAAAAAGGATCCTCGCCCGATTGAAGGACGACCGTGCCGATCCCCTCGTCCTCTATCCGTCCGGCAGCGGCGAGGATCTCGTCCTCCGGCATCCGGTAGCGGCCGAGGCGGTGATTCGATTGCCTGAGTCCGCAGTACAGGCAGTCCCTCCGGCAGTGGTTGGAGAACTCGATGATCCCCCGCAGAAAGATCTCGTCGCCGACATGCCGTCTGCGCGCCGCATCGGCGGCCCGGAAAAGCCCCTGCCGGTCCTCCTCCCGGGAAAGGCGAAGCAGGCGGACGATCTGTGCGCGGCCCAGAGACTCCCCGTCGAGCGCCCGATGAATGAGCTCCGCTTCGCCCGTCGGCTCAGACATACAGATCCCTCTGGCCGGTTTCCATTCGGGAGAGGCGATCCGTCAGGGTTTTGCACGTCGAGGGGTCCTCGGTTTCGTCGACCAGCCGGGCGATCAAACCGTCCCCCGCCTCCCGGGTTACGGCAGAGGCGTAATCCAGGAGGTATTCCTTGTAGGTCAGGACGGCGTTGGTCCGGCAGAATTTCTGAATCAGGCCCGGCTTGGCCAGCGCCATGAAGTCGCGGCCGGTCCGTCCGAGCCGGTAGCAGGCCGTGCAGAAACTGGGGATATGGCCCATCCGGGTGATATCGTAGATCACTTCGTCCGGGGTGCGGGTGTCGCCGAGATTGAACTGGGAGGCCCGGAAGTGTTCGCTCGAATCATGCTCGTATCCACCGGGATCGGTCCGGGAACCGGCGCTGATCTGAGAAACCCCGAGATTGAAGACGTCGTTGCGGAGCTCCGGCGTCTCGCGCGTCGTGAGGATGATGCCCGTGTAGGGCACCGCAAGGCGGAGGATCGCGACCAGGGTCTTGAAGTCGCGGTCGCTCACCGGATGCGGCGGCTCAATGGCCGCCGGGGCGTTCATCGCGGGCTGGAGCCTCGGGATCGAGATCGTGTGGGGGCCGATCCCGTAATCCTTCTCCAGCTGCAGGGCATGGAAGAGGAGCCCCAGAACCTCGTAGCGGTAATCGTACAGGCCGAACAGGGCGCCGACGCCCACATCGTCGATCCCGCCCTCCTGCGCCCTGTGCATCGCCGTCAGCCGCCAGGCAAAATCGGCCTTCGGTCCGCTCGGGTGCATCCGCCGGTAGGTCTCGTGATGGTAGGTCTCCTGGAACAGGACATACGTTCCGATCCCCGTCGCCTTGAGCCGTCTGTAGTCCTCGACGGCCATGGGGGCGATCTCGACGTTGATCCGCCGGATCTCCCCGCCCTTTTCCGTCTTGACGCCGTAAGCGGTTTCGATCGCCTCGGCGAAATAGTCGAGACTGGAGCGGCCCGGATGTTCGCCGCAGAGCATCAGGAGCCTCTTGTGCCCTTCCCTCTCCAGCACCCGGACCTCGTTGGCGATCTGCTCCATCGTCAGGGCGACCCGGGTCATCTCTTTGTTGCTCCGGCGGAAACCACAGTAGAGGCAATCGTTGGAGCAATGGTTGGCGATATACAGGGGCGCGAACAGCACCAGTCGGTTTCCGTATATCGCCTGCTTGATCCGACGGGCCGCCTCCCAGATCCGCTCGATCAGATCCTCATCCCCGGCCTGAAGCAGAACCGCCGTTTCCTCCGGGGAGAGACCCTTGAGCTCCAGGGCCTTGGCGATGATCTCTTCCACCCGCACCCTGTCGGGCTTAGCTGCATCCTCCAGCAGTGTCTCGATCTTGACGTCATCAATAAAATCTTTGACTTCTTTCATTTATCTCCTCTTTTCAAATTCGGGTCAGCGCCGATTTCACCTGGACTCCCTCCAGCGCCCCCAGCTTCCCTGTCAGGGCGCGACCGATCTCCGCACTCCTGCGATCGAAGGCCGCCAGCGCCGAGGGAAAGGGGCTCAGGACCCTCCGGATGACCCCCTGGGTCTGGGAGATGGCAAGACCGTAATTGGTGATGGGGACCCCCGCGACTCTGGCCTTGTGCAGACGGCCGAGCATCTCGCGCCGGGTCAGCATACAGGCGCCGCAGTGTATGATCAGGCGGTACTCATGGAGGTTTTCCGGATAGTCGCGGCCCGCCGAGACATCCACCTGGAGCTCGCCGCCGACATACCGGTTGAGCCACCGGGGGATCTTGATCCTTCCGATGTCGTCCTGCAGGGGGTGATGGGAGCAGGCCTCGGCGATGAACACCTTGTCCCCGGGTCGCAGGGTCCCGATGACGGCGGCCCCTTCCGCCGCGACGGCAAGGTCTCCCTTTTGCCGGGCAAAGAGGATAGAGAAGGTCGTGCAGGGGATCTCCCCGGGCACATCCCTGGAGACCTGCAGGATCGCCTGGGAGTCGCAGACGACCACGTCGGGCCGCCGGTTCAGAAGGGAGAGGGCGTCGGCAAGCCCGTGCTCCTTGACGATGAGGGCCGCGGCGTCCCTGTCGAGGGCGTCCCTTATCGTCTGCACCTGGGGCAGGATGAGCCGTCCCTTGGGCGCCTCGATATCGATCGGCACGACCAGGACCGCGAGACCTCCCTGCGGCAGAACCCCTCCCACCAGGGATGGAGTTTCGATGAAATCGTCCGGGGCCATCTCGATGAGGTGGCGCTTCAAGGCCTCCAGGGCCGCGTCCCGTCCCGCTCCATCGCTGCAGGAGACGGGCAGCACCCTTTTCGTCCTTTTGCGGAGCTTCTCCAGAAATTCCTCAGAGGGCGCCTTGAGGTCGATCTTGTTGACCGTCACAAGGACCGGGATGTTTCTCTTTTTCGCCTCAGCCAGGACCTCCTCCTCGTATCCGGTCCAGAGATCCGCCTCGACGACCAGGAGGATGCAGTCGGCCCTCTCGAAGATCTTTGCCGTCTTCTTCAGGCGCAGACGCGCGAGCTCCGATGTGTCGTCGAGGCCCGCCGTATCCAGGATAAGGACCGGCCCCAGCGGCAGGAGCTCTGCCGCCTTTTCCACCACGTCCGTCGTGGTCCCCGCGACCGGAGAGGTGATGGCGATCTCCTGGCCGATCATATAGTTCAGTAAGCTCGATTTTCCGACGTTGGTCCTGCCGAAGATGGCGACGTGGAGACGATTCCCCTTGGGTGTGGCATTCATATGCGGTGGAGCCCTTTGCTGCTTCAAAAAAAAGAGGTTCGACCCCAGGAGATCAAACCTCTTCGTAAGATTATCCTCTCCCTTGAGGTAAGCCCATTGGGGCCTCCCTCGCAGGTGTTATGTGAACCGCCCCCGCCCCTAAAACCGGCAGTGCTTTACCTTGACAAGAACCTCCCTCTTTTTTTGCGGATAGATATACAGAAGCCACGGCCTGCCTGTCAAGCCCTTTTGCACACGGGTTTCTTATCTACTGAGTATCATTGGAAATCCATGAACCTCAGCGCCGGATGACAGGGAAGAGGCCCGAAGGGTTCATTTGGTCGTGACGGCCCATACGCCCCTCCACTCCTTGGGCGGCTGCTCGATCAGCGAGCGGCATTTTTCCGCATAGGCAAGGGCGGCGCGGTCACGGTCCCTGAGCCCTGCGAAGATCGGCTCCGCCTCTGCGAACCGGCCCTGGTAAAATTTCTCCAGCCCCCGGGCAAAGAGCGCAAGATCCTCCCTGCGCGAGGCATGCTCGGCGGGAAACATCGGCTCATGGATCGTCACCGGCTCCCTGCGGCCGACAACGGAGACCCGGGAGAGCTCCCGAACGGGAAAGGCCCCGGCGATCAGTTCCCGCGTCGCCTGCGAGATGATCGTGTAGGTCCCGAACTGCTTGTTGATCCCTTCGAGACGGGAGGCCAGATTGACCGCGTCTCCGAGCATCGTGTAATCGAAGCGGGTATGGGAGCCCATGTTCCCGACCACCGCAGCGCCGCTGTTGATCCCGATCCTCATCTTAAGGTCTTTGCCGATCCGCTCCTTGAAGGCGGGCCTCATCCCGGCCAGTTTCTCCTGGCAGCGCAGGGCCGCCCGGACGCAGCGCTCGGCGTGGTCGGCCTGCTGCAGAGGGGCGTTCCAGAAGGCGATGATCGCGTCCCCTTCGTATTTGTCGACGGTCCCCCCTTCCTCGTGGATGATATCGGTCATCGCCGAGAGATACTCGTTGAGCAGGGCGGTCAACGCCTCCGGTTCCAGCCCCTCGGAGATGCCCGTGAACCCCTCCAGGTCCGAAAAGAAGATGGAGAGCTCGCGCCTCTCGCCGCCGAGTTTCAGCCGCTCCGGGTGAAGGATGAGCTCTTCGATGACGGCCGGGCTCAGGTACTGCCTGAACGCGCTTTTGATGAAGTGCTTCTGCCTTCCTTCGGTCGTGTAGTAGATCACACCGGCGCTGAAGAGCGTGACGCTGACGCCGATCTCCTGGACCACGAGCGGGAGCCAGAACCCGGCCCTGTAGGCGACCGCGGCCAGAAGGGCGGGCAGAAGAAGGAAGAAGCCGTATACGAGCAGGCTTTTGACGATCCCGGAGACACGCGCGGTTCCGATCCCGGCCAAAATCGTGAGAAGGAGGGTCAGCGTGAGGAGCAGCCAGTCCGGCGTGGTGCGGAGGAAGTCGCCGGAGAGGAGATTGTCCAGGGCCGTTGCATAAATCTCAACCCCCGGATAGACGCCGGAAACAGGGGTCGGACGCAGGTCGTACAGACCCGGCGCGGAAAAACCGAAAAAGACGTACGCATCCTTGAAAAGATCCTTTCCCGGCAGGAGCGGCTGCCCCCCTTCACGCATGCGGAGCTCGCTCTGGATGACCGCCGCGGCGCTGTACGCCTTGTGCGTTCCGGAGGGACCCCGGAAGTTGAGAAGCGCGCTTCCCCTGTCATCGATCGGGATGCGATGGCTCCCCACGATGAGGCTGCCGCGGGCGATCCGCAGGGGCGTGTCCGGAACCGCGGCCAGCATGGCCCCCAAGGCCGGCGACGGCACGATCCTCCCGTCAAAGACGCTGAAGAGCTTCATGCGGCGATAGACATTGTCGGGATCGGGATTGAGGTGGGTATCGGCCAGGACCGCGCTGTTGGCGGCCACTTCCGGTATGGGAAACACCCCCTGGACAGTGAGGCCCTCCCCGGCGCCGGTTTCCTTTAACCAAGCGGGGAGACCATCCATCCTGAATCCCGGCTCCGGAACAAAAGCGGGCCATTTCCTTTCCGTGCCTGTGGTCTTGCCAAGAAAGACGGAGCCGACAAAAGGGGGGCCCTTCTTTTTAACGGCCTCTCCGAAGGATTGATCGTCGGCAACACCGTAATTGGAGGGTTCCGTGAACAGGACGTCGAAGAAGACCGCCTTGGCCCCCTGGCGACGGCAGAAATCGAGAAGGACGTTGTAGATCTCCCTCGGCCAGGGCCAGCCCAGGGCGTTTTCGTTCTTGCCCCAGTCAAGGCTGTTCTGATCCAGGAAGATGAGGCGTATCCGGTCCGTGGCCGGACCGGGCTTTGCCAGCAGATTGACCCGCCAGTCCCAGGCCTTACCCTCCCACGAATCGAGCCACCCCGGCATCCAGAGGGCGAAGGCCAGGACGAATCCGATACCGCCTGCCACCAGACCCTGCAGCAATTTCTTCAACAGGGGCGACATCGTCATGACGCGAATCTCACTGCCTTATGGCACACGCCGGTCATATGTTCCCGAGCGCCTGGAGGAACCGTTTTTGCCGCGGCACAGGCGCCTGGATTGCGGCGTATGTCGGACCTTTCTTCCGGATCTCCGCAATGCGGTCGTCCGGTGCCGGATGGGTCTTGGCGAAATCCAGGCCGCCCGCCTTCAGGTTCTTCTTCATCAGCGTGAGCATCTCCACCAGCCCGCTCGGATTGTACCCCACGCGCCTGAGGAGCGTCACCGCGGTCTGATCCGCAGCGTATTCCGAGGAGCGGGCATAGCCCTTGTTGATCAGCGTGCCGGTGATATCGCTGATCGCGCCGCCGAAGGTCTCCGTAAGGGCCGAGACCTCCCGCGAGCCCACGGTCTTTGCCCCTTCCACCGCCAGGGTGGTGAGGGCCTCGGTGACCCGCGCCTTTTCGATCGCCTCCATGCCGTGCCGAAGCTGGATGTGCCCGATCTCGTGGGCCAGGACCGCCGCAAGGGCGTCCTCGTTCTTGCAGCAGCGCAGCAGGCCCCGCGTCACGAAGACAAGGCCGCTCGGCGTGGCGAAGGCGTTGATGTCGTTGGAATCCAGGACGAGGAAATGATAGCCCCCGAAGATGGCCGGCAGATCCGAAGCCTGGGCGAGGGTCTGGCCGATAACGTTCACGTACTCGTTCGCCGCGCTCTTATCATACGCCGGATATTTGCCGAGGACGACCGCCCCGACAGTGCGTCCGATATAGTATTCCTGCTCCGGCGTGAATTCCTCGGCACTTCGCGAAACGGCTTTCGCCGACTTCCGGATGGACTGCGCCTGGGAGCCGCTGATGACCCCGGCGCCCTGGCCGATCGCCGTTGCCAGCGTGGTGGCGGACTCCATCGTCTGGCAGGATGCCAGCGCCAGGAGGGATAAAACCGGTAGAGTGAAAAGAAGCGACTTTTTCATTTCGCACCTCCTTCCGCGGGCATTACACTGCCCTGCTTCAGAAAGGCCTGCATCTGCTCGGGCGTGACCTTGAAGCCCTCCATCTTATCCACCCAGGCGTAATCCAGCTTCGGATTGAGGGTTTTGTACTGCTTCTCGACCTCCTCGCTGAACCCCTTTCCGGCAAGGGCAATCTCCCCGGTCGTCACGCTTTGACTGCCGGAAGACGTCGGAGGGAGATCCGCCTTCCCGGCAAGGGCGACTTCACCGGCTCCTGCGCCTGTCTGTGTCGTTCCCGTCCCTGCCTTCAGGGCGATCACCTTCGTCGTCAGGGCGGAGGTGTGCATCCATCCCTGCACGCCGCGGACGGACACCTTTTTCCAGGCCCCTTTGTCCTCGATGATCTCGACCCGTTCGCCGTAAGAGGGCCGGGCAACGATCCCGGCAAGAAAAGAGGGAGTGCCCCGCAACTGCCCTTCCTTGACCTGAACGGTCATCGTCTTGGGCGGCGCCGCAATCCCGGAAAAGACAATACACAAAGAGACAAACACCGCAACCGCAATGAATCGGACTGATCGTATCATCATCTACCTCCTCGAACTTATGATCAAGCCCCCATGTCATTCTCACCGACCCCAGGCCAATTGTCAAGAATAAGACTCAAAAAGCCGAACCGGTGCGCCCCTCCGCCCCACCTGGAGACGACACCTAGAGGCGGCAGTTGACACCTTTAGCAAAGCGTGTTAGAGGAGCAATTCTTCAATCTGTGCGCCCCTGTAGCTCAGAAGGATAGAGCGACGGATTCCTAATCCGCAGGCCGCGTGTTCGACTCACGCCAGGGGCACCACTGATTGATGATAGACCACTTTTCCATATTGAAATGGAAAGCGGTTCATGATATTTGAAAGCCCTCAAGCGAAAAATTATTAACAGTTTTTTCGCTCCGATAACAGTATCGTGGTCACGATGCTGGGGGATCGTTCAATGGTAGGACAACGGACTCTGACTCCGTGAATCGTGGTTCGAATCCACGTCTCCCAGCCAAAATAATTTCAAGGGGTTACGAGTCGTAAAAGCGGCCGTGACCCCTT
>Ga0172371_10004938_pt1 | contig 19918 bp, 20 predicted proteins | sample Lak12m_FD_114543 | JGI IMG/M metagenome (GOLD analysis project Ga0172371, IMG submission 114543) | Freshwater microbial communities from Kabuno Bay, South-Kivu, Congo - kab_022012_12m | ecosystem: Environmental > Aquatic > Freshwater > Lake | place: Democratic Republic of the Congo: South-Kivu... | reverse complement strand
TGAGAGAAAGTAAATGCGAAAAAAGAAGCCGATAATTTTCACCGGTAAAAAGATTGCGAAGCGGTTTAAAAGATTCTTCTTGTTTGAGTTTGGCCTCAAAAATGCGAAGCAAAAGAAGCTCGATAATATATTCCACTCGTTCAACCGGAGTGCCGGCAGGACGAAGTTTGTTATGAAGCCTTTTTAGGATATTATTTGTTTCGCTGTCCGCGTAATGTACTGTTGATCTGCTCATATTTTATACCTTAAATGTTGCTTGTAATTCTTCGAACACCTCGGGAAAACGATTGTCGAAAATTATATTTACTCCCTGATAGTCCAATCCTATAATTCTCGCAAATACCGGATTATTTAATATTTCTTGCGCGCTATTTTTCTTCTTTTCCGCAATATTTGCTGAAACAATATCCTTCATGTCACGCAAGATTTGAATTTGTCTATCGTTAAAATTATACGTTTTTATATAAGACTCAAATCCTTTTTCAACTCTCTCTTTGGGGGTTGGTATTTTTTTGATTTTAAGAGCATGTAAAAAGAAATCCCACACCGAACCTTGTTCAAAATCATAAACTTTCTGTAACTGCCCCTCGTCCAGATACACGCTTGGATTTCTTGTCCATTGTTTTATGTCTTCAATTTCATTCTCATTAGGCTCATAATTTCTATTTATTAATACCTTTTCCTTTATATTTACAATTTTAGGTGAAGAATCTTTTGTTAATTCTTTTTCAAAAAGTTCGCGTGCTTCTTCAATCGGAATATTGTCAATTACCTGAATTTTATCCCCATGCAAATAAACACGTTGAATCAAATGTGCAGGATCAGGGTTATCAATAATCCCAGTATGTCCCGTTCCATGAGTACCAGAACCAGAACCTTGGCTTGTCGTACCTCCTGCCATTGATATGATCTTTTTGTTTTCTTTATTTGTTCCTTTGCCATTGTCTTCCATTTTCGAACAAAGTCCAACGAAATCTAAAACTTTAAAACTAAATTTGCCTGTTTTAGGATCAAGGCGTGTCCCACGCCCGAGCATTTGAATATATTTGCCGACCGATTTTGTAAGATTGGCAAAAGCAATATAGCGGACACAAGGAATATCAACGCCGGTACTCATAATGTCCACAGAAACGGCAACAAATGGCTTTCTGTTCGGGTCTTTAAACCATTTTTTGAATGTGGCATTAAGCTCGTCGTTTTCTGAAATAATCGCCTCTGCATAACGAGGTGATAATTCATCCTCACTTGTTTTAAACACTTGATTGATTGCTTTGACGAGTTGTACGGCGTGCGATTGGCTGACACCAAATAAAATTACTTTTTCGCCATATTCTGTATTTGCTTTCAATTCTTCGGCAATTCTCAGACAATTATCCCACGCGATAAATTTTCTATTTAATTGTTCTAATTTTATCTTTTTTGAGCTTTCGAGATTTACTACTTCCTCAGTTTCTGGGTCAATATAGTGATCAAATTCAACGCCGATTTCTTTCGCGGTTTTTATTAACTCGGTTTCAATAGATAAAACTTGATATGGAGCCAAAAAGCCCTCATCAATGCCACGAGTAAGGTCGAATTGATAGTCCGGCTCACCAGTTTCACAGCCAAATAGTCTGTATGTATCTAAAATTGCCAAATCTTCGTCTGGAATTGTCACGCCTTTCTTGGCGACTGCTGTTCTTGGGGTAGCAGTCAATCCAACACGCGGACATAAGAAGTGATCGAAAATAAGTTTGCGGTTGATATTGATTGAGCGATGACATTCGTCAACAATGATTAAGTCATAAAAAGTGCTCGGGATATTCTGATAAATATTTTCTAGCGTATCAATAACCACAACATGAATTTGTGCATTTTTATATTGTTTATAATTTCCTGATGTAATTCGAATTGCTGAATATTCTTTGCTTATAAGCGAAAAACCATCATTTATTGCTTGTTCCGCAAGCATTACTCGATCAACTACAAACAAAACTCTTTTTGCCATGTTGTATTCTAACAAGGCTTTTGTAAAAGCGACCATTGTTCGTGTTTTACCCAAACCAGTCGCCATATGTACAAGCATTTTCTGTTTACCTTCCTTAAATTTCTTAATGAGTGCCTGTATACATTCAATCTGATAATATGTTTCTTTTCCATGACTTGGATTTATTCCGCCGGCAATACCTTTATCAATAGTAACTTCTCTATTTAGGTTTAATTTTCGCGCTTGTTCTATTTTGAGTTGCATTTCTTCGAGGGACATTAAACTATTTACTTGTCTAAATTCACCCGCTTCTAACCCCTTCCATTCAATATCGTAAAAAAGAATACGTTCAGGAGAACAAGCGTATAAAAAACGAGGCTTCAAAATGGAGGCATAAAGTGTACGTAGTTTAGTTAAAGCCTTCTTTTCATCTTCAAACTTATTTTCAAAAACTGCAACTACATTATTATTGAGATCAATTAATGTTATATCTGGCCTTATACTCTTTTTCCCTTCAAATTGTTTTTGCTGTTCTGGAGTCAAAGAGTATTCTTGTTGATACAACAAAGTATCACCTGTTTTCCATCCAAGTTCCTTAAGATTATCAATAATTTTTAGGTCAGTATCTGTTGCTTCGTTAATTTTTGTCATAAATTATTATTTAAACTCCAAAAAGTATTTTTCAAATATCTTTGGAATGAGATTGTTTTTACAAGATAACACCGATATTATCACCATCCGCTATTAATTCCATTAGAAGTCTTTTTATCATCATTTCAGGAACCACCATTTGTCCGCCCATTACTGCACTCTTATTTCCAAAAGAACTTGATATAGTTAAGATATCACCTTGAATCGCATAAAGAACCTTATTCTTTACACCGTTTACCTCAATTTCTATTTCACGAAAACTTAAATAATCCATAAAATTTTATTTAAAACGGAGACATGAGAGTCACCTAACTATTAGTTAGGCGTAGACTTGCGATATTCACGAATATGAATACGCTTGCCATCGACAATCCGAATGTGAGATCTTACCTCAACAATCTTTTTGCCTTCTTTGGTTTTGGCCATAGAATTTAGCTTATGAATTAGAAGGCGTATAAGATAGTAACGCCCAGAACAACTAACCAATTATGATTAGCTGTTTGGAGCGACTATCTCATAGCTTCTAACTAAAGCCTTGTTTTAGGGCCGGAACTTACTCATGTCCCCATTCCAAATTCGTTAATTAGGTTTACTTAGTTGTTACCAATTGACGATTGTCAGGTTAATTTTACCTTATTTGACGTAAAAAAACAATCGACGAGAGTCGCTCTGCTCAGTCGGCTCTTCAAAAGCACTTCTTTTATAAATCCCGTAAGTTCATCCTCTGCTCGAACATAATATCCCTTGTAACCTAATCATATAACTTATACTAAGTATAGCTCCTATTTTACCCCTTGCGAAGTTAAATTACCTACAACTTACCTACTCCAAGACTAGACAACGGGAACAGGACGCGTCATCACTGGTGTTAGGATATAAATAATGACTAAACTAACATGACCCAATATGAACCGACATCAACAACACAAGGGCACCCAACAGCGGTTTTAGGGGCAAATTTGGAGGTTCCAGTGCGGTATTGCCTGTATGCCAGGAAAAGTACCGAACAAGACGAATTACAGGCTCTTTCAATAGACTCACAGGTTAAAGAGATGCTCGAGTTGGCGAGCAAGGAAGGCCTTGATATTGCTGAAATTCGCAGAGAAAGCCATTCAGCCAAAGACTCAGGGCAACGGCCAGTGTACTCGCAGCTTTTGACCGATATCAGACAAGGCATCTTTACTGGAATATTGTGCTGGGCACCAGACCGTTTAAGTAGAAACGCTGGTGACTTAGGATCAATTGTTGATCTAATGGATCAGGGATTATTGCACGAAATACGGACACATGGTCAAAGATTTACCAATAATCCAAATGAGAAATTTCTCTTGATGATTTTAGGAAGCCAAGCGAAATTAGAAAACGATCATAAGGGAGAAAATGTAAAAAGAGGACTCCGAGCAAAATGCGAGCAAGGTTGGCGACCCGGGGTGCCACCTCCTGGCTACATCCACGACAAATATGCAGACAAAGGCCCAAAAAAGGTTTTAAAAGATCCTCGACTTGCCCACCACATCAAACGAATATTTGAATTTGTGGCTTATGAAAATTATAGCGGTAGAGATATTTACAATTGGTTAATAACTAATGGGATCAAAACAAAAAACAATAAAAACTTTTCATTGAGTAGAATTTACGACATTTTAGCTAATACATTTTACTATGGCGAGTTTGAGTATCCTGTTAAAAGTGGAAAGTATTACAAAGGGGGCTTTGAGCCTATTATTACAAAAGAGTTATTCCTAAAAGCTCGAGAGAACTTAAGTTGTGAACCAAGGCGTCACCCCGGAACCATTGAATTTGCATTCACAAAACTACTATTCTGTGGAAACTGTGGCTCTGGGATATGCGCGGAAGAAAAGTTTAAGCATCAAAAAAATGGGACTACACACAGGTATGTTTATTACCATTGTTCCAGGGGCAAGGACAGAAATTGTAAAGAAGGAGCAATTCGTGAGGAGGCTTTAATGGCACAGCTAATTAATATTATCGACAACATTGATATTGATCAGCTAGCGACTCAAGAAAAAATAAAAAAAGAACTGGAAAGGTTCAATAAGTTTAGTGCCATTATTAGAGGTGAATCTTCCCTGGCGAAAAGATCGAATGAAGTTGATGTAAGAAATTATGCAAAGTATGTGTTGGCGGAGGGGACGAAGGAGGAGAAGAGAGAGTTGTTGGAGTGCCTGAAGAGCAAAATATTTTTAAAAAATAGATCTATCCTTACCAGTTTGAAATAAACTATTCAATTTTATTATTTTTATGATAATCTGTAGATATTTTTATATTAATATCTAACATTTTTTTTATAAACCACGAAATTTTGTTTAAAATATCTTCTCCCGTGACACATATTTTTGTCGCCTTCTTCTGTATTTCTTCTTTCGTCAGCAGACCTTTCATTATATTATGTGTAACATTGTTTCTATCTTTTATATATTTACGAATTATTCCTACCAATCGATCAGCACCAATGATCATGCTAAAATTCTTTTCTTTAATGATTTGCAATAAATTTCCTAGAGTTTTACCTTGTAAATCCGTTAAACCAACTGGTATCCTCTTTTTTTTGCTATAAGCAACATCCAGATCAAATTCTTCAAAATATTTCTTAGAATTGCAAAAGGAGGCCAACGTTAAAAAATCCATAGATAAGATCAAGGTTTTTAGTTGTAACGTTATATAATTTTCCTGCAATATCATCTTTGCCAGAGGATTCTTCTCTTCACTAGTTATCCTCTTAAAATATTCTAAATAAGCAAATTCTGGAGGCATATCGCTTCCATCAGTTGATCTTCTTTTTGACATACACGTTTTTAAATATAAAATACTTCAACCAACTATTACTAATCTAAAATATCGCCAAATGAACCCATAAAAACCTGCGGAGGTGTTGGATCATCAACTCCTTTGTTTCTAAAAACACATATATAATTTGCCTGGAATTCTTCGGCTAGTTTCAAAATATTACTTAGATAGTTTACACCATCGTCTCTCTCAATATAAACAATGTGTCTTTTGTTTGTTATTGATTCAACAATCTGATTTTCAACAGTCTTAAAATCTAAATTATCACCTTTTGTGTACACTGGTTTTGTGTCAGAAAAAATATCAAAAGTATTTTCAGCTGCTAAACTGTTTGGAGTAACCACATCTAAACCAGAATTTTTAAAAAGAGCTTTAGCGAGAGCAAACTTATCATCCCTCAATGAATTGTCCACTACGTAAAACAAGTTTATTCCCTTTTGTGATAAATCGAAAAATATTCTATTGACAACTATTCCTAGGTATCCACTAGTGTTTATATCAAAACATGGCATGTTCACGATAGCCTTATAAAGCTTATCAATTAAAGACGCAGCAATAGGTATAAGTTCTGCTCTTCCAATGTCAGATTTTTCAAAATATTGTTTTACAAAACGGTCTAGAATTTCTATTGTTCCAATCCTTTCTACATTACTCATCTTTCTTATTTCCCCTAGATACACATTTAGATTATCAATAATATCTTCAATTGTTTTAGGCCTAATTGTCTGATTCATAAATTCATGTTATTTACTTATCTTAAGCTATGTTTATAAGCTGTCTTCACTCCTCTAATATAGCACAAATTCATGACCAGCTGAACTAAAACAAAAAAAGCGCCCGACGGTAATGGGTCGCTTTCACAGTTTTATTTGGCTCCGGGACCAGGACTCGAACCTGGAACTTCGCATTAACAGTGCGATGTTATACCTTTTAACTATCCCGAAACTATAAGCCTTCGGCTTAAGTTTCGGGCAAGCCCTTATTAAGCAGAAGCTAAACAAAAGACGCCGACGAACGCCGGCGTCTAAATAATTTTGTATAAACTAATTATCCAGCCAGCGTTTGCTTGCGGTTATTATTCAAATTATTTATCTGCATAAACATCATATAAATTAACTATACCAAGTTCATTTAATCTGTCAATTAAACGACAACGCCCGCGAATCCGTGGATTTTTGGGCGTGTCTGGAGGGAGCGCAGGGGCTAGGCAGTCAGGGCGGCCACGATGACCGCGATGAGGAAGCCGCCGATTCCCCCGTGGACGATCCAGTTGTACTCGTAGATCGCGTCCATAGGAACTCCTCAACCAGTTGCCTATATTATAGCATATATCTTATTTTTTGTCAAAATACAACTAAATTTAAACAAAAAAGGCGCTTTTAGCGCCCTCAAGTATCTTTCCCTACTCTTGCATCATGTCCTCTTTTTTCTCCTTGTAAAAGCTGAAAAGATCCTCAAAGATCTCAACTAAGAGCTTAAATGGCGCCTCGATAATAAAGTCCAAGAAGAAAGCCAGGAAGTTAAACTTAGAAAACTTAGTTGAAAGCCAACGTCCGATGTTAACAAAAGGCAATGTTACAAAATCAATAACTACTCCCAACAAACTGTCGCGTCGTTCAACAGCCATAATATCATTGACCGGACGGCGGATTCTAATTCCAAAGAAACTGACCAAGGTTAAGAACAACACAAATATCAAACTACTAAAGAAATTGAAACCCAGTTTATTCAGTCCCCAGAATATAACCATCAATGAGAAAATGAATGTTGCGGTAAAGATAAGATTAAATGCGTATTTGAAAAACTTACTGCGACTTTTTGGATCCTTAAGCGGATACATTTTAGGATCGCCATCTTTGTAAGTAATCATCTTAATTTCTTGTAGAATCTTTTCAGTGTTATCTTTCTTTGGTAACCGAATTAAAATTGCCACTATAGTCATTAAAACCGGTGGAAATCCGATGTTAATTAAGGCAGCGAAGTAATCGATTGTTCCACTGATAAAAATATCCATTGGAAATTCTAAAGCAATTGCTAATAACATTTTGGTAAAGAAGACATAAACGATACTACGCACTACGCCACGTCGTAATTTTTCAGCAATTCCCTTGTATCTTTTCTGACAGGCTTTCTTTATTTCGGCTTCTAATAATTCTGCGTCTTCAAAAACTCTTTCCACCTTTTCTTTATGTTCCTCCAAAATATCTTGAATAACCCAAAAAACAACAGCCTTAGGTTGCAAAATAGACATCATTCTTTTAGCCCAAAGATGCACCTTTTGTTTTTCGAACTCGGCGATTATCTTTTTGCTGTTGTTAGCCAGTTTTAGGATCAGAGCATCATCAGCATCTTTCCAACCAGGATAATAAAGTGTCAACAATAGATAGTTAATCATGGAATCATCCCACTTATACAAAATTTTGTGACAAGCGACATACAGCTGCAATTCTTTTTCCTTTTCATCATCCATGGTGCTTGGCATTTTGAGCCGTGGATTCATTACAGAGAACATAGCTCGTATCAAAGCCTTTTCCTTAACATCCGGTTTAATAGTATTTTCGATTTCCACCGCAGCGATTTCAAATAGAAACTTACGTACTTTTTTATCCAACTTTCCATCAATATCCTTAATTTTGTTAGTTAAAAGATTATACTTCCAAATTATCTGATCCACTCTATTAACCAACCCTTGAGTAACTTCAGTGGTGATATACTTACCACGCATTAATTCTTGCATTAGTTGCAAGGCAATATTATCGATGTGGTGTGTTTCCAATAAATAATTTTCCAGAATAACTTTTTCAAACAATAACTTGCGTTTCATTATTCGATAGATCGCATTTTTACGAATAAGATGTTCCTCATTATAATCCACCGCATTACGAATTTTTTCATAAACAAAAGCCGCCCGGCCGACGACTTGATTGACTTTAATGCGATCACCCGAAGCAACCGGCGCAGACGAAGCATTATTATATGTAGCTATTAAGTTGTGGATTATCTTTGACATATTAACAAGCGAAGTATAGCAAAAAATGGTTCATTTTACAATTAAAGAACAAACATTAATACACCCAAGGCAACTAATACCAACCCTATAGCCAAACGCATGCCACGCTTTTTCCCCTGGCGCCAGCGTTCGATTTTTTCCGGAGAGAGCCCCTTATATGCGCTGAACAAAATAATTAATAATGGTAGGATAAAAATTATGTTATAAAAGACCAAATAAATAAAAACCGTAAACCAGGTATCACGGCTGGCCAGGAGAGAGATGATGGCCAAATAAACACCACCAGTACATGGGAGTTCAAAAAAAGCAACCAACACGCCTAAAATAATTGCAGCCGGTAGAGTGGCTTTTTTAATATATTTATTCAATCGTTCTTTCTGCCCATCCGGGATAGCCAAAGTAATCCCCTTGCCGTACCAAAAATAATCCTTTAAATTTATTAGCCCCAAAATAATTGAAAGTCCTGCAGTAAAGTAATAGAAGAATTTTGTTAAAGTAAAGCTTTGGATAAAACTCAACAGCCCTAAACCAGCAGCCAGATAAACTACATACACGACAAAAATATATACCAAGCCAATTTGCAACATCTTTTTTTTATCTTTTACAGCCAATAAATATAAAATCAAGAAAATTAAAACACCAAAGGCGCAGGGATTAATTGAATCAATTGCGGCTGAACCGACGATTAAAGGAATAGTAATATCCATATAAATCAAAAAGATTATAACATTTATGTAGAAAATAAGCACTTCTGTCTTTAAAAACAGAAGTGCTTTTCTTTTTACTTTGTTGTTGGAGGGATGACGGTCGGCTCGGCCAAAGTTGTGTCACTCGTACCCCAAGCCATAAATCCCAAAAAAACTAAATTCACAACGGGGATGAATTGCATTATTACCCACCACCAAGGACGCTTCAAAACTTTCAAGATATCCAAATAAACCATAATTGCTACGACGATGTTAGCAATAGGGACAAAGAACAAAATTATCCACCAAATAGGTCTTTTAGCAATCTGAAGCATTAAAACTGTGTTCAAAATTGGGATAAACGCAAACCAACCATTGGCTGTATTTGTTCTGCGGGCAATATACAACCAGCAAATCGCAGAATAAATGTAGAAGGCCAAAACAAAAAGCCAGACGAACCCTAAGACAGTTAAAAGTGGTTCTAGTGCTCCACTTGAATTAAGACTCGCTTGCCAATCCGGAGTAATACTTTGAAACTCAATTGAATCTTCGTACATAGTTTTATCTTATTTACTTAATTTTTCTAACAATTAAACAACGCGTGTCGTTCAGTTTATCTTTTAATCCATGCCAAAGCTCTTGCGGATAGCGAGCGTCGAAATGTAAATAATTAATGTCGCGGACAAGTTCACATCTTTCTAGCAAAACAGAATCAACTTTGGCTTGATCTATATGATCATCAGGCCAGACATGGATATCCCCTTCTTCTTGAAATCGAGAATTTAGCATTTTTTTATAGCGATTAATCCAGGTTTGTAATTTAAGAAAACGGGTCCACGACTTTTGTATAGTCTTATAAGAATATAATTTTTCGAGATCAGAATTCTTGAACCAATAGTTTTCATTCATTTCCCGATCAATAAAGATAACACCCCCGACCTTGGCCACACGGACAAATTCTCTGACGATGGCTAAATAATCTGGGATATGGTGTAGAACTGAATAAGTGGCAATAAGATCAAAGGAGTTGTCCGCAAAATTGCGCAAGTCCTCACCGTTTAATTGTGCAGTGCGCAATTTTGCGGTAGATCCAAAGCGTCTTTCAATAAGTTTTAAAAATTCTGATGACAAATCTGCTGCAGTTACTTCAACATCCAAATCTAAAAGGAATTTTGTTAGATTACCAGCGCCACAACCAAAATCAAGTGCTTGTTTTTCTTGTATTTCTGTTTTAATCGATTCAACTGCTAATGTTAAGGAATCTTGAAGTCTTTTCTGTTCAACATCATTGTAAATTTCCGGGTGGCGCGATTCATACTGCTGGGCCAAGCGATTATGCGCCTTTAAATTTTCAGCAATTGAGCTACTCATTTATGCTTGTTTTTTACCTAACATTTTTATTTTTTCTAACCATGGTTTACATGATTCTTCCGAAGCATCAACCAACCCACCAATGACAATCGATTTACATTTTCCAAAGCCACAAAACTTTAGAACATCACGTCCTAAAAGTTTATTAATTGGGTTCCTCAGTATATATTTATAGAACCAGGCCGGCCCGCCAGTTGTCAAAATGAATTGAGCAGTTTTATTGGTCAAATATTTATCCCACTTATTAGGGCCAGTAAACTTGTAAGCAAAGTCTGGTAAAAAAACTCGGTCAATAAATCCTTTCAAAATTGCTGGCATGTTTTGCCACCAAATTGGTATGACAAAAACTATATGATCTGCCCACTTAATTAGTTCCTGTGCCTTGACTAAATCCGGCTCCAATTCTTGGGTGCTTTTATCACCGCCCCAAAGAATGGGATCAAATTTTAAATCCATTAAATGCAATACCTGCACTTCTGCACCATTCGATTCAGCGCCGTCGGAATAAGCCACAGCCAAGGCCTTCCCAAGTGATTCTCTTGCTGGGTTCGAATTAATAACCAAAATTTTCTTGGACATATACTTTTTGAAACGTTATTTTTCCCCCACCAAAGATTATTCCAACACCGCCTTTATTCTACGCACGCCAGAAGAGCTAGCTTCTTCTTTCGCGATTTTGAACTTTCCAAGTTCACCGGTGCGTTTGGCGTGCGGTCCACCGCAAATTTCTCCCGAAACATCTGCGATTGTATAAACTTTGACAATATCACCGTACTTATTTTCAAAAAGTCCCATTACATTTCGTGTTTTCGCTTCAGCGTATGGCAATTCTTCACATTTAACCTCATAATCGTTTTGAATCCATTCATTTACCAAAGACTCAACTCGCTTTTTCTGATCATCCGTCATCTTTTCCCCGTGCGTAAAGTCAAAACGTAGACGTTCGGTAGTGATATTACTGCCACGTTGTTCGACATGAGAGCCTAAAACTTTTCGTAAAGCGGCTTGCAAAAGGTGCGTGGCTGTATGTAAGCGCGCCGTTGCTTCTGATGTATCAGCTAAGCCGCCTTTGAATTTTTGTTCAGCACCCGAGCGAGAAAGTGCTTGATGTTTTTCAAATTCCGAATCGAATTCTTTTTTATCAATACTAATTCCCTTTTCACTAGCCAATTCCGAAGTCATCTCAAAGGGAAACCCGTAAGTAGAAAAGAGGATGAAAGCTGCTGCTCCCGAAATTGTTTTGTTTTTACTTAACCTTTCGAATTCTTTTAATCCTTTTTCTAAAGTTTTCGCAAATTTTTCTTCTTCCTGAACCAGTTGGTTAATAATGAAATCTTTATTCTTTTTAAGTTCAGGGTAAATTTCTTCCCTACTCTTAATTACTATTTCCGCTATTTTAAATGTAAAGATATCGGAGATCCCTAATTGCTTCCCGTAACGTACCGCACGACGAATCAAACGACGTAAAATATATCCTTGATCTAAATTTGATGGTTCAATCCCACGTTCATCGCCTAAAATTAAAGTCGCCGCTCGGATATGATCAGCAATCACTCTAAAAGCAATTTTATTATCTCCATATTCCTTTCCGCACAGCTCGTTTATTTTTGCGAAAAGGATCTGGAAATCATCAATTTCAAAAACTTCTCTCTGTCCATTTAATACAGTAACAGTTCGTTCTAAACCCATGCCTGTATCAACATTCTTTTGTACTAATGGAGAATAACCTAGTTTCCCATCGACCAACTTACCTTCGTACTGCATAAACACATCATTCCAAATTTCAAAAAATCTAAAAGATTTTACAAGCTCTTCATGTGTTTTGCCAATCTCGAAACTCTTTTCGGGTGTGGTATCATAAAACATTTCCGTACATGGGCCACAAGGTCCGCCGCTAGCTAGCCCCCACCAATTATCATCCTTACCCAGAGCGAAAATGCGCGTATCTTCTGTTTCCCAAACTCCATCCTTAGAAATATCGGCTTTTATGCCGGCTTTTTCAAATTGTTCTTGCCAAGCTTGTGCTGATTCTTCGTCAAAAGCTACTGCCTCATCTCCACGGTAAACCGTGATAAAAAGTCGGTTAGGATCAATCCCTAAATACTTTTTGTCAGTTAAAAATTCAAAGCTCCATTCAATGGCTTCCTTTTTAAAATAATCACCCAAACTCCAATTACCCAACATCTCAAAAAAAGTTAAATGACGATTATCTCCCACATCATCAATATCACCCGTACGAAGGCACTTTTGGCAATCAACCAATCTTGTTCCCTTGGGATGCTTAGCCCCTAATAAAAATGGAACAAGTGGATGCATTCCGGCTGTAGTAAATAGAACTGTCGCATCATTCTCAGGTATCAACGAAGCCGAAGGGATTATGGCGTGTTTTTTGTCTTCAAAAAATTTTAAATACAACTGACGCAACTCATTGGTTGTCATAACAAAATAATTATTCTTATGCTTCAATTTTACCTAATTTTGACATACAAATCAATTTGACCGCACTTATTCACAATATACTCTTGACATAGTTACATCTTTGTACTATTATATTGCATGCCAGTTGGCGTTTTCCACTTTCACGGAGAGGTTCCAAGATGCGTTTCGTCCCGTTCTTCCTCGCCTGTACGCTCCTCGCCTGCCAGCCGTCCACCCGGCCCAACCAGCTCACCTCCGAGGCCAAGAAGACCATCCAGAAGGCCGACGAGCTGGCCTCGAGCCAGAGCTGCGAGAACCGCCGTCAGGCGACGCAGCTCCTGATGGAGCTGGACAACGTCCTCGAGACAGCGGTCGACGAGGACCCGATCCAGAATCTCGCGCTGGGGCGCCTGCAGGACCAGGCCTCCGACAACTACCACGCCTACATCCGACAGGCGTATGATCAGCACTGCTGCTGGGCCATCGCGGTGATCATCGAATGCGCGGACGAGCATCCGAACGAGCTCACCACGCGCAACCTGAACGTGCTCACCCAGATCAAGGGCTTCTACGCCAACAACTGCAGCGGCGGTCAACGTACCGCCATGCTCTGAGCCTTCCCCAGAGACGACCGAGTCGTCCTGGGGGATTTTTTTATAAAAAAATGCAGCCTCGAATCTCGGACTCGATGCTGCGGGTAGTTCAGTGCGGGTGGTGGGTGGCCGCGAAGCCTTGCTTGGGATCGAACGGGTTCACGAACACCTCGATGAAGTGGTCCGGGAAGTGCTTCGCGACCTGGTCGCGCACACGTTCGGCTAAGCGCCGGCGAACCGCTTCGGTTCTCTTGGGACGCTTGAACAGCCCCCAGACGATCACCGTGATCTCGCGCTCGTCCTGGATGTAGGGGGTGATGAACTGGCAGGAGACTTGGCCAGGGCTGATCTCCAGCTCCGCGATCTCGGCCACGCACTCCTTCAGCTCCCGGTTCAAGGCGTGCGAATCGGACAGGGGCAGCTTGCTCCAAGGACCACGTAATTCGACGATGGGCATGTGCACCTCCAACGCAAATCGATTGATTTTATCGCTCACTAAAGAATAGGTCAAATCGAGGCGGCCGGGTGGCGTGACCGAGTGGTCGTGAGATGAGGGAAGCGAGCCGCCCACGCGAACAAGGTCACGAAGATCAACAAGATCACTTCCATCCACTTCGGAATGGCCAGCAGCACCTTCTCGAGAACGCTGTCCTCCGCGACCTCGATCCACGCCCAGGGCAAAGCCTGCAGTCGACCATCGAAGCCGAGGCAGTCCCAGCCGATTTCCCGGTCCTCGCTGTAGACGCAGTGCTCGTCACGGCTGTATCCGAGCACGAGTGCCGGGATGGGCGTCGACGGGTTCCAACCGTCGCCGTCGAAGTTGCGCGCGTTGTCCCAGAACGCGACTCCGATGTCGACGAATAGGATGGCCGTGAGTACCAGCGCCAGGATCAGCAAAGCGCTCTTCTTCATGATGCCTCCGCTGAAGGACTCGCCCATCGGATAACCATCCGATAGACGTATTGTCCTTTAAACTAAAAGAAATATATTTTTCTATATCCCTTTTGCTATAAACGACATATAAGATTAACTAAAAATTATATCACTCTTCTTGCCTTCTGTCAACATTAATTCAAATAAAAACGACGCTAGATCTCGGACCTAGCGTCGTCAGTCAACCACGCTTCTCGCGTACTCGGGCCGCACGAGCGGCCTTGATCTCGTCGGTGCTCCGGGTGTCCCGCCCGCTCTGCACGTAGAGGCGGCGGAACTCCATGAACCAGGCTTCCAATTCCGGCGTGAGGATCTTCTCCCCGAAGGCCGGACAGAGCTCCTTGAGCTTCGGCCAGATCGGGACCTCGGTCTTCATGGCCTCATGGAGCAGGTAGGCATTCCCACGCTTGTACTGCTCCACCATGTACATGATGTAGTCCCAGTGCTCGATCAACATGAACATGATCGCTTCATCGCGTCGCTTGCGCCGAAGAACCTCGAGGATTTCCTGCGCCTCGTTGTCGAACAGCAGCCACTTGTCATCGTCCAGCACGAACTGGAGAAGGAAGGCCGACTGCAGATAGTAGCGCAGATCTTCGGTCAGATCCTTGATGGTCAGGCAGAACGCTTGATATTCGGCCGCGTCATCGTGTGCTTGCTTCTTGGTGAGCGAGACATCGCGCTTCAAGCGCCCCTCGCCCCAGTCGTGCAGCAGCAAGCAAGTGAAGATGATCCGGTCATCCAGGGTCTGCGTCAAGTCCGTACGCAGACGCTCGAGCATGGTCACGCCCAGGAAGATGAGGGAAAGGGTGTGCTGCAGAAGATCTTGGCGGCGGATCTTCTGTTTGACACCCACGAAGCGGTGCCAGCGTTTGACGAGGAGCAGAACCGTCTGCAGCCAGGTCCAGACTCCCTGGACCGCTGCTGCTTCGCTGTTCGGGAAAGGCGGCAGAGCGTCTCTTGCAACCATATACAGACCTCCGAGCAGGGGTTTTTCCTTGTTGTTTTTTTACCAGTCAAAACTTTTTTTGTCAACTTAAAATACATTTGTTATTCTATAAATACCAATATGACAAAATTAAAATTTTTATTAGTATTAAGTTTAGTATTTCTTATCCCCTATTCAGTAGCCGCTTTTTCATGGAAAAGCTTAATGTTTTGGGAAAAACAAAAAACTGAAACACCTGCGCAGAAACTTGCTCAATTCGATACCAAACAACAAAGCGAGACTCTTGCGAAAATGACATTATGGCAAGATGCTTTTAAAACAAAAAAGTGGGATAAACTTTTAAAAAATCCTGATAATTTTACAGTTTCTGATACTGAAGTGAATTACTTAATTCAGGAAGAGATAAAAAAAGATAACCACTCGCCGCTTGAATCTATTTATGTGGCTTTTAATGCCAACAAGATAACAATAGACGGTTTATTGATAAAACCAATAAAGGCAAAATTCCAACTTGTTGGGCGTATTGATTCCAATGGTAAGACATTAAAACCAGTGATTGAAAAAGTGCGCTTTAAAGGTATTCCCTTCCCTAAGGGTTATGCAAATAAATTCCTTGATGAATATTTCCCAGACATCGGCGCTTTTCTCTACTCATATCCACAGTATCAAACTATTACGGCAACAATAGACAAAGGAAACCTAAAATTAGAATACAAATAAAAAAATATGGCCTGAGTTGGGCCATATTTTTTTATTAAACGAGCAGTGCGATTCCAATTAGACACGCAGCAAACACGATTATAAAAATTAAGGTCCAGAGCAACACCCTTCCGGCTCTTTTCAACTGATCATCAAAAGCTAAAATAACTGCATAGCCAAAAACAACAATTCCCATAACCGCAGCTGAAAAAACTAAAAGCACCAACATTACTAACGGCCCCCAAAAAGCGCCCGGGTAAAACCCGACGTTTGAAAGGAACAGGAAAAAACAGCTAATCAGGGCGCAATATAACACAACCAAGGCTGCTTGTATTAATCCAACTAAAACTGGATTCAATCTTTCTTTTTTAAATAAACACATATCAATTATATTATTTACATTCTTCTTCCCAAGTTCTTAAACATTTACTTTTAGCTTCGCACCAGCTATATCCGGCAGCGATTAAACAACCATTTGCATCCTTATCGCCGCCAATTGGACGATTAAAAACGCCGCATCGGACGGTAATATCACTCAAATTCTTGGCATCATTATTTTTAGGCGAGGTTGAATAAGCACTAAAGATAGTGCAAACGAGATTATCTTTTTGATAACCCACTTGCCCACCCATAACTCCATCAGCAACATTCGAATCATCAAAGGCAAGCCCTTTTGATTCCAAAAATTTATTTACTAATTCTGCACTTTTATCTGTGGCTTCCGCAACAACCATAAATCCATCAATTGTGTTTAGTTCAATCTGGTCATTCAATTTAAAACGCCATTCCATTTTTTGAGGTAATGTCTCTGAAAAATCAATCCCTGTCTCACTTGTAATCTCAAACAACAACTTACGTTCCTCCGGCCAAGAATCAATATCCTTAGGCGGTTCCTTAACTACAGTTTTTTCTTTGTTCTGATCATCAATTTTGTTTTTAATATTAGGAACATACTTTGTACAAGCCACTAAAGTAAAAAGAACCAATAAACACAAAAACAAACTCAAATATTTTTTCATAAAGTTGATATTATTCATCAACATTTTTATTATAACAGTTCTGCAAAATAAAAAAATGCCCCTGCGCCTACTCGGTAGGTACAGGGGCTCGTTCAGGGGGTGGCGCTACCGCTTCGCGCCGAAGATCTCCCGGGCCGTGACGAAGTCCGGCCGGATGTCGATGGGCAGGTGCTGCAGGTTCGCCACGATGCGCTCGACCTCGGGCGGGACGGCGCCGTACTTCTGCACGAAGGCCTTGGCCCGCTCGTAGTCGCCGGTGCCCTCGATCAGGAGGAGCTCCTTGAACATCTCCTCCACGGCCTCGTAGAACTTGTACACGTCCACGGTGTAGCGGACGTCGTCGTAGAGACGGTACACGCCCCGCTCCATCAGGTAGTTGTACACGAGCCGCGCGTTGACCGCGTGGGCCTCGTGCAGGCCGAATCGGACCATGCGGTAGAACCCGGGCAGGCTGCTGATGGCCGTCTCGTTCACCAGCTCCTGCGGCAGCAGGTCCAGCGCCACGAGCTTCGGCACCAGCCAGAAGCCGCCGATGTCGCCCTTGGCCTCCTCGATGATCGAGCCCAGGTCCTTCAGGGCCTTGTCCACGGTCGTCTTGGTACCGTCGGCCAGCGTGATCTCACCCGGCCCCATGCTGTGGGATGCCTCGTGGGTGAAGTTGTGCCAGAAGTAGGCCTGCCAGAAGTCCAGGTCCCCGTACTCCTGCGCGAGCGTCAGCCGGCTGATCGGCTCCAGGCCGATGCCGAACTTCGCCCGCTGGAAGTTCAGGTTCATCACGATCTTGCTGCCCACCTTGCCGGTGACCGTCGCGTCGTTGGGCAGCTTGAACGCCGACATCTGCACGCCGGCGCCGGCCTGGCCCGTCAGGTAGAGCACGTTCTGCGCCACGATGGGCGTCTGCTCGGGCCTCTGGGTCAGGTACTTCTTGTCGATCGGCAGCTGCGTCGCCAGCTGCGCGAGCGCGCTCTGGACCTGCATCAACCGGTCGGTCTCGGCCTGGTCCACCACGCCCACGCACGCCTCGAAGGCCGCCTTCCACCCCATGAGGCGGTCGTCGTACACTTCGTAGGGCGCCGCGAGCAGCATGAACCGGCTGTCCCCGGCCATGACCCAGGCGGTGTCGGAGAGGGCGTAGTTGTTGTCCTCGAACGCCTTGGCCTGCGCGAGCAGGAAGGCGCGCTGGCTGCTGGAGTCCGCGAAGTCCGCGGCCAGGCGTAGCTCGCTCGCCGCCTTCTCCAGGGGCGAACGGTAGAGGACGTTGTAGCCCACGGGCGTGAGGCGAAGGCTGGTCGTGCCGACCTGCTGGGTGCGCACGCTGGTGTAGGCGTCCTGGACGGGCATGATCGCCTCGGGGTCCAGCGTCTTCAGCGCGGCCTCGAGGCGCTCCTTGGTCAGGTACGGGTCGTAGAAATTCGCGCCGGAGAGGCGCGTCTCGCCGTCCAGGTCGGTCACGAAGGCCTTGTTGCCCTCGCGCCGGTCGTAGCGCCCGTAGTTCAGGTCGATGAAGGCGCAGAGCTGCTTGTCGTACTCGGACAGCGTGCCGGTGCCCTTGCAGAGGTCGCGGTACTTCAGCCCCTCGGGCGAGTTCTGCATCCAGAAGATCTCGTCCAGGACGTCGGCCGCGGCCACGAAGTGGCGCACCAGCTCCATGTCGTCGGCCGAGAACGCGGCCAGCTCGGAGTTGCCGTTCACGTCGATCACGACGGGGACGGGCTTGAACTGGGCGTTCCAGCCCTTCAGCTCGTCGAGCGTGGGCAGCTTGACCTCGTCCACGTCCAGGCCCAGGTCGCGCGCGTTCTTCTCGATCAGCGCGGACGCGAGCTTCGGCACGGACGCGGTGGGCGCGCTCACCACCTTCTCGGGCGGCGGCGTGTCCTTCTTGCAGGCGTAGGTGAAAAGACCCAGGATGGCCAGGACCAGCACCAGTCTCCAGTTCCGCATCGCAACCTCCTCCACGAAATGGACTGTCCAACCCCACCAGTTACCAACCGGTGAAAGGTCAAAAAAAAATATCATAAAATAATAAATTATACAAGTAAGACACTTATCTAGTCTTGCTCATCGTTATAAAATATGTTAGCATTATATCAGTTATTTAAAAATTATTCCGCGATAGCTCAGTCGGTAGAGCAACTGGCTGTGAACACATTATATGTCCGACAGAAGAACATACTCTGAGCGTTCTGCTTATCTCAAACTTGCTGTAACAAAAAGACGACAGCAATTAAGAGAAAAATTAATTCTTTACAAAGGAGGTCAATGTCAAATTTGCGGTTATAAAAAATATAATGGCGCATTAGAGTGTCATCATATTAATAACCACAGTAAACTTTTTGGACTTTCTGCTAAGGGATTAACACGTTCATGGAACGCGATAAAAAAAGAGGCCGATAAATGCCTTCTTGTATGTTCGAACTGTCACAAGGAAATTCATGCCAAAATTACGCAGCCTTCAAAAGAAATTTTGGAGTGTAAACGAGGTGAATTGCGGGAAAGCTAAATCCTTTAAGGACAAGCCAATCCGCAGCCAAGTCCGCCTCTGGCGGGAAGGTTCAGAGACTATTCCATCCGGAAGTACTCCACACAACGTGGGGGAAGCGCCTCGCACCTAAAGCATTTTTGCCACGGTGATGATATAGTCCACACTGTAGAGAAATCTATGGATAAGTGTAACCAGTGGGTCGTCGGTTCGAGCCCGACTCGCGGAGCCATAAAAGCATCCAATGTTGTGGGTGCTTTTTTGATTCTTTGCATTAAAATAATGGGCGAGAAGTTTATCCTGAGTCCGAGAATAACGAAGGACGAAAGGAAGCCC
>Ga0172371_10004937_pt1 | contig 19920 bp, 16 predicted proteins | sample Lak12m_FD_114543 | JGI IMG/M metagenome (GOLD analysis project Ga0172371, IMG submission 114543) | Freshwater microbial communities from Kabuno Bay, South-Kivu, Congo - kab_022012_12m | ecosystem: Environmental > Aquatic > Freshwater > Lake | place: Democratic Republic of the Congo: South-Kivu... | reverse complement strand
TGCTCAATTCCTGGTTTGAAGATTTACGGCGTATAATGTTTTTAACTGATTCACAAAATTTATGTAGTTTTGGGAAGGGGAAATTAATTTTAAAAAAGGATTGCTATTGATCTCAGAAATAGATTTTCATGCTCTTATAGAGAAAGAAAGAAAAATAATTGACGCGAAGCTGAAAAAAGTATTAGCAAAACGGAAGCCTCGTTCTTTGTATGAACCCTCCGATTATATTCTTGCGAATCAAGGAAAAAGATTACGTCCCTTATTGGTTCTTTTATCTGCCAAAGCTGTCGGCGGAAGTTATACAAACGCTTATAATGCCGCCGTAGCGGTTGAAATGCTGCACAACTTCACGCTTGTGCATGATGATATTATGGATAATGCAAACAAGCGTCGCAACAAATTAACTGTGCATGTTAAATACGATGTGAATACTGCAATTCTTGCCGGCGATAGTTTGCTTGCCGTTGCTTATGAATATCTTTTAAAAGATTTGATTTCACCGGGCAATGGCGTAGTGGAATCTTTCACAAAAGGTTTAGTTGAGGTTTGTGAAGGACAAAGTTTAGATAAAGAATTTGAACTGAATAAAACTATTTCTTTGAAAGACTATCAACTAATGATTACAAAAAAGACCGCGGCAATGGCTGAAATGTGCTGTGCCATAGGAGCAAAAATTGGCGGCGGTTCTTCAATCGAAATAAACGCTCTCTCGCATTACGGCAGAAATCTTGGAATAGCTTTTCAAATCCAAGACGATCTTCTTGATATTATTGGAGATGAACATTCTTTTGGTAAAAAAATAGGCGGCGATCTAATCGAAGGGAAAAAAACTTTTCTTTTTCTTAAAGCGTTGGAAAAAGCTAAGGGAAAAGAAAAAGCGGCTCTTCAAAAAATTATTATAAACAAAGGGATAAAACCAGAAGAAGTTTTTGTATATAAAAACATTTATCAGAGCCTTGGAGTTTTAGAAGACGCGCAAAAAGAGATTTTCAAATTCACGAAGAAAGCGCTTACACAGTTGAGATATTTAAAAAATGAGTCCGATAAAGATATTTTTACATTTCTTGCTTATTCACTTATTAAGAGAACAAACTAATGCTTGAGACTAAAGTTAAGATAGTTAATAAAGCCGGACTGCACACGAGACCCGCAGCTACCATTGTTAAACTTGCTTCAAAGTACAAATCTGAATTTTTTATTTCGAAAGACGGGCTGCATATTAATGGTAAAAGTATCATTGGCGTTATGACGCTTGCCGCTGAAATGGGAAGCGAACTTCTCCTTTCGTTTGAAGGTGAAGATGAACAACAAATGAATGACGAAATCTCCGGATACATTAAAGGAGGTTTTGACGAACTGTGAAAGGTTTAAAAGAAATACTAAAACATTCGACCAATTACATCAGCGGAATTGCCGCGGCTCCCGGACTAACTATTGGCAAAGCGTATGTTTTTGCTAAAGAAGCATTGGAGATTAACCATAACGAATTGACGGATAGCGATGAAGCGATTTCTCTTTTCAACGAAGCTCTCGAAAAATCTCAAAAAGAACTGAGAAAAATATTTAGCTTTGCTAAAGAAAAAATGGGGGAAGTGCGCGCCGGAATTTTTGAAGCGCATTTAATGATTCTGGATGATCCGGTTTTGATTGGCAATATTACCGCGCGAATTAAGAAAGAAAAAAAATTTCCGGAATTTGTTGTTGATGATGAAATATCAAAATATCAACAACTGATGTTTGGGGCTTCAGAACATTATATGAAAGAGCGGGCGCTTGATATTGAAGATATAAAAAACAGAATTATTAGAAATCTTCAAAAGAAAAGATGGCAGTCAAAAATTCCACTTGGCGCAATTGTAGTAAGTGGAAATCTAACCCCGGCTGATACCATTCTCTTTACAAAATCTTCTGCGGTAGGATACATAACCGATCACGGCGGATTAACTTCTCACGCTGCAATAATTGCAAGATCATTAAACTTACCTGCGGTAGTTGGCACGCACGATGCAAGCGAAAGAATTACTGATGGCGACTTGCTTATCATTGATGGATTTCATGGAGTTATTTTTGTTAATCCCGATGAGCATCAGATAAATTATTTCACGCAAAAAATAAAACACTTAAATGAAATAAATGAAGAAATGCAGGGGTTACTAGATAAACCAGCGGAAACTTGCGATGGCAGAAAAATACATCTTCGTGCGAACGTTGATGTTAGCAGCGAGATTGATCTTGTAATTGCTAATGGTGCAAAGGGAATTGGGCTATTCCGAACAGAACAAATTATTGAAGAACTTGGCGAATTTCCTGATGAAGAAGAACAAGTAAAAATTTATGCAACACTTGCCGATCGCATTTATCCGGAAATCATTATCATTCGCGCGTTTGATATTGGCGGCGACAAAGTTAAACAATTTGATTTGCCAGAAGCAAATCCGTTTTTGGGTTTACGAGGCGTTCGTCTTTTATTAGAAAATGAAAATTTATTTAAAGTTCAAATAAGAGCGGTACTCAGAGCAAGCGTTAATAAAAATGTAAACTTTATGATTCCAATGGTTTCTACCTTACAAGAAATAAAGAAAACGAAAGTATTGATTGAAGAATGCAAAGCTGAACTTCGGGACGAGAAACTTGCCTATGATAAACATTTAAAGATTGGAATTATGATAGAAGTTCCATCGGCAGCCGTGATGGCGCGGGAATATGCCGCCGAAGTTGATTTCCTTAGCATCGGTACGAACGATCTTATTCAATATTTAATGGCGGTTGATAGAGGAAATGATTATGTCTCGGCGCTTTATCAAGAATTCCACCCATCAGTTATTAGAACGCTGGCTCATATTGTGCTTGAAGGGAAGAAATCGGAAGTAATGGTTAGCATTTGCGGCGAGATGGCAGCCGACACGCTTGCTGTTCCGCTGCTTGTAGGACTGGGGTTAGACAGCTTAAGTGTTTCGCCTTCTGCAATTCCTTCTGTAAAAAGAACGATTCGTGCAGTAGATTATTCCAAAGCAAAAAAATTAGCTGAAGAGTGTCTCAAACTTTCTTCGGAAGATGAAATAATTAAAACGATTGAAAAATTCTTTAAAGATAATCTCATTCAACGAACAAGGAATATTTTATGACCATAGTAGATTTAGTAAAAAAATATGATCCAGAAAATCAATTCAACATTTTAAAAAATTCATACCAACAAATCGAATTCGCAAAAAATAACCGATACGATCTTTCACAAATTGCTGTTTCAAAAGTTAGGGATATTATCATTAGCGGCTTAGGGGGATCAGCTATTAGCGGCGATTTGATGGTGAATTTTTTACAGAACGAAATCTCGCTCTCGATGCAAATAATAAGGAATTATTCTTTGCCAAACTATGCTAATGAATCAACGTTGGTAATTGTTTCATCATACTCCGGCAACACAGAAGAAACTATTTCAGTTCTCAAGGAAGCACTTTCTCGTAATTGTCAAATTGTTTGTTTAACAACCGGCGGAACAATTAAAGAAATCGCTGATAGGGAAAAGCTTGCTACAATTCTTTTGAAAAAAGGTTTTCAACCAAGATATTCTTTGGGACTAAGTTTTTTCAGTCTTCTTAAAGTTCTCATTACATTAAAGTTAGTTACAACTTCACAAGAAATTATTGACAAAATAATTTTACTTTGGAAACAAAAAGGCGAAACTTTATCATTAGAAAATAATCAGGCTTTTCAGCTTGCCGAAAAACTAGTTGGGTTTCTTCCGGTAATTTATTCTACCGCTGATTTAACATCTGCCGCTGGAAACAGGTTCAAATGCCAGCTTAATGAAAATTCCAAAATGCATGCTTTCCATAATGCCTTCCCGGAACTAAATCACAATGAAATTATTGGCTGGGAAACCTACGATGAAAGAATCGCAAAGTTAAAAGCAATTTTTATTGAAGAGGAATCAACTCATCCGCAAATTAAAAAGCGGTTTACTATTACTGCGGGATTATTAGCAAAAGCCGGAGTAGAAATTATTCAGCTGCAAAGTAACGAAGAAACTTATCAAGAAAGATTATTGGATATAATTTATTTAACCGATTGGATTTCCTATTACCTTGCAATTCAGCGGGGGAAAGACCCAAGCGAAATTGATTACATTCATCTGCTTAAAAAAAAGTTATCTGAATAATAATATTAAGAAATGAGAAGGATGAAAAATTTAACCGAAAATCAGTTAGTAACTATTTTTAAGAAAACTGAAGCTCTTTTGAGCGGACACTTTCTTCTTACATCCGGCAGGCATAGCAACGTTTATTTTCAATGCGCAAAGGTACTGCAATATCCCAAGCACAATAAAAATATTTGCAACGTAATTGCAAATTATTTTAAAGAATTTGAGATTGATACAGTAATAGCTCCGGCAATTGGCGGAATAGTCGTTGGTCAAGAAGTTGCGCGCCAATTAGGGAAACGATTTATTTTTGCCGAACGAGAAGATAAAAAATTAACTTTGCGCCGTGGGTTTTCAATTGCGAAAAACGAAAAAATTCTCGTTTGTGAAGATGTTGTAACAACAGGAGGTTCTGTTTTTGAAGTTCTTGAAATTATTAAGCAGTCTGACGCTGTTCCTGTGGGCGTTGGATTTATAGTTGATAGAAGCAAAGGGAAAGTGCAATTTGGCGTTCCGCAAAAAAGTGCGCTTTCACTTGAAGCCGTTTCTTATGAACCTGAAAACTGTGTTTTATGTAAAGATGAAATTCCATTTATCAAACCCGGTTCGCGGAAGATTTTATGATCAACAAGTTGTTGGCACACTTACGGTCTAATCTTGGCAACGATTTATTGTACATTACGATTATTAGCGTAACTGTAACTGCCGTAATAATTGTATTTGGCAAACTTATTTCTCTTGGGTTAAGAAAAATATTAGAGCCGATTGTCGTCCGATCAAAGACAAAACTCGACGACCAAATGTTTGATTTATTAAGATCAACTTTTTTTAAGATTATTATTTTGATTGCGCTTTCTCTTGGTTTGCGAATATTTAAAAATGGTCTGCTGCTAAAGTCAGGAACTCCTCCGCAAAAAATAATTGAGACCTATCCTTTCTTTGATGATATTGTTATCTGGGCAGATTATGTTTTGTTTTTTTTGATTGTACTTATTTTGCTAATCACCGGTTACAAAATTGTTACGATATTTTTTAATTGGTATTCTGTTAAATATGATTCTGAAGGGAATAAAAATTTAAGCGGAAGTTTATTTCCGCTTCTTCAAAAAATCAGCAAATTGCTTTTAACGGCGCTCGCGTTTGTAATTATGTTAGCAAAGTTCAAAATTGATATTAGCGGGTTTGTTGTTTCGCTTGGCGTTGGTTCTTTAGCCATTGCTTTGGCTGCGCAAGAAACAATTTCAAATATGATTTCGGGGTTTATTATAATGACTGATAGACCCTTTCGCATCGGCGACAGAGTTAAAATTGCTCCGGATTTATTTGGCGACGTAGTTGAAATTGGAATTAGAAGCACAAAGGTTTTGGATTTTGACAATAATATTTTAATCATTCCCAATAATGATATTGTAAAATCGAGGATTGTAAATTTTACTTACCCTACTTCGCTAACACGCGTAGTTGTGGAATTACTTGTTGCCTATGATTGCGACATGAGCATGGTGAAACGGATTTTGTTGGACGTTGCAGAACAAAATTCTTTTGTTTCCGCAGAGCCAAAACCGGAAACGCTGATAAGTAAATTTGATGATTCCGGTGTGCAAATTCGGTTAACGGCATATACAGAACATTATCAAAATAAAGCTAAACTCGAAAGTGAGTTAAGAGAAGCTATCTTAATTGAATTTAATAAATCAAACATAGAACTTCCATTTCCACAAATAGATGTTCATTTACAAAAAAGAAAAGAGAACTAAAATGAAATACATCATTGTTATTTTCAGCCTCGCCATTACCTTGCACGGGCAAATAAAATTCGATTCTTATTTTGAAAATAAAACACTCCGAATTGATTATTTTCATACCGGAGACAATCTCAACGATGAATACTCGTTTGATGAAATGAGAGAAGAACCTTACTGGGGCGGCTCACAAACTAATCTTCTTGACGCTTTTAATTACGGGAAGTATAAAGTTGAAGTGGCTGATTCCGCTACCGGCACAGTGATTTATTCAAAATACCTTTCAACGTTGTTTTCAGAGTGGCAAACTACTGCGGAAGCAAAACAACATAAAAAAAGTTTTAATGAGTCGGTTGTTTTCCCTTTCCCAAAACATTCGGTTACCGTTACTTTATTCTCGCGCGATAGAAGCAACGCTTTACAAAAGAAATTTGAGCTTCCGGTAAATCCTTCAAATTATTTCATTGCAAAAGACCGAAGAAATGAATATGCAAATTTCAAAGTTCATTATTCAGGCGAACCGGATAAAAAAGTTGATATCGTAATTATTCCGGACGGTTACACGAAAGCAGAAATGGACAAGTTCAAAGCTGATTGCAGCAAGTTCGCACAATATTTATTTAATGCATCGCCATACAAAGAGAATAAAGAGAGTTTTAATATTTGGGGAATAGAAGCTCCGTCAAACGAAAGCGGAACTGATATACCCGGCGAGCATATCTGGAAAAGAACAAATGTTAATACAACCTTTTACACTTTTGACGAAGAACGATATTGCATGACTTCTGACTTCAAAGCAGTTCGTGATTATGCCGCAAATGCGCCTTACGATCAAATTTATATTTTGGTTAATTCATCAAAGTATGGCGGCGGATCAATTTATAATCATTATTCTGTGTGCGTTGCAGATAATAAATTAAGCGAGTACATTTTTGTGCATGAATTCGGGCATGGGTTTGCATTTTTAGGCGATGAATATTACACAAGTTCAACCGCTTATTTAGATTTTTATCCAACGGATATTGAACCGCTTGAAGCTAATCTTACTACACGAGTGAACTTCGATGCGAAATGGAAAAATATGATTGATAAAGATTTACCGATTCCAACTCCCAATGAACCGGCATATAAAAACAAAGTCGGGTTGTTTGAAGGCGGCGGTTACATTGCAAAAAATATTTTTCGACCAAGTTACGATTGTTCAATGAAATCAGCTTCGGTAGATAATTTTTGTCCGGTCTGCAAAAAAGCAATTAAAGACATGATAGATTTTTATTCAAAGTAACCGACTTTGTGAGCAAAGAAAATGTATTTCAAAATATTGAATGCTAATTATTAAGAACGGACATAAATGTATTACAGAGATCTTCATCATACAATAGAGACAATTACTTCTCGATTTTTTGCTACCGAAAGCGAAATGTTACTTGCCGTTGTTCAAGAGCTTGTTAAGCAGCAGGAAATACAAATACTAGGCGGTAGAATTTGGAAATTTTCACTTGAAAAACATGGCTATGAAATCATCTATCAGACCGCAAAAAAGAGTAAAATAGAAAGCGACTTTATTCTTTCCGTTTCAGATTTACCATTGTTTGATAATTTAGAGAAAGAGCGAACGGTACTTCGATCTGAAACAAATGATATTCTGAAGAAGAAAGGCATTTCGCGGTATTATGCCTCAGGCGTTGGTAATAAAATAAAATTTAACGGCAAGAAATATTACGAATATCTGTTAGCTTTTAACAGCACAAACGTCAGCATAGAATATAAATATCTGCTAAATATTATTGCTACAGTCGTTACATCGAAATTGAAACAATGGCGTTCGTCTAAAAGCGAACGTCATTTAAAAGCTGATATTGACAAAGCCCGCTTATTGCAAATTGCAATTCTTCCGCAACATGAATATCCCTTCCATGGATTCGATTTATATGGCATTACTTACCCTGCCGACATTGTAGGCGGCGATTTTTTCGATTATCTCGAAATTGGCGATGATAAAGATAGATTGGGTATAGTACTCGGCGATGCCGCAAGCAAAGGAGTTGCCGCTTCGGCAGAAGCTATGTACATTTCAGGCGCTATTCGGATGGCGATGACTTTTGAAATTAAAATAGTAACGCTTTTAAGACGCATCAACACGCTTGTTAATAAAATATTCAGCGATGATAAATTTAGTTCGTTGTTTTACGGAGAATTATCAAATGATAAGTCCGGATTATTTCTTTACACAAATGCAGGGCACAATCCGCCATTCTTTTATAAAAGCAAAGAGAAGAAAATTTATTATCTAAACCCAACAGGACCTGTGTTAGGTCCGGCTCCAAAAGCAAATTATACGGTGGACAGCATTCTTTTTGAAAAGGGAGATGTACTCTTAATTTACAGCGATGGGATGATAGACTCTGCCGACAAAGATTTTGTGGCTTTTGGCGAAGAAAAAATTGAAAAAATCTTTACCGAAAATGTACACCGCTCATCAAAAGATATTGCTGCCTTGTTAATAGAAGCAGTTGTTAAATATGCTGAAGGCGGAATGTACAACGACGATAAAACAGTAGTTATTATTAAGAAAACGGAAAATTAATTTTTACCAATTCAGTAATCATTAAAACGGCGATGTAAAATGTTTTATTCCATTAATCCAGCAACAGAAGAGACCATAGCAGAGTACGAAGAATATGAAGACCAGAAGATTCTCGACTTCATAGAAAAATCTGAATTAGCATTTCAGCGGTATTCCACTACATCAATAAATTACAGAACTGATTTACTGTACCGCGTTGCATCAATCTTGGAAGAGCGAAAAGAAACATTCTCTAACTTGATGACACTCGAAATGGGAAAACCCATCGCACAATCGCGGGCAGAGGTTGTTAAATGTAGTTGGCTTTGTAAGTATTACTGTGAACATGCTGAACAATTTTTAGCTGATGAAGTGATTCAAACAGACGCAAAAAAAAGTTTTGTCTCATTTATGCCTTTAGGAATTATTCTTGCGGTGATGCCCTGGAATTTTCCATTCTGGCAAGTCTTTCGTTTTGCCGTTCCAAATTTACTTGCCGGAAACGTCTGTTTGCTAAAACATTCGTCAAATGTGAGCGGAGTGGCGCTTGCCATTGAAAAAATATTTCTCGAAGCAGGTTTTGAAAATCAATTTACAACATTGTTAATCTCTTCCTCAAAAGTAAAGCAAGTAATCGAACATCCGTTAGTGAAAGCTGTTACCATAACGGGAAGTACTCCGGCAGGAAAATCAGTTGCAGCCATTGCGGGAAACGCTTTAAAAAAATCTGTGCTTGAACTCGGAGGAAGCGATCCTTATGTAATTTTAAAAGATGCTGATTTAGTTGAATCAGCTAAGACTTGTGTAACTTCCAGGTTGATAAATGGCGGTCAAAGTTGCATCGCAGCAAAAAGATTTATAGTAGAGGAAGATGTGTTCGACGAGTTTCAAGACTTATTTCTTGCTCAGATGAATGCAAAAAAAATGGGCGATCCTTTTGACGAGAAAATTGACATTGGTCCGCAGGCAAGACTTGATTTAAGAAATGAACTTCAAGTGCAAGTTGATAAAAGTGTTATACAGGGCGCAGAGATTTTGCTTGGCGGAACAATACCGAAAAGGAAAGGAGCGTTTTATCCGCCAACCGTTTTAACAAATGTGGATGAAACTAATATTGTTTTCAACGAAGAAATATTTGGTCCAATTGCGCCGCTCATTAAAGCGAAAGATGAAACAGATGCAATTCGTTTAGCAAATAAAACAGTCTTTGGGCTTGGAGCTGCTGTTTTTACTAAAGATATTCAACGAGGAGAGTTTATTGCAAAAGAAAAACTGCTTGCCGGTTCTTGCTTTGTAAATTCATTTGTAAAATCTGATCCCCGATTACCTTTTGGAGGCATTAACCAGTCCGGGTTCGGGCGAGAACTTGGGCTTTTCGGAATACGAGAATTTGTTAATATTAAAACAATTTATGTGAACCAATATGAGTGACAGCTTAAAATTATTACCGGAAATTGTTAAACAGATGCATACTCAATTTACGTATGATGAACTTTTCGTCATAATTCAAAAGTTGGGAATAGCGATTCTTGTAGGCGCGTTGATAGGCTTGGAAAGGGAACATTCAAGAACGCCGGGCGCAAAATCTTTTGCGGGCATCAGAACTTTTCCTCTTATTGCAATGTACGGTTTTATTTCCGCGATGCTTTCATCCTATTTAAATTCCGCACTCTATTTTGTGTTTATGGTTTCCGTAATTATTCTTGTTAGCTTGTCATATTATACTACAGCGCGTGGCGGTAGAATTGGAATTACGACAGAACTTTCCGCCTTGATGGTATTTGTTCTTGGTTCGATGATTTACTGGAATTTTATTTTAATCGCCGCGATTGTAGCTGTAATAATGGCGGTATTTCTATCGCTTAAAATTCAACTTCATAATTTTGTTGAGAAAATAACAGGCGAAGATATTTTTGCGGTCTTGAAGTTATCAATTGTTACGATAATTATTTTCCCTTTACTGCCTGAACGTTCGTTCGGTCCAAACAATGTTATTAATCTTCGCTTAATTTGGATGATGGTAATTTTTATTGCACTGTTAAGTTTTCTCGGATATATTTTAACAAAATATGTCGGGTATAAAAAAGGAATATCGGTTACTTCTATTTTTGGAGGATTGGTTTCAAGCACAGCCTTAACTTTTTCTTTTGCCAAGAAAAGCAAAGAAAATGATTTACTCTCAACAAATTTCGGTGTAGGAATTTTAATTGCCACAACGATGGTTTTTCCAAAAGTACTTTTGGAAATTGCCGTCATCAATCCACAATTAGCGAAATTATCCGCAGCGCCAATGCTGCTTTTTATGGCAGTTGGTATATTTTTGAGTCTCTTTATGTGGAAAAAAATCAACTCAACAGAATTGACAGGTATTGATTTGAAAAATCCGTTTGAATTAAAATCAGCGCTTTATTTCGGATTGATTTTTGGTGCGATCCTTCTTTTTTCGAAATTAGCTCAGGTTAATTACGGAAATACCGGAAGCTACTTTGTAAGTTTTATATCCGGCTTAACCAATATTGACGCTATTACGCTAACTATGGCGGAACTTTCATCCAAGAACAGTATTCAACAGATAGTTGCGCTAAACTCAATCGTAATTGCTCTTACCGCTAACTTACTTTTTAAAGGAATGCTCGCCATTTTTTTAGGAACCCGATTAATGTCTCGATACACTTCAGTCGGATTTGGCATTTTTATTCTTACCGCTTTATTACTCTTAGGCTATAATTTTCTTTTTACCGCAGGGTTGTGATGCTCATTTCACAGCAGGTAAAAAAAAGTTAAATTGCATCTGATAATAAAATGATTTCAAGATGGCATTTATGACTAAAAATTTATTTTTTTTCGCACTCTTTTTCTTTGTGAGTTCATTCTTTTTGTGCGGGACTTTCTTTTCGTCAACGGCGGATGGCATTTATGCAAATAGACCGGCGGTCAGAAATTTTGAGCCAGTAGTATTATGGAACGATAGTGATGAAGAGTATAATTCTCCCGAACAAAAGTTAATTGATGTGCTGCATTATGCAATTAAGATTGATTTGTTTCCGCAGCAAAAACGTTTGAAAGGGGATGTTACTATTCAGTTTACATTCACTGATTCGCTTCAGAAAATTTTTCTGATAAATTTTTATGATAATATGCGCATCCATAAAATATTGTGGAACGGCGAGTCAACCAATTATTCAAACTATAACACTACGCTGAAAGTAGAACCCAAAATTATCAACGACACAAATTATGTAGAAATCATGTACGAGGGGAAACCAAAAAATCTTGGCTTGTCCTCTTTTGTTTTCGGAGAATTAAATGGGCAGTCATTAGTTTACAACATCAGCGAACCTAATTACGCCTCCACTTGGTTCCCTTGCAATGATATATTAACTGATAAAGCAACGTTTGATTTTTATATTACAAATGCTTCATCTGAAATCTCTGTAGCCAACGGAATTTTGGTAGAAAAATCAGAAACCAACGGAAGAACTACTTTCCACTGGAAAACGAATTACGAATTGCCGACCTATACAGCGGCACTCTATTCATCAAATTATAAAATGTTTACAGACAGTTACCATACTGTTTCTGGCGATTCCGTGTCGCTGCAATATTATGCGCTGCCAAATCATTTAGAAAATGCTAAAATTGATTTTGAAGAGCATCCTAAATTCTTAAAAGTGCTTGCACAGCTTTTTGGCGAATATCCTTTCGGTAAAGAGAAATATGGTGTTGCTGAATTTCTCTGGCAAAGCGGCGCAATGGAAAATGCGACCATAACCGGAATAGGAAGTAATTTTGTAACCGGCGCTAAAATGTTCAACGATATTTATATTCACGAAGCCGCTCATCAATGGTGGGGAAATTGTGTTACTCCTTCCGATTGGAAAGATATTTGGTTGAATGAAGGCTTTGCCACATATTCGGAAGCATTATATGATGAAGTTGTTTTTGGCAAAGAATCGTTATTTTCTGATATGAAGAAAAATTTCAGCACAGAATATGAAGGCACATTGTACAATCCGGGGAATAATCTTTTCTCTTCAAAAGTTTATAGAAAGGGGGCTTGGACGCTTCACATGCTGAGGTGGGAATTGGGCGACGAGAATTTCTTTTCAGTTTTACGACAATATTTTGATTTGTATAAGTACAAGAACGCTTCAACCGAAGATTTTAAAAAAGTTTGCGAAGATGTTTCTAAAAAAGATTTAACTGAATTTTTTAATCAATGGGTTTATATCGGTGATAACGTTCCGGTAATAAACTACCGCTGGAAAGTTAAACAAGATGACGACTCAACCTATTATGTGGTGATCAATCTTCAGCAAGTTCAAAAAGGCGAAACCGAATATCACTTCCCGTTAGAAGTAAAATTTTTCTTTGACGACCCGAACGATAATTACTCTGAACGAATTTTGATTGATAAATCAGAATTTGAAACCACAATAAAAGTAAAAAAGAAAATAAATTCGCTTCAGTTTGATCCGCAAGGCTGGTTACTTGTTGAATTTAACGATTACACTAGTTACGAGTAAATATGTCTAAACCAGTTTTATTTATTTCTGATATTCATTTAGGATTGTTAGCCCCAGAACTTGAAAAAACGCGCGAACGCCTATTAGTTGCTTTTCTTGAATACGCAAAAAATTCTGCGAGCGCTCTTTATATTATCGGCGATTTGTTTGATTATTGGTTTGAATATAAACATGTTTATCAAAAAGGTTTTTTTAGAACTTTGACGGCGTTACAAAATTTGTGCGAGAACGGTGTTGAACTTCATTATTTTATCGGCAATCACGATTTTCTTCACAGAGATTTTTTTCAAAAAGAAATTGGCGCGCATCTTTATGATGAGGGCATTTCGGTTATCATCGAAGGGAAAAAATTTTATTTGGCGCACGGAGACGGTTTGGTGAAAAACGATATCGGTTACCTTTTACTGAAAAAAGCGCTGCGGAATCGTTTCCTCCAAAAAATGTACTCGCTTGTCCATCCCGATTTAGGAATTGCGCTTGCCAGCAAAACCAGCAAGAAGAGTAGAGATTATACCGCAAAAAAAGATTATGGAGAAATTGACGGAATGTTTGAAGCGGCTAAAGAAAAACTACTTGATAACCACGATTATGTTATTTTTGGGCATTCGCACAAAAAACAATTCGACAAAGTGAATAACGGATTTTATATTAATTTAGGTACATGGCTTGAGCAACCTTGCTATGGAAAATTTCAAGATAATAATTTTCAATTAGTGGATTGGCAATAGAATGCAAAAAACTTCAAACAATAAAACTGTGCAAAACCGTTTTTCATTCTTAGTAAAACACAAATACATTTTTTCTGCGGCAGCCTTTTTTGTTTTCGGATTTGTTTTTTATGTCTTTTGGGGATTGCCATCGCTTGAAGAATTGGAAAATCCAAGTCCGCAGCTTGCAAGTAAAGTGTGGACAGTTGATGGTGAAATATTGGGTCAATTTTATATCGAAAATAGAATTGAAACCAATATAGATAGCATTCCGGCACATCTTATCAATGCGTTAATTGCTACCGAAGACAGAAATTTTTACAGCCATTGGGGAGTTGATTTAGTGCGCTTCGGAAAAGCGATGGCTAAAAATGTTTTTACTTTTTCTCGTGAAGGGGCGAGCACCATAACGCAGCAATTAGCAAAAAATTTGTACAGCTTAAAATCTGTAAATGAAAATTCCGTTGAAACAGTTATCAGAAAAGTGAGGGAATGGCTTTCCTCTATTCAAATAGAACGAAACTTTACGAAAAGAGAAATTCTTGAACTTTATTTAAACGTTTCGTATTTCGGTAAAAGCGCTTACGGAATTGAAACAGCCGCTAATATTTATTTTGGAAAGCGAGCCAAAGAACTCACCGTTCCGGAATCAGCATTGCTTATTGCTCTCTTAAAATCTTCAGTAAATTATGACCCGGAAAAAAGAATGGAGCGGGCGCTTACTCGAAGAAATATCGTAATGCATAATATGGTAGTTGCCGGCTATTTATCCGAAGCCGAGTACGATAAGTATAAAAGAGAACCAATCATTTTAGCAAAAGGGAAAAAAGTTAAAATGAAAAGCGAGGCTCCTCATTTTATGGAATATGTTCGCCAGCAGATGATTGCTATGGCTGATAAATATGGGTACGACTTATTTAGAGACGGTTTAAATATTTACACTTCCATTAATATGTCAATGCAAAAAATTGCTAATAAAGTAGTTGCCGAGCATTTAAAAGAATATCAAGAAATCTTTTATAAAAACTGGAAGTGGGATAACAATAAAGCCATTCTTAAAACATTACTTGATAGAGCAATAAAAAACACGGTAGCGTACAAAGAGTCTGTTTCTCAAATGCAAAAACAACTTGTTTATAATCAGTTAATGAATGATCCTTCATTTATTGATTCCGTAAAAGCAATTGAAAGCACAATCCAAACAGGCTTTGTTGTGCTTGATCCCAAAACCGGCGAGATACGGGCTTTAGTTGGCGGAACGGATCAAGAATTTCAATATGGGTTAAATCATGTTACGCAAATTAGAAGACAACCGGGGTCTAGCTTTAAACCCTTAGTCTATACTACGGCGATTGATAACGGCTATTTCCCTGCATATTCATTACTAAATTCAAAATTTAATTATAATGGATGGTCGCCGGATAATAGCGATAATGAGTACGGAGGTTATGTAACGCTTCGGCATGCGCTTGCTAACTCAATCAATGTAATTGCCGGAAGATTAACGATATCCGACATAGCGCCTCCTAATTTAGTGGTTAAGTACGCGCATAAAATGGGAATCAATTCTCAACTTCCTGCTTTTCCTTCAATTGCCTTAGGAACGGTTGAAGTTACACCGCTCGAACTAACTTCGGCTTTTGCTACGCTTGCTAACAAAGGTGTTTTTGTTTCTCCTATTTCAATTTTAAAAATTGAAGATAAAAACGGAATGATGATAGACGAATTTAAACCGGAATTTCGTGAAGCGATTTCGCCTCAAACTGCCGCCATTGTTACAAGTATGATGGAAGATGTTCTGAATTATGGAACGGGCGCAAGAGCAAGGCAATTCTTTTCTAGACCGGCGGCGGGGAAAACAGGAACTACACAAGATTTTGCCGATGCTTGGTTTGTTGGATTTACTCCCCAGTTAGCTGGTGGGGTTTGGACAGGCTTTGACGATAGAAGAATAAAATTTAACGGGTGGTATGGGCAAGGAGCGAGGGCTTCTATGCCGATTTGGGCAAGGTTTATGGCGGAAGTTTATAAAGAACTTAATCTTCCCTTAGAATATTTTGTTCTGCCAGACGGAATTGAATACGCGCAATTCTGTAAAGAAACGATTGATAATGGTGATGCCAGGCTGGCAAACGAAAATTGCCCTAATAAAGTATCTGATTTAATAAACGTGCTGCACAAACCTCAAAACTGTAATTTGCATGGTGGCGGCGCTGTTAGTCTGCATGAAAAAGAATCAGGTTCCGGATGGTAAAAAGTTTGAAATGATATATCTTATCAGTAATTTTTCAATCAAAATAATTTGCCCGAATGGCGGAATTGGTAGACGCGCTAGGTTCAGGGTCTAGTGGAGATCCTCCGTAGGGGTTCGAGTCCCCTTTCGGGCACAACTAAAGTTTCTATGACGATACATTCAAACTCTCTTCAATTAGCTTATCAAGAAGCAATTCAGTTTGCCAAGAATCATTACGAGAATTTTCCTGTTGTAACCTTTCTCATTCAAAAAGAATTACGTAAAGACGTTGCCATTATTTATTGGTTTGCGCGCACCGCAGACGATATTGCCGATGAAGGAAATCTTTCAATTGAACAACGATTAGAACAGCTTGCACGATTTGAGAAACGGTTACAAAATTTATTGAATGGAATTTATGCAGACAAATTTGACCTTGCGCTTGCGACAACGATAAACGAAAAAAAACTTTCGCCGATTTATTTTTTCAAATTGTTAAGGGCTTTCCGTTCAGATATTGTTTCCAATAATTTTACCGATTATTCCGATTTACTGGAATACTGCGATGATTCCGCTAACCCTGTTGGAAGATTGATTCTGGAACTGCACGATATTCGCGATCAAAAGGTTATGAAATTTTCTGATAATATTTGTACCGCTTTGCAATTAACTAACTTTTACCAGGATTTCAAATTTGACATTCAAATGGGAAGAAGATATATTCCGCTAAGCGATTTGACAAAATTCAGTTTAGATGAAACTAATTTCACCGCCCCTCAAGTAAGAAAAGAATTTTGCCGCGTTATAAAATATCAGGTGGAGCGGACGAGAAATTTATTTTCGGACGGTGAACAGCTTTTGAAATATTTGCCAAAGAAATTAAGAATTGAAATCGCTTGGACGGTACTCGGCGGCAGAGAAATATTGAACAAGATTGAGCAAATGAAATTCAATGTTTTAAGTTCCAGACCATCATTAAAAAAATATGAAACGCTATCATTGTTAATTAAATCATACAACTATGCAAAACGATTCAGCTAAACAGATCGCAAAGAAAAGCAAAAGCAGTTTTTATTATGCTTTTAGTCTTCTTCCCGCTAACCAGCGCGAGGCGATGAATATTGTGTATGCTTTCTGTAGAAAAACTGATGACATCGTTGATGAAGGGTTAGATGACGATGAACTTAAATATCAAAAATTGGTGCGATGGCGGACTGAATTTGAAAAAGCTTTTCGCGGAAATTCTGAATTTCAATTATTAAACAAACTTGCTGGAACTATTTCTCAATTCCATATTCCTGTTGAACATTTTTTCGAACTTATCAAAGGAATGGAAATGGATTTGCAAAAGAAAAGATATGAGTCGTTTGAAGATTTGCGTCTTTATTGTTACCGCGTTGCTTCAACCGTTGGATTGATGTGCGTCGAAATATTCGGTTACAAAAATAAATCTGCGTTGTCTTTTGCTGAAAATCTCGGTATTGCTTTACAGCTTACAAATATTCTGCGCGATGTAAATAAGGATGCAAAAGAAAATCGCATTTACCTTCCGCAAAATGATCTCAAAAAATTTCATTATAGCGAAAATGATTTGCTGAATAAGAAGTACAATCTTCACTTTATTTCTCTGATGGAGTATGAAGCCGGCACGGCAAATTACTATTTTCAAAAAGCGACTGATAATTTAGACCTTGATGATAAGGCTTCAATGTTTGCTGCCAGAGCAATGCAGCATATTTATTACCGCATGTTAGAACGAATTATCCATGCAAAGTACGATGTCTTTAATCAGAATATTAAAGTAAGCGCGTTTGAAAAAATTGGTATTTCGCTTGGGGTTTGGGCGAAATATAAGTTAGTGTATAGATGAAAAATTGTCTTGTTGTTGGGGGTGGGTTAGCCGGACTCTCCGCAGCAGTTTCTCTCGCAAAAAAAAATATTCACGTTCAACTCATTGAAGCTTCGCCAAAATTCGGCGGCAGAGTTTATTCTTTTACGGATGAAAAAAGCGGAGATGAAATTGACAACGGGCAGCATCTTCTTCTTGGTTGTTATTATGAAACGTTGAAGTTTCTCGATACGATAAACGCTTCGCATCTTTTTCAGTATCAAAAAAATTTAGAAATTAACTTTGCAGCGCGTGGCGGACAAAAATATTACCTTGCCGCAACCTCACTTCCATATCCGTTCAGCTTGCTCTTTGGACTTTTGAATTATGATGCTTTATCTATCGCGGATAAAATTACCGTCATTCTTTTGATCGCAAGACTTCCTTTTATTGAAAGTTATTCACATCGAAATGAAACGGTTGAAGATTGGCTTGTTGGCATGAATCAAAGCCGGAACAGCATTAAAGCGTTTTGGGAAATCATTGGCGTTGGCGCTTTAAATAGCCGGTTAAAGGATGCCTCCGCTGAAATATTTATTGATATTCTAAAAGTAATTTTTTTAGAAGGGAATGATGCTTCCGCGATGATTATTCCGAAGGTTGGATTATCGAAAGCATTTATCAATCCGGCGGTAAGTTATATTGAATCAAAAAAAAATGAACTCTCGCTTTCAGAAAAATTGGTAGAATTATCTTTTAACGGAAGCAGGGCAGTGTCAGCGGTTACCGATAAGAAAAGCGTTCGCGATTTCGACGCAGTCATCCTTGCAATTCCGGCGCACGGGATGAGCAAAATAAAAAATATTGAATTGCTTCTTGAACCTGAAACTATTGAAATGAAACATTCCTCAATTTTAACGCTTCATCTTTGGTTGAAAGAAAACAGACTAAAAAAAACATTTTATGCTTTTCTCGATTCGCACTTGCACTGGGTGTTTAACCATGGAACGTATCTTACCACAGTTACGAGCGGCGCGGATGAATTGATTGAAAAATCCCAGGAAGAATTGTTCGCAATCGCAACAACTGAATTGTCAAATCATTTGGGAATTAAAGCGGAAGATATTTTAGATTATAAAATTATAAAGGAAAAGAGAGCGACCTTCATTCCGAATAAAGAAAACTTGAGTAAACGTCCTTGGACTAACACGAAAATAGAAAATATTTTTTTAGCGGGAGATTGGACGAACACCGGTTTACCTGCCACAATTGAAGGGGCAATTAAAAGCGGTCACTCCGCCGCCCGCGAAGTGCAAAAATATTTTTGGAAGAATTAAAGGTTTCCGTTTATAGTTTGTTTGGTCTTGTGAAATTATCTTAGTTCAATTTGAAAAGTTAAATGGTAATGTGGTTCAATAAGAGCATACAAGATAATGTCAGGCTGATTGTGTTGATTTTATTTGGCTAACTCCGAAAGCGTATATGTATTTAGCTCCAATTCTTTTATTAGGATTATTAAGTTGTTGATATATTCTTTTTCAATTTGGTAGTCTTTAGCTTTTGCATCAACCGGACAATGAGCATATACACAAAGTATTTCTTTATTTTTTTTAGCCCTTTGCAAAGCCATTCTTAATTGTGTCTCATCAATATGAAAGTTTATATCTATTCCAAGAGAGGATACTATTTTTGAATTACCTTTTTTACAAAATATTTCATCGATGTTCTGAATTTCTTTTTCTAATGGTTCTCTTTGCTCATCCGTCACGTCTCTAAGAATTTCGAAATAATTTAATAAGTAAAGATCAAGCGAATCGTTATTCATGCCGTAAGGATAAGAAAAAGATTTCGGATGGAGATTTATTTGATCCATTATTTTTAATGCGGGCATAATTTCAAAATCAAAATACTCTTGTAGAGTATGAGATTCCAAATATTTCACAGCATCAATATGTTTATATCCATGGCACCCAATTTCAAAACCAAGTGAATCTAGAGTTTGTAGTTTTTTTAATTCCGGTTCAGATAATGTATTAATCATTGTAACAAAAAAAGTAGCTTTAATGTTATTCACAATTAAAGTATTTGATAATTTAAACCACTCATCAACATAAGTATCATCAAAAGTAAGACATACACCTCCTTTGTCTTCTTCTTTATTATCTATTACATTTTCG
>Ga0172371_10004936_pt1 | contig 19923 bp, 19 predicted proteins | sample Lak12m_FD_114543 | JGI IMG/M metagenome (GOLD analysis project Ga0172371, IMG submission 114543) | Freshwater microbial communities from Kabuno Bay, South-Kivu, Congo - kab_022012_12m | ecosystem: Environmental > Aquatic > Freshwater > Lake | place: Democratic Republic of the Congo: South-Kivu... | reverse complement strand
CTTCCATCGTCATATCCGCTTATGATTTTTTTATCTTTTGCGGCCTGTAAATATTTTGCATACCATTTATCCGATTGGACGTCTGTGAATACGTTTTTTGTAAGATCTGGCATGTTTGTTATGTCTTCTTCTGTTATTTTCCCGCTGGCAAGAACTAACATTTTTAGGGCTTCTGCGCGAGTGATTTTATTTTTTGATTTGAAAGTATTGTCGTCGTATCCTTTTATAATTCCTTTCTCTTTTAGTGCACTTATGGCTACATAGTGAGCATTTCCTTCTTTTATATCTGAAAAGTTTTCAGCAAAACAGGGGATAGAGTTTATTAAAAAACTACCTAGAATTAGCGGGAGAGCTAGTGAGATTTTTGTGCTATGATTATACATTTATCGGCCTTTTAATTTTATGACAATGTGTCTTTCTTCTCCTTCGTCTTTACTAAAAGTTTCTATGTCATCGTAACCTGAACCCATTAAATGTAGGTGAACTTTTCTACGTAAATATGCAGGCATTGGAGGAAGGCTTTGTTGTATACGAGTTTTTCTTAGCATGCTGACTTTTCTGTCTGCCATATTGATAGCACTTTCTTCCTGTTTTTCTCTATAACCATCTATGTCTAGATAGATGTGAAATTGTTCAGATGGATCTGTTTTTCTGAAAGTTAGGATTTTTAGAATATGCTGTAATGCCTGAAGATTTTCTCCGTGGTGACCAATCAAAATACTTGTGTCTGTTGATTCTACGGATACCTTGTATAAGCGATTTTCTTCTTCTTCAACAGTAAGCTTTGAATAATCGACTTTCATGTATGTTAGGAGTTTCTCCAGAAGATCTTTTATGCTGTCTTCGATGTCCATAATTTATATGTTAGAAAAGTAAATTTTAGTTTGATATCACTCGAACAGTAGCTTCACTTTCACCATCTTTTTTTGTTCCTCCTCTGTTTACATATATCTGTTGAACGATTCCATAAATGGTTGAAATTCCCCAATAAAGTCCTACTCCTGCTGGTAATCCAGCTGTAAATACTGCAACCATCACTGGCATTATATATGTCATCATGTTATTTGCCATAGCCATTTCATTTTTCTTTGTTTCTTTCTTTTCGCCATCTTTATCTTTTTTCTTGTTGTTTCTTGCAAATGCAAGTTTCATCTGAAGGAATTGTAGGCCGCCGATTATTATTGGAAGAACGTAGAAATTTATCTTTGTTAGATCCAAAATTCCAAAGAAATTTATGTTTATATCTGCCAAGCTGAAATTTTTGTAAGTTGTGTATAAAAGATATGTATTGTCTGGGTTTAGTCCTTTTTGTATAACGTAAAATAGCGCTATCAAGAATGGGAATTGTAGTAATAGAGGTAGGCAGCTTCCAAAAGGATTTACTTTTGCTTCTTTCCATAATGCCATTGTTTCTGTAGCTATTTTTTGTTGATCTCCTTTGTACATCTCTTTGATTTTCTCAATACGAGGGTTTATTTCTTGCATTTTCTTTTGAGCTTTCATTGATTTGTGAGAAGGAACTAGCAAGATTGTCCTGATAATTATCGTTAGAATTATTATTGCGAATCCTAAATCATGGAAAGGAAGGACATTAACAAGGAATATTAGTCCATTATATATAGGGCGATAGAATAGTGCTTGCCATAGTTGAGACAAAATTCCTTCTTGAACTACAGTAAATTCGTTTGTTGTATATACCTTTTCTTCGTCTTTTACTTTGATCTTTGTGTCTATTTTAAATCTTCCCATGTCTCCAAATAATACGTGATTCCAGCTTTCATATGGCACTAAAGCTGTTTTTGTTGGAGGAAGTACTATGTTTTTTGCGTTGCTGCAGTCTAACTTTGGAGTGTCTGTCTTTGGGGTCCAAGCATTTTTTTCTGATTTATATACGTTAAATGGTTGTTTTGGGCATTCGTTTATAATTGTAACTGTTTGATCTGTGTTGTTTATTATTTCTACAGTTACAATGTCTGTTCTTGTGTATTCATTTTTTGTTGTGTGGAAGACCAAAACTCCCGGATTTTGGGTGGCTACTTCTTGTTTTTTCGTACAGCTTTGAAAGATATAGTTAACAGCCATGAATATTATAAGGAAAACTAGAACGTTTTTGACGATTTTATTAAAGTTGTTCATTTGTATTTATTAATAGGTTAGGGAAATTATTTATATCTTTCTGTAGCTCACCGAAATTCTTGTCTAAAACCATTTTCTTTGGAATCAATACGGTGTCAAAAGAGTGGTTTTTGTTTTCCAGTAAGCCTGATGTTCGAATTGCTTCGTATATTACTCTGCGTAGACGATTTCGATCTACGGCTTTGTTTGATAATTTCTTGCTAATAATAACACAGTACTGTGGGTATTGCTCCTTATTTTTCAAATACCTTATTATGAAAAACTTGGAACGAGCTTCTCTTCCTTTATCGAGAGTGTACTTTATAAGGTTTCTCTTTAGCTTAAAATTTTTTGCAATCATGATTTACCCTAAATAAGGGAGATCTATTTTGAATGAATAGTTGTCGCTAAACTCTTTCTTCCCTTAGATCTTCTTTTGTTTAACGCTAGAGTTGTTCTGCTCCTGAAACCATGAGTTCTGATTCTTTTGCGTTTTTTTAGTTTGCCAAGCATTGTTGAGTATGATTAATGACTAGTATTTATTGAGCTTGTAGGCTTCTTTGCGTGCAGATTTTATAATTAAGGGGGAGATAAGTCAACTTGTAAATGCAAAATCTTGCGGAGCTCGAACAAGTTTTGTTTCGGATCGTCTATCTTGCCACTACATAAACTTGCAACTCGGCAAGTAGTCTTGTATATTTCTCTCAAAGAAAATTGCCTTTAACATTTTCTTCTATGGCTCTGAAAGCAAATTATGAATTTTTATTTATAGGGAAAGACGATAATAGTTTCTTGGAAAATTATGCGTATGATCTTTTTCAAGAACACGGTGAGAAAGGTGGACAGATTTTTGTGAATCTGGAAGTGCAAAATAACCAAGCTGATGCTGAAGAAATCGGTAAGGTTATTTTTGAAACAATGCAGCAGAAATTTTTCGAGAATATTGAAATGGATCCTTATGAAAGATTTGAAGTTACTCTAAAATTCGTTAATGAGAACTTAAGAGAATTTAAAAACAGTAAGTTCTCTGGATATATTGGAAACTTGAATATTGTTGTGGCGGCTATAGTTGGAAATGTGCTTTATTTGACTCAATGTGGGGATTCAGAAGCGTATTTGATAAGAAAAAGATATGTGAGCATTGTAAGTGAAGGCCTTTCTGATGAATCCGCTGATGCTTATGATACTTTTTCTAGTATTGCTAGCGGAAATATTGAAGAAGGGGATTTCGTTCTTTTTTCTTCTACTAGACTTCTTAGATATATAAGTAAGACAGATTTGGCTAAATCTTTGAGTAAGAAGACTATCATGGACTCTTTAGGTGAACTTAAGGATATTATTTCTACTGAAATTCTTGGTCGTATAGGACTTACAGGTATTTTGTTCTCACCAATGACTTCTGAAGAAGTGAAATCTGTATCTGAGGGAGAAGATTCAGAAGAGGAAACTTTGTTAGAGAGCGATGATGAAGAGATTGTTTCAAAGAAAAATACTATTACTGGTAAATTTTTTACAGCATTACGTGGATATTCTCAGGGAAAAACTAGTAAACTTGGACTTCGTTCTAGAGGAAATGGAGTTTTAAGTTCAATCCTTGATTGGATTCAAAGGTTCAAAGATGGAATTTTATCTAAAGGTTTTGGTAAAGATAAGGTTTTGGCTCTTTTGATAATAGTTATTATTATTCTTGGAGCTGGAATTTTGCTTGCAAATGATAGCAATTCTACACGAGTTGAAATTCAGAGACTTGAAAAGGTTTTGAATGATGTCCAAGAAAAATTAATAAATGCTGAATCTAAGGTTTCTTATGACAAAGAGGGCGCAAAAACTATTTTGGATAAAGCTTATTCAGATTCTATGGCTGTTCTAAATTCTGGATATTATAGAGATAAAGCGAAGACATATTTAGTTCAAATCGAAGAAATTCGCGATAAATTGGATAATGTAAAAAGAATAGATGAACCTAAAGTTTTAGTTGATTTGACTACTAAGAGAGCAGGAATCAATTCTCTTGGATTTGTTAATTTAGCTGGAAGAATGTTTGTTTATGAATATAACGCTCTTTATGAAATTATTTTGAATCAAGTTCAGGATCCTATAACAATTGATGACAAAGAAAGTGTTATTGCTGCTACTCCAATGGAGGATAGGAGATCAATTGTGTTCATGACAAAGAGTGGAAAAATCATGGAATATCGTGAAGGACTTATAACTAATATGAATACCGAAGATGGGACTTTCCATAAGGGTGTTGCTATTACTGGATGGAATAACAAACTTTATATTTTGGATCCAAGTGGTAATCAAATTTGGAGATATCCATTTAGAGGTATTAGAGAGAAATTTGGTCCAGCTGAAGCATATTTCTCATCTGAAGTTGTTGATTTCTCTAAGGCTCAGGATTTTGCTATAGATGCAAAGATCTATGTTCTTACAAGTGCTGGAGATATCATGAAGTTTGCGAGTGGTAGTAAGATAAAATTTTATATCAATAGTGCTCCACTTAATGTATTTAAAACTCCTAATTTGATATATACGACTGAAAAATTGGATTCTGTTTATGTTGTTGATTCAAAGGAAGGACGTATTCTTGTGTTTGATAAAGATAAGAATGGAGAAAATTTGAATTATAAAAATCAATATTTACTAAAGGGAGTAGGGGAGATTAGAGACATTTATGTAGATCCAGATACTAAGAAAGTATTGATTTTGACTCCTAGTAAGATCTTGGAATTAGATATGTAGAATTTTCAAAAATTGTGTATTACTTTGTCAGCTGCACTATTTTTTCGTCATCGTACTTTTGTAGTACGACTCCTCGAAAATAGTTTGCCTTCTCGTACTACAGCAATTTTTGAAAATTCGTATAAATATATAAATATTTAGATGGAGTGGGTAGTCAAACGCTTTGGGTGTTTTTTGTGCGTGTTGAACCCTTTATTTACTATTACTCCGCGTTTTTTGAATAGGTGGAAGCTTGGTAGTATGTCTGGATATCCTTCTTGGTAAACGACTCTTTTTATTCCTGCTTCACAAAGAAGACTTTCACATATTCTACAAGGATGTTTTGTGATGTATGCAGTAGAACCTTTTACATTTATTCCTTTTTTCGCTGCTATTGCTAAGCACCATTGTTCTGCACATAATCCGTAACAAATTTCTCTACGTGTTCCAGATTCAACTTTACGTATATTCCGAATACATCCTATTTTTGTGCAGACTGTTTCTTTGTGCCAGTCGTTAGTATGTTTTACTAGTACTTTGCCATTTTTTACTAATACGCATGCTATATTTGCTCTTAAGCATTTTGCTTTTGGTTCGAGTAAATCTATCAATTCTAAAAATTTCACGTCGCGTTTAGTGATGGCCATTTTAAATCAAGTAAGGATAATTTTTTTGTACCTCTAGTGCTAAAATTTCAGCTTTGAAAACCCCTAATTCTGATATTGTGCCAGTAAATTTATCTGGGCTTATTATTTCGAATGCCGGGTTGTAAATTTTTACGTTTTTTGGTGGGTTTTCCCATACTTCTTTTGGATCTCTTTGCTCGATTTCTTCTGGAATACCTTTGATTGTTTCTGTGTCAAATTTCCAAGCTGTAGTGCATGAATAAGCAGGTACATGAGCTTCTAATGCAGCATCTACTAAAGACTCTGTTCCTATTTTGTTAATGATAAATCCTTCACTTGTAATTGCGTCACATCCGAATAAGAATAGATCGCATTTTCTGATCATGGATCTTCCTGCGCTGTCTACCATGTGAGTAACTTTGATTCCTGCTTTTGCTAAATTTTCCGCCGTAATTCTTCCCTGAAATTTTGGACGAGTTTCTGTGTTGTATACTTCAAATTTCTTACCGTCTTTTTTTGCTTTAATCAATATTGCTTCAACTGTAGATGCATGACAATGAGTGAAAATAATCATTCCATCTTTAATTTTTTCTGCTCCAATTTTTGCAATTTTCTTTTTGCTTTCTTCGAAATAATTTAAAGCTTCTTTTGCTACATCTTTATATTTCCCTTTATTTATTAAGCAAAATCTTATTCCGTTTCGAAGGGCTGGTTCTGTTGAACGTAGAGCGAAAATTTCTTTTCTGGATTTTTCTAATTCTTTGTTTGATGCGCCTTCTTTTATTTTTATGCCGAAAGCTTCTATGGCTTTCATTGCTATGTTTTGAGCTCCTTGAATCTCAAGGTTTTTGATTTTGCGAAGGATCTCACTGTATGTCATTTGTTTTTCAGCCATATTTATTTGATAGTGTATACGCCATTTATATCGTATTCTTCTGCGAACTTTATTCTTTCTTTTACTTCTGCATAAATTGTGTAAAGTTTTTCACCTTTTTGTACTTTGTTGCCGATTTTTTTGTATATATAAACTCCGGCACCTTTATCTGTTGGAGCTCCTGCTGTTCTTGCAATGTGAGCTACTAATTCGTTATTTATAGCAACGATTTTTCCGCTCTTTTGAGCAAGAATATCTTGGCGATAACTTCCTGGTGTTAATGGTTTATTTGATGGTCCTTGAGCTTTTATAATTCTCATCATTTGAGTGTATGCTTTTCCAGATTCAAGTACTTCTCTAGCCATTGCTGAGCCTTTTCCTTTCTTTGCTTTTCCACAAAGTTCAAGAAGGTCTGCAGCTAGTTCGATAGATTTTTCTTTCAAATCTTGAGGTGCATCTTTCTCATTTTTCAGAACTTTCATTACGTCGATTGCTTCAAGGATTGGACCTACTCCATTTCCGATTGGTTCTTCACCATTTGTAAGTATAACTTTAACAACCATTCCAAGTTTTTTACCTAAGCTTTTGAATTTTGCAGCTAAATTTTCTCCTGCTTCTTTTGTCTTAATTTTTACTTGTGGGCCTACTGGAATATCGATGATTACGTGAGTTGAAGATACAGAGTGTTTTTTTGCCATGATTGATGCAAGTAACATTCCTTCTGGATCTAGGCTTAATGGATGTCTTGCACGAATCATTCTGTCATCAGCTGCAGCTAAATCCACTCCTCCTCCCCATACGATAAATCCGCCTACTGTATCGGCTATTTTTTGTAAACGTGGGCCAGGAATAGTAACGTTTGCCAATACTTCCATTGTGTCAGCTGTTCCAGCTGGACTTGTGATTGCACGAGAAGATGTTTTTGGCATTGTTAATCCAAGAGATGTAAGAATAGGAACTGCTACCATAGTTGTTCTGTTGCCAGAAACTCCACCAATGCAGTGTTTGTCTACAACGATTTTCTTGTTGAATTTTAGAATGCTTCCATGTGCGACAATTGATTTTGTTAAGTTTACTGTTTCCTCTTCGCTTAATCCTTTTGTGTAACATCCTGCTGCAAAGTAAGCTATTTCTACGTCTGAAAGGTCATCTTCTACGACGTCTTTAATTATTTCGTCTATCTCTTGTTTTGTAAGAACTTTTCCCTCTAATTTTGCCTTGATGTACATTATTGAAAGAGGTTTTTCAGCAACAGTTATTGTGAGCTTATCTCCACGTTTTGTTTTTAGGATGTTCCATGATTCTTCGTAAAGTCCGATTTCTGTATCGCGGATTTCACCGTTTTCTGTTACGTCTAATAGTGCTCGAATTTCTTTTTTCTGTCCGTTTTTTACTAATACACGATCTCCTGCATGTAGATCTAATTTGTGTGCTGTGTGTTCGTTTAAAACAGCAATGTACTTATCTCCAACTTTAATTGGAATACGTGTAGGAATGAGTTTAATCATTGTGATGTAAGGTTATTTGTTTGTATTTATGTGTTTATTTTTTGACTATTTCTGCCGTTTCAATTGCGATTTGTTTCTCCTCGTTAGTAGGGATAACAAATACTTTAATCTTACTTTTTTTGTCTGAAATTAATGTTTCGCAATTTTCCCCTGAGGGATGAATATTTTTCTTTTTATCTAGGCTGATTCCGAGAAATTTTAGGTAGTCACATGCCTTTTGTCGGATGTAGAATGCCTTTTCTCCTAATCCACCTGTGAATATTATACCATGAATTCCACCTAAAACGGAAGAGTAACTGCCTAGGTATTTTGCTATTTGATAAGATAACATCTCAATTGCAAGTTTTGCCTGAGTGTTTCCTTTTAGGCTGGCATGGTAAATGTCTCTCATGTCTGAGCTTAATTGTGACACTCCTTTTAGTCCTGACTCTTTGTTTAATATTTGGCTTATCTCTGTCATTTTTAGCCCTAAAGCTGTTTCTAAATGAAAGATGATTGCAGGGTCTATTGTTCCTGATCGCGTTCCCATCATTATTCCTTCCAGAGGAGTTAATCCCATACTTGTATCTACAGATTTTCCATTATATGAAGCCGTGATTGATGATCCATTTCCTAGGTGGCAGGATATTATTTTTGCGTTTTTTTTCTTTAAAAGTTTGATTGCTTCGTTTATTACATACTTGTGACTTGTGCCATGGAATCCATAACGGCGTATTTTATTTTTTGTATAGAATTTATAAGGAAGCGCATATAGAAAAGCTTTTTCTGGCATTGTCTGATGGAATGCAGTATCGAAAACTGCAACTTGAGGAGTGTTTTTTAAAATTTTTTGGCATGCAATGATTCCCTCTAAGTTTGCTGGATTGTGAAGTGGCGCAAGGCTACAAAGATTTTTTATTTCTCTGATCACTTCTGATGTTATTTTTATTGATGAAGTGTATTTTTCTCCTCCATGTACAATTCTGTGGCCCACAGCCTCTATTTCCGTATATGATTTTATTATTTTGAATTCAAGTAAGGCTTTTAGTGCTGTAGATAGAGCTTCTTGATGAGTTTTTATTTTTACTGTTTTTTCAAATTCTTTATTTTTTGATTCAAAAATGAACAGACATGATTTCAAATTTATTCCATCTATATTGCCTTTTGCTAAAACTGAAAAACTTTTTTTGCTATCTAATAATTGAAATTTTAATGATGAAGATCCAGAATTGATTACTAAGATTTTCATTTAATAAGATTTGTTTATATTTATTTGATGAGTTCTTGTTAGAGCGCTTTGTATACTAGTCCACCAACTTTTGGAGTGAGGGCAACTTTGAGTCCAATATCATCTCCTACATATGCTATTGAGACGTCTTCTCTGTCGATTTGCATAGAGGTAACTTCTTGTTCAAATAATCCTTCGCTGGTTTCGAATAATATTTTGTCACCTTTTCGAAGGGAGCATGTTAGTTTTAAAACAGCAACGTTGATATTATCAAAAAATCCTTCACATTTTCCGCAAATTCTCATCTCGCGGATGTCGCTAGGGGAAGACGTTTCTTGCTTTGTTGGTTCGAATGGGTTTATTTCTTCTCCGAAAATTAATGGTTGTTCGAATGTTGGTTTATTTATTGGAATGTCTGTCATGAATTGCTCTGTTTTCGTTTTTCTTCTTGTGCGAATTTGTGGACGAATTCTTGTTTTTCGTGTTGGTTTTGAATCATGATTTATCGGAGGAAGATATGATGAATTTTTTCTAGCATGAGCAGCAATACTGCGTTTTCTTTTAAATGCCGGAATGTTTAAAACGTTTAATTCGTCCATAAAATATTGGTTTAAGGTTCGTAACATTCACAGACAGTGAACGCTGTTACGTTTACTATATCTTTATAATTGCAACCACGAGAAAGTTTATTTATTGGGCGTTTTAGTCCTTGAAGAAGTGGACCAATTGCTTTTGCCTTAGCCAATCTTTCTACTAATTTATAAGCTATGTTTGCTGCTTCTAGGGTTGGGAAAATCAAAATATTTGCTTCTCCTTTTAATGGTGAATTAGGGCATTTTCTTTTAGCTACATCTGGAACAATTGCTGCGTCTACCTGAAGTTCTCCGTCAACTAAAAGATCTGGTCTTTGATAGTTAATCATTGCTGTTGCTTCTTTTACTTTGTCACAGAATGGGTGTTTTGCTGACCCTTTTGTTGAAAAAGATAATAGGGCTACTTTTGGCTTAATGCCGAATCTTTTTGCTGTTTCTGCTGTGTCTATTGCAATGTCTACAAGGTCGTGAGCATCTGGATCAACTGTTACTGCCGCGTCAGCAAAAAGCATTAAACGTTTTTCTAAAACCATGAAGAAAATTCCTGAAACTTTATGAAATTTTTCTTTTGTTTTTATTATTTCTAGAGCTGGACGAACTGATTCAGAAGTAGCGTTTTGAGTTCCGGTAACCATTCCATCTGCATCACCTAATTGAATCATCATTGTGCCAAAATAATTGTAGTTTTTCATTGTTTCTTTCGCCATTTTCTCTGTTACTCCTTTGAGTTTTCTTAGTTCGTAGTATCCTTTTATGTATTTTTCTCTTAATGGAGATTTTTCTGGATCGATGATTTCAACTTTTTTCCAATCTATTTTTAATTTCAATTTTTTTGCTAAGTTTTTTATCTCTGTTGGTTTTCCTAGAAGGGTTAATTTTGCGATTTGTTTTTCTAGAATTTCCTCTACAGCTTGAAGCATTCTTGGTTCGTTGCCTTCTGGTAAAACAATGTGCTTAGGATTTTTACGAGCAAGTGCGTGAACCTGATTTATAAATCTTTTCATAATAAATTTTGATAGGAATGAAGAGTTACTTTAAGTATAACAAAAAACTCCTTTATTGGAAGTTTAATTTCTACCCTTTAGCACCTTTCTTAATCTAGTTAGCTCCATCAAGAAAATAATTTTGAAGATTTTTAGATATGTGAGAGGGGAGTGAACTTGTGTGATGCGATTTTTTTTAATTGCATTGAGTATTGATTTTGTGTCTTTCTGTGAATCTATGAGTGAATAGCTTAAATTGAGTTGTTCGAGAACGTGACAGTCTGAAGTGGCCAACATTGGTTTATTGAATTTTTTGGAAACTTCTATTGCCGCGCGATTATAGTTTTTTGTCGTTGTGTAGCAGAAGCTGTATTCTATGGCGTCAAATAAATCGATGTTTTTAACTAAGTTGTCTTTTAGTGATTCACTGCCAGGGAAGTAAGGATGCGCTGCAACTATCAAGCATTCTGGATGTGATTTTTTGTATTCTTTTAAGTCCTCGAATGTTTTTACTTTTTCGATATCTCTGTCGATATTTATTCCAAGAATATGCTTTTTATTTATTTCAAATTCTATTCCAGGTATAAGCAAAATGCCTTTTTTATTCGCGTATTTTTGGTCGTCTCTATTGAAAACTACTTTTCTGTGACAAGTGAATGACAGTACGTCGTATCCAAACTTTTTTGCTTCATCAATAAGCTTTTTTGCATCATAGGAACACTCGTGTCTTGGGTCTCCGGAGACATGTATATGGAATTGGCATTTCAACATTTGCTGAAAATTATTTAGTTACTTTTTCAATTGCCTCTTTTGCTTCTTCAACTTTTTTTGCTGCTGTTTTTACATCTTCAATTTTTTGCTCAACATTCTTTTTTGTCTCGTTTACTTGGTCGATTACTTCATTCGTTTTATCTACTACATTGTTGTATGACTTTTTTGTGTCATCTACGATTTGCCCTGCCTGATCTTGAACGTCTTGTAGAGGACCACATCCTGAAAGAGTTACTAAAAGAGAAAAGATTAGAAATATTTTTTTCATAATTAACTTTCTTTATTAAATATTTTTTTAAAATTACCATCGAAGGTAATCAAAAAGTTTTTTACATCCAAAAAGTCATCTTTTGAAATTAAACCTTTGTGGATTCTCTCTGCATTTTCAGGAGAAATTGTGTCTATTTGTTGTGGCATTGATGACTCACTTGTCATCAATACTGTTACCAAGGTGGATGCGCCACATTTTTTGTAGCGCATTTCTAGTAGTCCTTCAAGGCCTGTAGTAGCGATTATTTGAATGTGGTCAATGTCGTATTTAGCGCTGCATTGAGAACAACTACAAGTTTTTTGTAGGTGTTCGATCGCGTTTTTTATTTCGTTTATATTCATATTTTCTAAAGTTTATCGATCCCTGTTTTTATTCTTTTTAAAGTTTCTTCTTTTCCTAATACGTATGCTACTTCGAATGCACCTGGAGAAAATTGAAGGCCTGTGAGTGCTGATCTAAGTGGCCAAAGAATTTGTCCATTTTTTAGGCCCATTCTTGTTACCGTGTTCAACAATGTCTCTTGTATTGATGACTCTTCCCACTTGTCGAGTTTTTCAAGATCTTTTAGTCCTTCCTGCAGTGAAATCTTTGCCTGAGCTAAGTCTACCTTCATTTTTTCATGAGTCAATAATGAAACATCATATTCGGGTAGTTCGAAATAAAATTTGATGTTTGTTTCAGTTTCTTTTGGATCTTTTAATACTTTTTCTTCTACTGTTTTTAAAATTCTGAATAAGAATTGTTTGTCTTTTTTTGACCTTTCGGAAAGACAGTCTTTGCAAGTTTCGAATAGAATTTCTAGTTTTTTCTCTTCGTCTTTTGGAAGTAATTCTTTTCTCCATCTCCAGTTGAACCAGTCTAATTTTTCTAGATTGAATACGGCTCCTGCTTTATGCACATTTTCTAATGAGAATACTTCTTCTAATTCTTTTAGGTTGTAAATTTCTTTTTCTTCTCCTTTTCCGGGGTTCCATCCTAGGAATGCGGCGAAGTTGATTATGGCTTCACGTAGGTATCCTTTTTTGATGTAATCTTCTACTGCTACGTCTCCCTGACGTTTGGAAAGTTTTGTTCTGTCTGCATTTAGTAATAGTGGAAGGTGTGCAAATTCTGGTGGAGTCCATCCAAAGGCTTTGTATAAAGCTATGTGTTTTGGGGTTGATGGAAGCCATTCTTCTCCTCTTATTACGTGTGTTATTTCCATTAAATGATCATCTACGACATTTGCTAAATGATATGTAGGAAATCCATCTGATTTTACTAGCACTTGGTCGTCGATTGTTTTCCCGTCGAATTGAACATTTCCACGAATTAAGTCCTTGAATTTTATTAATTCATAAGGCATTTTTTGTCTTACTACAAATGAAAGTCCTTCTTTTATTTTTTCTTGGATTTCGGATTCTGGTATGTCTAAACATTTGCGATCGTACATTGGAGCTTCTTTTTTTTCTGTTTGTTTTGCACGCATTTCTTCCAGTCTTTCTTTTGTGCAAAAACATCTATATGCGTGTCCATTTTTAATTAATTCATCTGCGTATTTTTTGTAAATGTCTGTTCTTTTTGATTGTACATATGGGCCAAAATCTCCTGTTTCAGAGCCGTCTAGCCTTGGTCCTTCATCGTATGTTATTCCTATCCAATCTAAAGTTTTAATTAAGTTTTCTAATGCTCCTTCTACGTATCTTTCCTGGTCTGTATCTTCAATTCTTAAAAGGAATTTTCCATTATTGTGTTTAGCAAATAGATAGCAGTATAAAGCGGTTCTAAGTCCTCCTACATGTAGGTATCCTGTCGGTGATGGTGCAAAACGTGTACGGATCATATTTATAAGATTATCTTTTGTGGATCCCAGTATAACATGGGTTAAGTGTATTTTGTAGAAATTTGGAGAATTGTATATTTGTGCGGAGTACATAGTCGATCAACAGGTATGTGGTAAAAATATTTTTACTCATCTAGGCTTTTGCTCAAATAGTCACCGATTGATTGAGTTCTAGTCTCATCTTTTTTTAAGGTTGCTATTTTATCGCAAAAGCCGTCGAATGTCGCAAAAATATTTTTATCACACCCCTGTTTTTATATTTCGAATTTCTTGCGAATAAAACGGTTTTTTTGTATATTTAACAAGTGTAATCACTTATTCCTAAGACTTTTATGGCTGCAAGAAGACGAATTTCCAGGCGGGCAATCAGAAGATCGAAGAGAAAATCTTTGACTCTTCAGGTTGATCCAGGAATTGCCAGAGAAATATGGGCTATTATTTATTTGGCCTTGGGTATTTTGATAATTTTGAGTATAAATGGTGCTTTTGGAATTGTGGGTAATACTCTTATGGATTTGATTAGACCAGTTTTGGGATGGGGACTTTATATGGTTCCTGTGGTGTTTATTATAGTTTCTATTTTATTATTTTTTTCCAGAAGAGTTTACTTGGGAGCTGCTAGAATTTTTGGAATGTTTGTTTTTATTGTTGCGATTTTGAGTATTTTCCATTTGTCAGTTCCGATAGAAAAAATCCATGAATATGCCGCTCAAGGAATGTATGGTGGATATACCGGTTTTGTTACTAATTTCTTGTTGTTGGAGGTTTTGGGAATTGGAAGAATTGGGGCTGCTGTGATTTTTATAACTATGTTTTTGGTTTCGTTACTTCTCATATTTGAACTTTCTTTAAAAGAAATTTTTGCATTTATGATTCCTAGCGTGAAGATTGAACTTACTAAGAATAGTAGGAGAGAAGAAAAAGAAGAAGATGATGAGGAGGAAGAGGATGAACAAGAAGAAATGCCGGAAATAATGATTCATAAGGGTCCAATAAGCCAAAGAAAGAAGGGTGACGTTATTTATGAAGATGAAGATGAAAAGATTGAAGATGATGAAGAGGCTAAAAAAGATAAGATTGTTATCAATGAAGAAAGGGCTAAAAAAATCAGTAAAGAACTTTCAAAAAATGAGGAAAAGACTGAAGAATTGGAATATGAGTGGGAGTTTCCTTCATTGGATTTGCTCAAAAATGGAGATGCTAATTTTCAGGTTGAAGATGAACTTTTGATGGAGAATGCCGATAAGATTAAAAAGAAATTACAGCAATTTGGAATCAATGTTGCGATGCATGAAGTGAATGTTGGGCCGACAGTAATCCAATATACTTTGAAACCGGATGACGCCGTTAAACTTTCTAGAATTACTGCTTTGAAGAACGATGTTGCTCTTGCTACTGCGGCTGAAAGAATTCGTATTGAGGCTCCAATTCCAGGAAAATCACTTGTGGGAATTGAGGTACCAAATGCACATAGAGCTACTGTTCATTTGAGAGAGATAATTGAAAGTGAGCAATTTGCAGCTTCAAAAACAAAATTAACATTACCACTTGGAAGAGATGTTTCTGGAAAACCTGTAGTTGCTGATCTTGAGGATATGCCACATCTACTTGTGGCTGGAGCGACTGGTAGTGGAAAGTCTGTAGCTATAAATTCATTTTTGACTGCTTTCTTGTATCAGAATAGTCCAAAGGATCTGAAGATGATTTTGATAGATCCGAAAAGAGTTGAATTGGCTTCATACAATAGTATTCCACATTTACTTACCCCTGTAATTCAGGATCCTGAAAAGGCTGCAATATCTTTGAGATGGGCTGTTTCTGAAATGACTAGAAGATATGCTGAACTTTCTGCTCATAGAGTTAGAAATATATTTGAATTCAATGATTTACCTGAAATAAATAAACTTCCAAGAGTTGTAATTGTTATAGATGAGTTGGCTGATTTAATGATGGTTGCCGGTAAAGAAGTTGAGGCATCTATTTGTAGAATTGCTCAGCTTGCTCGTGCGGTTGGTATTCATTTAATTATCGCTACTCAGAGACCTTCTGTTAATGTTATCACCGGGTTAATTAAAGCAAATATTCCGGCTAGAATTTCTTTCTCTGTATCGAGTCAAATTGACTCTAGAACTATTCTTGATGGAATGGGGGCAGAAGATTTATTGGGAAAAGGTGACATGTTGTATTTGGCCTCAGGAAAAAGTAAACCTACTAGAGTTCAGGGTACATATATAAGTACTGATGAAATTGAAAGAGTTACGAATAGAGTAAAACTTACAATTGAACCTGATTATGATGACAGCATTACTAGTGAGGCGACTGCTAGTCAAAAGCTGGTTGGTGTTCCAAATAGTAAGGCTGGAAGCGATGAAGATGATTTGTATGAACAGGCGTTTGAAGTTGTGAAGGAAACTGGAAGGGCTTCTGCTTCACTTCTTCAGAGAAGACTAAAAATAGGCTATGCTAGGGCTGCTAGATTGATAGATTTATTGGAAGAAAATGGCGTAGTTGGTCCTGCAGATGGAGCTAAGCCTAGAAGAATAATGCAGTAAGTTTATTGAAACATTTTTGATAGTAGAGTGAGTCCGATAGTGAAAACCATCAAGATGAATATCACTGTTATCAAGATGCTCCATGTTATTACACGTAGGCGAGTTCCTTTTTCGATATAATAAAATCCACAGAATACTAAGCCTCCTGTAATAAAAATTCCAAGCCAGATTCCCCAGACGCCGAGGTATTTACTGCATATGGCAAAGATTACTGTTGTTGCCAAGACTCCAAATAAAATGAGTGAAAATTTTGCTAGGACTCTGTCTACTATTCCTTTTTTTGTTGTAAGGATTACTTTTACCATTTATTACGTAAATATTATTTTGTGAAGTATTCTATAGCGTTTTTGTATATTATTAAACCTTCTCCTTTAGTTGGCAGAGGTTTTCCTTCGCGAATTAATTGTTCTTTTTTAAGTTCCCATCCATCTTCATTTACAAAACAGTTGAATCTTTCTGGGTGTGGCATAAGTCCAAGTATTCTTCCGCTTTCGTCGCATATGCCTGCGATATCTTCCATTGCTCCATTTGGGTTGAAAGGGAATTCTTTGTTAGCTGGTTCTCCATTTTCCCTGACGTATTTGAAAACTATTTGATCGTTTTTTTTCATTTGATCCAAAGTTGATTCTTCTGTGTAAAAATTTCCTTCACCATGAGCGATAGGGACGTGGAGGACTCCTACATTTTTTGTCCAAACACATTTATTGCTTATGTTTTTCATGTAAACCCAACGGCATTCATAGCGGGCTGTTGTGTTGTGCATAAGCGCAACTTCACGTTTGCCGTAGTTGTTTTTTAGAGCTGGAACAAGTCCAAGATTTGTAAGGATCTGAAATCCATTACAAATTCCGATTATTAGGTGATCTTCTTTTGCAAACTTTATAAAACTATCTGATAGGTGATTTTTGATTCTGTTTGCTAGTGCGTTTCCTGACCCTGTGTCGTCGCCATACGAGAAACCTCCAGGGAATGCCATTATTTGGTAATCGTTTAGTTTTTTTGTTCCGTCGATAAGGTCATTGATGTGGACTATTTCAGGAAGGCCTCCTTCCATTTCGAATAATTTTGCTGTTTCTTCTTCGCAATTTATTCCGTAGCCTGTGATGATTAAAACTTTTGGTTTCACAGGGTTAAGAATAACGGTTTACTTCTTTAATTTCAACGTCGTTTACGGCTATTGACTTATTTACGCGTATCTGTTATAAATATAGTCCTGTATTATGTATTTTAACCAAAATTATATGACAGAATTAGATAGAGATGATGCACCTGATGTAGTGGGAATTACTGGAATGGTTCAGGCAGTATGTGCTGAAACGGGACTTCCTTATGATCCTGGAATGGATTTGAATTGGGGATTAACTGAAGAACAAATTGCTGAAAGAAAGGCACAGGAAATGCGAATGTGTCCTCCTGATACAACCGCTACTGAAGAGCTTCCTTTGCCAAGATGGACACATACTTTGCTTCTCCATGCTGTAACTACGGATTCAACGGCAGAAGTACCAGTTGAACTAACAGCTGAAGAAGCCGGGCTTGTAGAGATTGATGATGATGGAAGTGATGGAGCTGTACATATGACTGCTGAAGAATTGGGTGTTCAAGAAATTGATTAGAGTCGGTATTAATAGAATAAATGTTTAAAATATGCTATAATTTTAGGATATTTTAATGTTTATTTATGCCAGAGAGAGCTGAAGATAAAGTTGATTCACCATTGGAGCAAAGGTATTTGGACTCTGTTCGTAGAGCTGATAATTTTCCTAAAAAACCTGATTTAAAAATAGTTCATACCGTGGAGGATACTGTGAAAAACGTTACGGAAGTTTTTGATGATAAGTTTTATAAAGAAACCGATCCTTTTGTTTCTAGTCTTCCTAGCGTAAATGGTGCAGTTGATTTTTCGAAATTACAAAAGATAGGAAGTGGGGGAACTCATGATGTATATCGAGACGCAAATAATCCTAGATTTGTAGTAAAAGTGAATAGGGGACATTTACAAGCAGACGCAAATTTATTTAGTAGGGCACAAGGATTTATTGATAACAAGGATCAAGAAAATCATACTTTGTATAGAGCGTTTGGCCATGAAAATTGTGCTAAGGAGAGGATGGTTGTATCTAAAGGAATTTTCCCTTCTGGTAAAGGAAAAATACAGGATGTTGTGCTTGTTATTCAGGAACGGAATGAAGGATTGGATCAAAAAGATATTCAAGATTTTGGCTTCGACTATAAGCAAAAATGGAGAAGTGGAATTTTGAAGAGAATAAAAAAGGATGATACTTTTAGGGCAAAAGTTGTTGAATTTTTGTTAAAGTTTAAAGATTATTTTAATCAAACCGGTAATTTTATTGATTTGATTGGAGAAAAAAATGTTGTTTTCTATAAAGACGAAAAAGGAGAATGGCAGTATAAAATTGGTAGTGTGTTAAAAGGAGATACAAGGGGAGATTTTGCTAGAGTGTATGCTCAGTTTGTAAAGGATCATAAAGGATTTTTACGTTCTGCGAATAAAACCGACATTAATATATTTAACAACGGTGTTGCTCTTGCGAAGGGCTTTAATGAGATGGGAATGCGCTTAGGGATAGGAACTATTGCTTATATTCCAATTGAGGGAAAAGGTATAAATACCGGAAACTAAATTGTGTTTTACCAGTTTCTAAATGTTTTTCTGTATGCTTCATCTAATTCAGCAATATTACTTTGAATTAGATTTTCGTCTTTGAAATTTTTTACTATGAAGTTTTTATTTTCAGTAACTACTCCTATTTGTGCGAATGTAATCCCTGTGAATATTTTTTCAAATTCATCTTTTCTTTTTGGATTAACGGTAACAATAAATCTAGTTTGAGTTTCTGAGAATAAGAGGAAGTCTTCTCTGTTTATATCTCCTGATTGAGGTATATTTTTTAGATTTATCTCCATGCCAAGTTGGCCAGCTATTGCCATTTTCGCGAGGATTGGAAGTAGTCCTCCATGTGCTGGACTAATGGATGAAGCAATTAATCTTTTATCTACTGCTTCTTCAAATTTTCTGTAAATGTTTATAGCGTTTTTTGCATCTACTTTTGGAATATTGTTTCCAATTGGAGATGACATGTGTGCAAAATATTCACTTGCTCCTAGTTCGTTTTTTGTTTCTCCAATTATATAAACTAAATCTCCTGCAATTTTTGGATCTAATGAAACAGACTTTGTTACATCTTTCATTACTCCAAGTGAAGATATGAGGAGTGTGGGTGGTACAGATATTTTTATTGGATTTCCATTCTTGTCGAAACCTTTGAAATCGTTAAACATCGAGTCTTTTCCGGAGATGTATGGTGTGCCATATGCTACAGCATAATCGTAGCAAGCTTGTGCTGCGTTTTTAAGTTGAGCAAGCCTTGTTTCATCATCACTACTGCACCAGCAGAAGTTATCTAGTAACGCTAAGTGTTCTAGTGTTCCACCAATTGCGATGACATTTCTGATAGCAGTATCGATGCTACAAGCCGCCATGTGATATGTGTCTATATCTGAATATGTTGGATAAAGTCCTTGTGAACAAATGATTCCTTTTTCTGTTTCGATAAATGGTTTTGTAACTGAAGCAAAAGAATTTACCTTACCTTTTCCTTGAAGTGGACCTAAGACTGCGCCTCCTTGAACCATATGGTCATATTGGCTTGAAATGAACTCGTAGCTTGTGACATTTGGACGAGCAAGCATTTCTAGAAGGACTTTTTTCATGTCTTTTGGTTGCTCAAAGTCAGGTTCTTTATATGTTTCTTTTACTGGTTTTGTGTGAAGAGTTTTTCTTGGAATTCCGTCATGAAGAAATTCCATATCTATGTCCATAATTTTCTCTCCTTGCCATTTTACGATGCATCTT
>Ga0172371_10004934_pt1 | contig 19926 bp, 14 predicted proteins | sample Lak12m_FD_114543 | JGI IMG/M metagenome (GOLD analysis project Ga0172371, IMG submission 114543) | Freshwater microbial communities from Kabuno Bay, South-Kivu, Congo - kab_022012_12m | ecosystem: Environmental > Aquatic > Freshwater > Lake | place: Democratic Republic of the Congo: South-Kivu... | reverse complement strand
CGGGGAGGGGCGGGGGCGCTCAAGCGGGCCGAAGGGCGGGGCGGGACGGCGGGAGGGACGGGGACGCTCAAGCGGGCGGATGCGCCGGGGGCGGCTCAGGCCGGTGCGGGCGAAGACGAAGTGGATACCGGAGGAGCGACAGCGGTCTACTCCGCTGAGGAGTCCCGGCAGTTCCGCGAGGCGTACGATCTGTTAAGGGCGAAGCCCGAAGAGCCCGCTGCTGCGAAGGTCGGCGCGGACATGCTTAGGCAGGCAGCGACGCCGGGGGTCGTGTCAGCGGAGACGCTGGGGCCGGACGCACTGCCCCCGGACGTGATCGCGGACAAGATGGCCGGGATCAAGGCAGAAGCTTCCCGCAAGGCAGCGACTGGCGAGACGACCTGGGAGGAGACGACCAGCGATACCGTCGGGCAGAGCGCACTGGCCAAGTCCGAGGCAAGGGATTCTTCCAACGTGGCGATCCTGCTCGTGCTGCTGGTGCTGGCCGCGGCAGCGGGCGCGGTCATCCTGCACCTGCTGGGAGTCATCACGCTTCCATTCGACCTGCCGAAGCTGAAGTAGGGCCGGAGGCTGCATGGATCCAAAGATCGAGTAGGGCCGGAGGCCGGAATGGACATCGTCTGGGCGCCCTGGCGCATGGCCTTCATCCTTGGGGAGAAACCGATGGGCTGTTTCCTGTGCGATGCCGCTGCCAACGGGGTGGGCGAAGAGCGCTTGGTGCTTTCACTGACCAAGCACTCGATGGTGATGCTGAACCGGTATCCATACATAAGCGGGCACATCATGGTGACGCCGATAGCCCACGTTGCGGACATGGGTGCGCTGTCGGAAGAGGCGATGCTGGACGTGCACAAGACGCTGCATCGGGCGGTTGACGTGGTGCGGGCTGCGTTCAAGCCCCACGGCATCAACATCGGGATGAACCTGGGCCGAGCAGCGGGCGCTGGAGTCGAGGACCACCTTCACTATCACGTGGTCCCGCGCTTTTACGGCGACAGCAATGCGATGAACATCTTCGGTGAAGTGCGCGTGATCCCGGAGGACCTGATCTCGACGTATAGGAGATACCTGCCGCACTTCTCCGGGCCGCAAGCGTAACTGGTGGAGCACGCTTCAGGCAAGCCGGGTGAAGGCATATCATGATCAGGCACATATCCTTCGCAGTCCTGCTCATGATGATCGCAGGCTACTTGTTTGTCGAGGTGGCAAGGTGGCGCCGGAGCCGCGATCGCGGAGCCGAAGCGCTCTCGTATCCGGTGATGCGCCTCGTGATCCGCTCGGTCATGGCGGTACTGCTGGTCGTGCTGCTGCGTATGGCCATCTACTGGGAGCCGGCGATCGAAGACGACTCCGGCGTCGTAATCATCACTGCGACTCTTGCGGGATTGTTCCTGCTCCTGCTGCTGGATGTCGCCTACGTGTTGCGGCAGTTCCGGAGGGAGAGGCTAAGGCGAGAGCGGGATTTCGCTCAAGAGCTGCTGCGGCTGTCTGGAAGAAGCAGATAAGGAGAATAGGACAAGGGAATGGGGGGGGACGTCGCCGGTGGGGACAACGCCGGACGGGGTCGAGACCTGCGCAGCGAGAGCGGTCACGTCGGTCGGGTTCACGACACAAAGGATATCGCCGGAAGGGTGGTCCCGAAGGAAAGCCCAGAGGCCGACGGTTTGGCCGGAGGCATCGGCGGCAGAGGGGTCGGAAGCGGCGGCGTCGGAGGTCTCGGTCCGGGGGGCTGAATCGCCCTGGCCGAGGGCTGGTGCGGAGGTCGTAGCGAGGGGGGTGAAGCCGCCCTGGCTCAGGGCCGGTGTGGACGTGCGCAGGCGGATGAGCGCTCGATAGAGAGATAGCAGCGATTCGGGGTCTGCCTGCTGCGCCGCGACATTCAGCTTGTCGAACCCGTCGTTGACGGCGAGCCACGGTTTTCCGGACGTGAAGCCCGCGTTTTCGGTGCCGTCCCACTGCATGGGCGTACGCTTGTGCTTGTCGTCGAGGGTAGGGCCGTTGTCCATCCCGATCTCTTCACCGTAGTAGACGAAAGGGGTGCCGGGCAGCGCCATGAGCAGCATCGCGGCGAGCCGTGCCTGGGCGTAGTTGCCCTTCAGCCTTGCGGAGAGCCGCAGGATGTCGTGGTTGGAGAGGAAGGTGCCCAACGCGGCTTCCGGCGGGAATTGGGAGGGCCTTGCAGCGAGCGAACGTTCGACGTCCGAGAGGTCGCCTGCGATCAGGCCTGCGACGATCGCTTCCATCAGGTCGAAGTCGAAAGTCATGTTCAGGCCGTCGCCTTCCACGTGGTACTTGGACGCAACTTCGTTCGATGCCCATGCTTCGCCGACCAGCAGCACGTCCGGGTGCGTCGAATGCAAGTCTGCGGAGAAGTCGCGCCAGAAGTCGATCGTAGGCAGTGTATCCTGCATGCCGTCGCCCGGGCCATCTTCGATGAGATAGCGAACGGCGTCAAGTCTGAAGCCGTCCGCCCCCGCGTCCAGCCAGAACCGCGCAACTTCCGTCATCTCCGCTCGGACCGCCGGCTCTTCGTAGTTGAGGTCGGGCATGCCGGACCAGAACAGCCCGTAGTACCAGGCGCCGCTCAGCTCGTGCCACGTATTGCCGGAGCTCCACGGCTGCTTCCAGTACATTTCCTTGTCGCTCCAAACGTACCAGGAGCGGTGTGCCGAAGTGGGTCTGGAAGGCGATGCGGGGTTGGAAGCGGGGTCGGAAGGCGATGCGGGGTTGGAAGCATCGACGAACCAAGGGTGCTCGCTGGAAGTGTGGTTCATTACGAAGTCGACGATCACGCGGATGCCCCTGGCGTGTGCCTGCTCCACCAACTCCGTGAAGTCGGCCATGGTTCCATAGTCGGGCTCGATCGCACGGTAGTCCGTCACATCGTAGCCGTGGTAGCTGGGAGAGGGAGAAATGGGCATGAGCCAGATGAGCGATACTTCGAGGTCGTCGCCCTGGCCGGGCTTGCCGTCGTTCAGGTAGTCGAGCTTCTGCGTCACGCCCTTGAGGTCGCCGATGCCGTCCCCGTCCGAATCGTAGAAGCTCCGAACGAAGATCTCGTATCCGATCGCCGTCTGGTACCACTTCGCCGTCTCAGTCCCGGACTGTGCTGCCGAGCAGCCGGCCACCAGTGCGCAGATGCAGAGGAGAGCTACGGGGCTTGGCTTGATGTCTGCTGCCACCACGGCTACTCGCCGGGGGACGAGAAGCTCTTCTGGCCTGCGGTGGAGACGGTGTAGGCGATGAGGCCTGCGACGAGGCCGGCAGCGACTGCGATGGCGCCGACGGTCTTTGCGGTGGAGAGCAGCTCTACTTCGCCCTTGGGCTTGAGCTGGCTGAGCATGAAGATGTAGTCACGGTCGGAAGCGACGAGCTGGGCCCCGGTGACTTTGAAGTTGAAGGGGGTTACCTGCCACTTCTTGCCTTCCACGTCGCGGACGAAGAGGCGGGTACCCTGGTTGACCTCGACCTTCTGACCCTCTTCGGAGTTGACCACGAGGGCGCCTTTGTCGCTGGACTGGAGCTCTTTGAGCTGGTCCATCGTGATGTGGTACGTGTTGTAGCACGACAACGTTCCGAACATGAGGACCACAAGCAGGGCTACCAATTTCTTCATGCGGCACACCTCCAGACGCGCCAACGCCCATGTCCCGGAGAACTTACAGCAACGGTTGGAGTGGTGCAACAACTTTTTCCCAGCTTCCCCGCGGATGGTGCTCAGCGGGAGCGGCTCAGGCAGTGCTAGTCGGGGAGGCCGACGAGCTTGCGGATGACGGAGAGGATATCGGGGGTGGGGGCGCTCTCGGCCAGGACGGCGAGCAGGGTATCGTCGCCGGCGACGGTTCCGATGATGCCGTCGAGGCGCATGTTGTCCAGGGCGAGGGCCGCGGCCTGGGCGTCGCCGGGGCCGGTCTTGAGGACCATCATGTTGCGGCTGATCTCGACTGAAAGGACGAGTCGGCGGAAGGTCTCCTCATACTGCCTTCGGGACGGCGCTTCGGTGCCAGGCAGCACGTAGCGGCTTCCCGTGCTTCCGAGCGGGATCTTGATCACGCCCAGCTCTCTGAGGTCGCGGGAGAGGGTGGCCTGGTTGACCTCGAAGCCAAGCTTGGTCAGCCGTCGGCGGAGCTGGTTCTGGCTTGCTATTTCGTCCCTTGAAATCAGCTCCAGGAGGAGCTTTCGGCGCTTCTGCCGGCTCTCGGTCCTCTCCGTCATTTCTTGCAGTCCTCCACCATGTCGAGCAGTCGCCCGGTGAGCTCGGTTTCGAACCACGTGGGCTTCGCCGTGTCGATGTACTCCTTTTCTTTGACGAACGCTTCGATACTTTCGTAGCCCTGCTTCTGGAGGAGCTCGACGAACGCGGTCCTCGTGGTGCTCATCTTGTCGTCTTTGATCTCCATGAGCCACCCGTAGGGCTCACGGAGCGTGGCGATGGATGCGTCCACGTCGTAGTTGGGGTTGGCCTTGCACGCCATGATCCTGTATGTGTCGCCGAAGGTGTCCAGCCGAATGGTGAAGGGATCGGCCGGAACCGGCACCGGGGCAGGTGCAGGCTCGGTCACCTCCGGGACCGTCGGAGTCGCTGCCACGGGCTGCGACGCGCTCGAACATGCCATCACCATTGATGCAACCACGAGCACTGCCAGCATCTTGCTCATCTTCCCCTCCTTCCCGTTATTGAATGACCCTCTCCTTCTCCATCCGGGCCAGGTAGACGGCCACCTGGCTCCACACCGACGAACGCCAGAACTGCTCCAGCGCCATGAGCTTGTCCTCGTAGCTCGACCGATCCCGCAGCACCATTGCTATCTGGTACGCGATGCGTGCGCTCTCGGGGATGTCGCCCGCGTGCTTGAGCGCCAGTGTTGCGCTCTCACGGGCCTTCTCTTCGGCCAAAGCGAGACTTGCGATGAGCGCCTTCTCCCGCTCCACCCCAACCGTGGCGCCCGTGTCGTCGAGCTTGACTCCGATGGAGTAGAACTTGGCGACCAGAGTGGACGATGCGAAGAAGCTTGACAGAGCGCCCGCCAGCTTGGCCAGCGATGCGGGCTGGCCGGTCGCCGCGTAGCCCATCTTGCCGCTCTCCGGGAGCTTGAGGTTGAACTGTGCGGCCCTGTAGTTCGGCTCCTTGTCGAGCAGGACTGCATTCACCTGCTCCGCGGACTGTCCCGACCTCGCCGCGACCTCGCTGACGAAGATTGCGTCGAAGTACTCGATGTTGGCCGAAGCCGCGCCCTGGAACAGCCTTGCAACCTCCTCCACGCGGAGCAGCTTGGTCGCACGGCTGCCCGACTGCAAGTCCATGAACTTGAGGTTGTCGAACGCGAGGTCCGCGTTCACCTCCACCAGGGCAAGCTCGGAAAGCGGCCTGTGGAGATCGGAGAAGTACTGGGCCACGACCTTGGCGTCCTCTCCCTTCTCGATCGCTTCCTTGATCTTGAGCAGGGCCTCGCCATACTGGGCTCGGGCGACTTCACGGCTGACCACCGCACAGATGGCTGCTTCGTAGGAATCGAGGATGGAAATTGTCTTGCTGACGTTGTCCGGCGGCGACTGGGACAGCCGTTCGAAGAGAGCGTCCAGCCCCTTGCTGGCTTGCTCGTCCACTGTGGGGAAGACCTTCAGCGCTTCCACCGCGTCTCCGCCGCCCAACGGCCCCATCATCGCGGCAAGCAGCAGGATGGTGCGTGCGGACGCATACGCGGACACGGCTTTCCAGTAGGCGGCTGCGACCAACCCCTGCTTCAGAAGGGCCGACGCGTCGTCGTAGTCCTTGCTTGCTTCGGCCCAGAGCGCCTCGAGCCATTCGCCCTTGTTCAGCTTCTGCGCGTGAGCGTAGGCTTCCTGGCTGCGCTTGAGCCAGCTCTCGGCCCGTGCGTGAACGAGGTCGAACATGTGGCCCGACAGCGCCATGTCTCCTCTGCGCACCGGTGCGATCGATTTCAGGGCGCTTCCAGTCAGGCACTGGAACGCCTGACGGAGGTCTTCGACCTCGACGACCTGGATGCCGGCCTTGGTGCCGACAGCGGAGATGTCGATGAGCTTCCCGGAATCCGGGTCTTCTTCGTATTGCTGGCCCACCGGGTAGCAGAAACGTTTTTTCGACATTTCCTGCGCGGCAGCCAGCTTCTTGGCGATGCCGCCGACGGGGCCTATGGTGCCGTCCGGGTTCACGGAGCCCGTCATGGTGGCGTCGGAATCGATGGCACGGCCGGTGAGCGCTGCCATCACGCCGACGGCGAAGAGCCCTCCTGCGGATGGTCCGTCGACTCTGCCCAGCAGCGTCTCCGTTTCAACCGAGTAACGATAGTCGAGGGGGTTGCGGCCGACGTTGAGGGTGCCGGTCAGCGCGGCGATCCAGACTGCGGCGCGCCACATCTCGCCAGTGCCACCGGGCTTGGACTCGAACACGCCGACGGACATGCCGGCGGAGCTGGGTGCTACCGAGAGGGTGGCGTGGCTCATGCCGCCCTTGAGGTCGCGGCCGTCTGCGTCCGTGCGGACCCAGAGGAAGTCCACGTCAGCGGTGCCCGTGGTCGCGGGGCTGCATGCACCTGAGAATTGCAGGAGCAGGCAAGCCAGCGCAAGGCAACGTAGGGTCGGCATGAAAGCCTCCGCACCAGGGAACATCCCTGCGACAACGTTACATTGCATCGTTATGCATTGTCCACAGAGAAAAATCTGTCCGGTACAGGCGATGGGAGCAAGCGTGAGCCCCCCCTGCCCTTTGCTACTCCTGTTTGAGGGACATGCCGCCGGGGTAGCCGTAGGCTGTGACTGAGCCGTATCCGTAGACCATGATGCCGAAGGGCTGGTCGGCGACGAGCGAGTGGGTGCCGGTCTGGACCTGGTGGTATGCGAATTCCCATGTGCCGTCTCCCAGTGCATCGAACTCGCCGTCGGGGACGGCAACGCCATCAAGTTGGACGGGAATCCCCTGGGGCCGGATTACGGTCAGCCAGTTGGAGCCGTAGCCTTCGCCGGTCTGGATGACGTACTCGTCGCGGTACTGGTTGGAGGGCGGGATGATCATCATCGAGGGGTCTCCGGTCCCGGGTTCGCTTCCGATGGGCTGGGTCTGTCCCTGGCTCATGAGGAACTGCACGACCTGGATCTTGCCTGTCGCCTTCAGCATGAAGCTCTCGGTGGTTTCGACGCGCAGCGGTACGCCGGGCTTCTCCAGTGTCTTGCCGTCGAAGCCGTCTAAAGGCGGGATGGTGGTTAGCTGGATACCGGGTTCGGCGCCGAGGACGACGAAACGGTCGGCCTCGTAACCTCGGGGCTTGGACTTGACGCAGAGGGCTTCCGTTCCCCAGGTCTCGACGGGCATGAGCTGCTCTTCCATGTGCTCGGTGCAGCACGAGTCCCACACGTCCGTGATCTGGAGCTTGAGCGCTTCCTGGATGCCTGCGACCTGGTGACCGGAGAAGACGGCGATCGGCTTGTCGGCCTCGACCCTTGTCCCCGTGAGGTCCTTTGGGATGGTGCCCGGCGTGATGATCCCGCCCTCTGCGAGCTGCTCCAGGTTGAGGACCTGGTAGGGCTGCAGGGTGAAGACATAGGTCTTGCCCGGCGGCAGGAATTCCGGGGTTGTGCCGTCGGGCGGGATGCCCTCTGCGGGATTTGCGATCACGTTGACGGTGGGAGTGATGCCGACGGTGGTGTCGGGCTGAGTTGCGATGACGGCAAGGAAACCATTGTTCTCCGGGAACATCATCAGCGCTCCACGAGATGGAAGCGAGACTGCGTAGTACAGCAGGCCGAGCGCGTTTTGCGGAAGAAGCAGGGAGCCGTCGTTGGATGTTGCGTTTTCGGAATTGAACGGGTTGAACTGGTAAGCGACCACGGGAAGCGAGGCGACGACGCGGATGGCCTTGGGAGCAAGTGACGAGCCGTGTACGTTCATGACGGGCATTGTGAACTCTTTGCTTGTCCCCGCGGGCACGATGGAGTCGCCGACATCGAGGTCGTATTCGGCAGCGGGCTTGTCGCAGACGGTCGCTTCCTTTCCGTTGCAGGTTGTCACCGAGGGGGAGCATTGTGTGCCGTCCGCGCAGCTCACCATCACGCTGAACGACATTGCGACGTCGGAGCTTCCGGGGTTGCTGATGACGACGCTGTGAGGGAACATCTCGGGCGTGGGCTGGAAGGGTAGGGCGGGATTGTGCGTGGTGTCGTTGTCGAGGTCCACGGCCCAGTACTGGCAGCCTACGTTGGTGTTCTGCTTGATGTCGTTTTCGCAAAGCGAGAGACACATGCCGCCGACGCAGGTTTTGCCGATCTCACACGGTTCGGGCTCGGAGTAGCCGGATCCGTCGGGCAGGCACTTGCGCACGATGGAGGAGCTTGTGCACTGTCCGGTTCCTGGCGTGCAGATCGCGTTGCCGCACTGACCGTCGATGCACATCTTGCCCACGTCGCACACGTGCAGCGTGAGCGCGGTCCCTTCGGGATTGCAGACCCATTCCGAAACCGGCCCTTCGCACGATACGGGCTGGCCAGGCTCGCAATCCGCGGGCTTGGTGCAGTAGCCGTCCTTGCAAACGGCCGCATCTCCGCAGTCCGCGTTGAACTCGAACTTGCCGTTGACGCACAGTGCGACCCGCGAGTCGCCGAGGCACGACCGCTCCCCATCGTTGCACGGGGCTTGGGTGTCCTTCTCGGTGGACCCCGAGTCTGCCGTGTCCTGCGGCTTGACCTCCGTCGCCCCGATCTCCGTGTCCAGGCCCCGACCGTCGGCCGCAGCCACTTCCGCGTCGGAAGCGCCACCATTGCCCGAGGCGTCGGACCCGCAAGAGAAAGCGGAAAGAACGAACAAGCAGGAAGCTGCGAAAGGCAGAAGGTCGTTCCTGGACATCGCGATCACCTCCATGCGGACGAGGGGAGAATACACGCAGGGGGGAGGGGTTGTCGAGGCACATCCGCACCCCCGCCCGGGTCGTTGACCCGGGCCTATCGAAGATCATGGGTGGCGATCACGCCGGTGGTTCGCCCGCCCGCCGGGCGGGCTAGCAAGGATCGGGATGATCTCTACGGCACGATCTCGGCGTCGGCCGTGCCTTCGTGGAGGATGATCTCGATGCGGGTGCCGGGGGAAGCGTCTGCGGCGCGGGTGAGAACGTGGCCGTCGGACTTGCGGCGGACGACGGAGTAGCCGCGTGCGAGCTGGCGGGCGGGGCCCAGCTCTTGGAGGAGGCCCGAGTCGCGTTCCACGCGGTGCGAGACGCGTTCGAGAAACGCGGACATGGCCGAATCCATGGCCTTGCCGTCAGCGGCGGCGCGGTCCGCCATGCGCTGGAGAATGCGCGCCGGGTGAGACGCAGCGAGGGCCGCAGCGAGCGCCGTGGGGCGGGACTGGAAGCGAAGCATGTTCGAGTCGCAAGCGCCGGCAAGGATGTCCGCGGCGTCTGCGAGGTGCTCCTCCTCCTCGTCCAGGCAGCGCAGGAAAAGGCGCTCCATCTGCTCTTGCCGAGTTGCCAGGCCGCGGAGCAACTCGGCGTGCTCCGGGACCACGAGCTGCGCTGCCGCGGTCGGCGTCGGAGCGCGGACGTCCGCGGCCAGGTCGCACAAGGGGAAGTCGACCTCGTGGCCGACCGCGGAGACAATCGGCGTGTCGCATGCGGCCACTGCACGGATGACGCGTTCATCGGAAAACGGGAGCAGATCCTCGAACGCACCGCCGCCGCGGCCAACGATGATCACGTCAACCTCAGGGTCGGCATCCAGCGCCTCAATCCCCGCCACAATCTCCTCGGCTGCATGCTCGCCCTGTACCGCTGCCGGGTAGAGGCGGACGTGGCTCGGGAAGCGCTCCTGGATGATGCGCAACATGTCCTGTATGGCAGCGGACGTAGGCGACGTGACAATGCCGACGACGTTGGGCAGGAACGGCAAGGGCCGCTTGCGGTCGGAGTCGAACAGCCCTTCCGAAGCCAGGCGCCGCTTCAGCTCTTCCAGGTGCTGGAGCAGCAGTCCCATGCCTTCCAGTCGGACCTGGTCTGCAAGCAGCTTGTATGCGCCGTGAGGCGGGTAGACGTCGATCCTGCCGTGGCAGACGACTTGTGCGCCGTCCCTGAATTCCGGCATAGGGATCTCCAGTGTGCGCACCTGCCCCCTGAACACGACTGCGTTCAGCCTGGCCCCCTCGTCCTTGAGAGTGAAGTAGATGTGGCCCGAGGTGTGGGCCTTGTAGCCCACGACTTCGCCGGACACCCAAACATCGAAGAAAGTGTCCTCGAGCGCGTCCTTGAGCCTGCGGGTAAACAGGGAAACCGAGAGAATGTCGTCGGTCATGACGAACCTCAAGCTGTGCGTCGTACCTGGATGTTCAGTAGCTGTACGCCTGGTGGAGGCCGATTGAGCCGGAGACACCTGGGTTTCCCTTGGAGGAGCCGCCTGCGCCGCCGGGGCCGGCGCTGCCTTCGAGAGTCACGGAGTTTGCGCCCTTGACTGCTGCGAGGTATTCGGGGCTTGCGTGGCCGACGTCCACGTAGACGCCGACGGCGTTGCCGCCGCAGGCTCCGCCGCCGCCGCCGCCGCTTCCGCCATTGCCGCCGTTGCCGCCGTTGCCGCCTTCGCCCGCGCACCAGAGCCACTGGTCGCCCGCTCCGCTGGCGCCGCCTGAGCCGCCCCAGCCGCCCGTGCCGCCGACTCCGCCCTTGCCGCCGCTTCCGCCCGCGCCGCCTAATCCGGTCTTCACCGAGTTCTGCTGGAGCGACGGGCCCGAAGCTGCCTGGTTGGAGAAGACCACGAAGATCCCGAACGCGCCGCCCGCGCCCTTGCCCGGCGTGCCTGAGCTGCCCGAGCACCCGCCGCTTCCTCCTCCTCCTCCGCTGGCTCCGAGGTCGTCTCCGCCGATCACGTCGAAGCATCCATAGGTCTCTACGCCGCCGCCTGCACCGCCTCCTCCGCCGCCGACGCCGGGGGCGCCCGCTGCCCCGGATCCGCCGGCAATAGACGTCCACTCGCCTGCCGTCACCGTTCCTCCAACGGGAGAGCAGGCCGCACCGCCCGTGCCGTGCTTGCCTGCCTGGCCGCTGATGCCGTTGTGCCCCTCGTTGCCCCACAGCGAGATGTGGCAGTAGTTGCAGTTGAGCGGGTCCCAGTTACAGAACTTGCCGTCGAACAGGACGGTCTGCGTGGCGTCGCGACCGGGCTCGCCACCCATGCCGCCCGTCCCTGCGGGGAAGCCCCCAATGCCGTATTCCTTTGCGAGTGGCTGCTGCTCCTCCTCCACCGGGCAGGCGCTGTCCGGGCCGAGCTCGTTGTAGTCGGGGCACACTGCGTCGCCGCCTGCGCCGCCGGAGACGTCGACTCCGCCGCAGGACATCTGCGCGCCCGGACCGCCCTTTGTCGCAAGGTTGTTGCACTGATCCGTGCCTGCGTCCAGCACCTTGAGTCCACCGGCGCCGGGAACGCCGTCGATTCCGTCCAGGCCGTCGTCGCCGTCCTCTCCGTCGCCGCCCTGCCCGGCGATCATGATGTTGTCCTTGACCAGGAGCTGGGGCCCGCAGTCGAGCAGGTGGATTGCGTAGGAGGAGCGGCCCGCCTCGATCACGAGGGGACCGACGATGGTGAATCCCTCGAACGACGACGTCTTCGGCCCCAGTCCGACGCCGTAGCCAAGGACCGCAGCCCGGGGGATCGCAGGGTCGGGAGAGATCTTGCCCTCGATCGTGGTGCCGTTGACCTTCCAGTCGCGTTTGGAGAAGTCAGGAGGGAATCCTCCGAAGATCCGGACCCCCTCTGCCAGGCTCACGCGCTCCGAATAGAGCCCCGATGCCACGTAGACGTGCTCCTTGCCGGTCTCCGGGCAGCGCTCCACGCCTTTGGAGATGGTGCGAACCGGGAGCTCCGGGGTCCCGGGGTTGAGGTCGTTACCGACAACCGAAACGAATATCGCGTTGTCGGGGTCGCCGTCGATGCCGTCGCAATTCTGGTCTACGCCGTCGGGCGGGTCGTCGTCGGAAACGAACGGGCACTCGCAGCCGTCTGCGGGTTCCCCGTTCAGGTCTACCCACATGTCGTGGCACTGCATGCCGCACTCCGGTACCGGGCCGAGCAGCTGGCAGACCGAGTCCGCGTTCGGGTGCGTGGTCGCGGTGCAGTCGTTGCCGCAGACGCCGCAGTCGTGATCGCCGAGATACAAGCCGGTAGCGGGGTCGACAAAGGGGTCGTCCACCACGCCGTCGCACTGGTTGTCCTTGTAGTCGCAGACTTCGGGCAGAGGGTCCGGGGCGTTGCAGTCCGGGCCCAGGACGCCTTTGCACTCGAAGTAGCCGGGGCACGAGCCGACGCCTGGAACGCTATTCACGCACGGTTCCACGCCGGACAGGTCCTCGTCGGCTACGCCGGAGCAGTTGTCGTCCAGGCCGTTGCAGGTTTCTTCCTCCGGCACTTTCGCGTCGCACGGGCCCCAGCCCTCCACGGTGCACGCCTGCATCCCGACGCACTTACCGAATTCGTTTCCCGTCTCGCACGACCGCGTGAGGCCGACCGACTCGGGCGTGCATTCGCAGCTACCCGAGACCGGGAAGCAGAGCTGGCCATCGGGGATCGGGGCGCATTCGTAGCCTGCGGGGCAGCCGTCGAGGCATTCGGGGAGGCAGAAGAGGCCGGTCCCAACGCCGAGGCAGGAACCGCCGGGGCAGTCCTCCTGCACGGAGCATGGCACGCATGCGGAGCCCTGCTGGACCTCGCACGTGACCCCGTCTACGGAATGGAAGCCGGGGTCGCACGCAGCGACCTTGCACTCCGGCGGCGGAACCAGGGAGCAGTAGCCGGTGCCGTGCTCGATGGCGTCCGCACACGACTTGCCGCACTCTCCGCAGTCGTCGGGCCCGAAGTACCAGTCTCCCACGATGAAGTCCTCGTCGGTCTTTCCGTCGCAGTCGTTGTCCTCGTTGTCGCACGCCTCTTCCGCCGGCGTGGTAGCGCCGCATTCCCACCCCTTGTCCGGATGGCACACGGCCGTCCCGGCGCACTGTCCGAAGTCGCTGGTCTTGACGCAGGCCTTCTCCATCCCGTCCTGCGCAGCGGTGCACGTGCAGACTCCCCCCTCGGGCAGGCAGAGGGGCTTGCCCCCACTTTCAGTGCAGACGAAGCCTTCATCGCACTTGGCGGTCGGGCATTCCTCGACGCAGAAGTTGCCGGTCTCCAGGGCGACGCAGATCGAGTCATCGCAGTCGTCGTCGCCGATGCACGGGTCGCAGATCGCGAAGCCGGAGAAGCCGTCCGCCGCGTCGGAAGGGGAATACCCGTCGGGCAGGTCTCCGTAGATTTCCGAGAGGTGCACCCTGCCGGTCGGGGAGGTCGGACAACCAGAGAAACACAGGGCGCAGGCGCAAGCGCCCGTCAGAAGAAGTAGCATCACTGGGTATTTCATGTGTCACCCCAAAAGACGGAATTGACAGAGGAATAGTACGATGGTAGGGTCCGCGAAGTAAAGTGGTGATTGCCGAGGGGGTACATCGATGCTGCGGAGAATGGCCGGTTATGCGCTTCTTGTGGGACTGACACTTCTTTCGGTTCCGGCTCTTGGGCAGAAGAAAGTCCAGGCGATCGACGCGAAGATCAAGAATATCGAAGGAGACCTTGAAGTCCTCCAGGAGTTTCTCCAGGAGCAGTCTAAAACCCAGGCCGGTTTAAAAAAACAGCTCGACGGGCTGGACACGTTGAAGGGCGATCTGACGAAGACGGACAAGAAGGTGGAAGCGGTGTTCGACTTGACCAAGAAGAACACCGAGGAGATCGCGACGGTGTCCAAGCGGGTGGACGAGGACGCCCGGCGCCTGAGCATGGTCGAGGAGGATCTGCGGAAAAAGGTGCGGTTCTTCGGCCAGATCCGGGTTCGCCCCGAGTTCCGGAGCAACCAGAGCGACTTCAACTCGCAGCTCGACGAGGACCAGAACCTGTTGGGAAATCAGCGTGTGCGGGTCGGGATGAGCTTCCTCCCGGTCGAGGGATTCGAGGGGCGGGTCGTCCTCCAGGATGCGCGCAACTGGGGCGTGGATTCCGGTGACCCGGATCCAGCCGACCCGATGCGCCTGTACGAAGGATACATCAACGCGACGGTCGATCCCGACTACGCTTCGATCAAGCTGGGGCGCCAGGAGTGGGCTTTCGGTGCCGAGCGCCTGATCGGCAAGTCAAGCTGGACGCAGCGCGGCCGGTCGTTCGACGGGATGGACCTTACGCTCAAGTACGAGAATTTCATCAAAGCCGATGTGCTCTATTCCCTGGTGAACGAGCGGAACGCGTCCGCGGGCGAGGACACCGTGTTCGGCGGCGTCTACGCATCGTCGCCGTATGTCGAAGGGATGTCCATCGAAGGTTACCTGCTGTATCTCCACGACAACGTTCCCGGTGCGGTGCGCAAGGTCGGGACGTTCGGAGCCAGGCTTGCGGGCAAGCTGCCCGTGCACCCTGCGTTGTTCTTCGACGCGGAAGCCGCGCTCCAGTTCGGGACTGCGACGGAGTCGCGGCGGGTCCAGATCAACGCGACCGAGCCCCGGCCGGGCTCAGTGATCTTCGAGACGGGCGACGAGGATCTCCCCGCGGATTCGCCGCTGTCTGTGGACAACTCCCACTTTGCCGTCATGTATTATCTGGAAGGCGGGTACACGATGCCGCTGGAGTTCCCTCTTTCCGCTTCAGCGTTCATACATCTTGCTTCGGGCGACGGGAACACGAGCCCCAACCTCGCTGTCGGGAACGACCAGTCCACCGCGTTCGTGCCGCTGTACAATACGAGCCACAGTCTTTTCGGCAGGATGGACATGTTCGTGGTGAGCAACATCATCGACATCGGCGGCAGGGTGAAGTCCACACCGGTGCCGGGGCTGGACGTGCTTGCCGAGGTGCACGCTCTGCAGCTTTACGATGCGTCCGGAGCGCTTCCGCTGGGCAAGGCAGCCAACAGCTCGCTGGTGGATCCGACCGACACGTATCTCGGCACGGTCACGGAAGCGGAAGCGGCCTACCACTTCAACGACGCGTTCACGCTGTCGGGCGGATTTGGGATCCTGTGGACCGGGCAGGCAATAGTCGACCGCGTGTTCAAGACGACCGAGGACTACCAGTATCGGTCCGGCGATCCTGCATCCTGGGTGTTCACACAGGCGGACCTGGTCTTCTAGTGAGGTGAAGGGCGTGAAGTTCAAGTTCGGAGCGCGAAGCGACGTGGGGTTGTCTCGCCAGTTCAACGAGGACTGTTATCTCGTTGACGAGGCGCTGGGCATGTTCATCGTGGCTGACGGCATGGGCGGTGCTGCCGGGGGAGAAATCGCTTCCCGTATGGCGTGCGACGAGATCCACGAGTACGTGCGGCGCAACGTGGATGTCATCCGGAAATTCGAAAACGGCAGCCAGGGGGTCACGCTCGCTGACGTTTCCGCGTTGCTTCCCGCCGCTGTGCAGTCGGCTTGTGCAGCGGTGCACGCGGAGGCCTCGGCAAAGCGGGAGCTCGCCGGAATGGGCACGACCGTCGTGGTGCTGCTGATCGCCGGCGAGCATATCATCGTCGCTCACGCCGGCGACAGCCGCGCCTACCTCGTGCGCAGCGAGCAGGTCCACCAGATCACGAGGGACCATTCTCTGGTAGAAGAGCTGAAGAGGTTGGGTAAGATCGAGAACCGCGACCAGGTGAAGACCAAGTTCCGGAACGCGATCACCCGTGCGGTGGGCATCTACGAGTCGGTGCAGGCGGACGTGCTGGACCTTGTCCCGCTTCCAGGCGACCGGTTCATGCTGTGCACGGACGGGATGCACGGCACCGCGGACGCAGACGAGATGAAGCGGCTGCTCGTGGGCGGAGAGCCCGACGACATAGCGGACAATCTGATCAGGCATGCAAACTCCCGCGGCGGCAAGGACAACATAACGGCAGTAGTGCTTGACGTCCTGGAGACCGAGCTTGAGAAGGCGGAGCTGACGCAGCGCAAGTTGGCGACGCTCAAGGAGGTCCCGCTGTTCAGGTACCTCGGGTTCGACGAGATGCTGCGCGTCGTATCCGCGATCCGGGACGAGCGCTTCGAGAAGGGCCAGGTCATCGTCGACGAAGGGCAGGCTGGCACCGCCCTGTTTGTGCTGATGCAGGGCGAGGTCTCGGTCGTGCGCAAAGGGCAGTTCATTGCCACGCTCAAGGGCGGCGATCATTTCGGCGAGCTGTCGCTGATCGACCGTAGCCCGCGGTCTGCGACGGTGACTGCGACCGAGCCGTGCGAGTGCCTGGTGATGGGGCAGCAGCAGTTCTACGACATCGTGCGGGAATACAACGCGTTGTCGGTGAAGTTGCTGTGGAGCATGACGCGGGTGCTTGCCGAGCGCTTGCGGCAGACGACCGATGATCTCGGGTTGGCCCGGTCGCTGATTGCACGCATAAAGCTCAAGGATGATTCTCCGACTCCATTTCCCACCCCGAACAACGATTGAGCGATGCGATGACTGGTTACCGTGGGCTTGTTCTGTCAGTAGCGTTCCTTGCCTCTCTGCTGGTCTTGGTTCCCGCCTGCAAGAAGCGGCCACGCGCAAAGGCCATGCCTGCACAGGCCGGGCTCACCGGCGGGAAGCTGGTCTTCGAGGATGACTTCGAGAAGGGGCTCTCGAGCTGGTCGCCGGAGGGGAAGAACTGGAAAGTCGTGGACGGCCGCCTGTACACCGGCGACACGGCCAACGACAACAATGGCGTATGGCTGAACGCTGCCTCCCTGCCGCCCAATGTGCGCGTCGAATTCACCGCGACTTCGGTAAAGGGCAACAACCCCGCGTTCGAAGGCGACATCAAGTGCGAGTTCGGTGGCGAGACCAAGGAGCACGCTGCCGGCTATATCATCATCTTCGGCGGCTGGAAGAACACACTCTCATCGATCGCCAAGAAGGATGAGCACGGCGACGGGCGCTTGGCGGTGGAAGCCACGCGCAAAGTCGAGGAAGGGCGCACATACGCGTTTGCGGTGGTGCGCCTGGGCAACCAGATCATGTGGTACCTGGACGGGGACTTGTTCCTCTCGACCAGGGACGAAGAGCCGTTGGCCGGTGCGGCTTTCGGGTTCAATAACTGGAACTCACGCGTGTACTTCGATAATGTACGTGTGTTTGCTTTGTAGCCGAAGCAACCCGTGAGCACCCGGGGGAACTGGCGAGGAGGTGGGCGATGAGAAAGGCGTCTTTGGCAGTCGCGTTGGTCGGGTTCCTGGTGGGCTGCGGCAACAGTGCGGGGAAGTTCCCCATGCTCGACCAGAGCGGAAGCACCGACGGCGTGGCGAACGACCTCGATGCCGCGGCCGAGGACCGGGGCAGGTCCCCGGAAGCCTGGGAGGAGTACCGGCCCGAGGAGGATTTCGCTCCCCCGGACGAGCGCAACCCCGACGACGGCAGCGTGCCGGAAGAGGTCGTGCCCGAGGTCGAGCCCGGCGACGTGCCCATCGCTCCGGACGTTCCGAACACGCCGGAAGTTACCCCCGAAATCGAGCAGGTGGACGTCGTGCTGCCAGACCTCTCCAAGGAAGGGGACGACTGCCTGACCATCATAAAGTGCGGAATACTGCACAACTGCAACGTCTCCGACGACGCATGCTGGAACCAGTGCCGCACGACCGGCTCGGACATGGGGCTGTGGGAGTTCAACCTGGTGATGGATTGCTTTGACCAGGGCTGCTACGGCTTGCCGCAGGAGCAGGAAGGCCAGTGCCTGTGGGACAAGTGCGGAATGAACCTGTTCGTCTGCGCCGGAGGCGAGGGCGAGGGAGACTGCGGAGAAGCGTTGGACTGTCTGCTCGCCTGCCCGGAAAACGACGGCATATGCCCCCTTGAGTGCATGGCGCTGGCAGACGAGGAAGCGATCAAGAAGGCGCTCGCGCTTGTCTACTCGGGACCGGGGCCGGACGGAGCCAACTCGTTCTTCTGGCTGCTGGAATGCGTCGGGGGCCAAGGGACAGGGTCGTGCTCCGACCTGATCACCTGCATGGGAGAGTGCCCCAAAGACGGGGAGGACGACGGCGGCGAATGCGCCATCGCCTGCATGAAGGCCGCTTCGCAGGAAGCGGTGGACCAGTGGAAGGAATCCATGTCGTGCGGCGACCAGCCGTGTTTCGACAAGCTGATCCTGTGCATGGGAGGGCAAGGGGACCTATCGTGCGGCGAAGCGTTCAACTGCATGAACGAATGCGAGGCCGGCGGCGGCGGCGATACATGCTTCCAGCAGTGCATGACCCAGCTTTCTCCGGAAGGCGTCCCGGAGGTGATAGCGTTCTTCGAGTGCGTGAACGAGAAGTGCGGAGGCAACCCCGAGAACTGCCCCGCGGCCATGGCGTGCCTCCCGCTGTGCCCGGGACTGCAGCCGCCGGGCCAGTAAACCTACGGGAGGGCGTGCGCCCACAGAATGGAAAAGCCGTTTCGCTGCATCATCAAGGTCGGTTACGCGTGCAACAACTCGTGCACCTTCTGCCACTGTTCCGGCTCTGAGCCGGTGCAGGGCCTGACGGTCGATGAAGCTGCGACCCGCGTCCAGGAAGCCAAGGACCTCGGCTTCACGTCGGTCCTGTTTTCCGGCGGCGAGCCCACGATCATGAAGGACTTCCAGGACCTGGCGCATCGCTGCGCTCTGTTGCAGATGCCGTTCGGCCTGGTGACGAACGGTCGCATGCTTTCGTACAGGCCGTTGATGGATGCCCTGCTGTTGGACGGGCTCAACTACGTCTACCTGTCTCTCCACGGCCCGAGGCCGTTGCACGAACGCATCTCCCGCGCTCCGGGCTCGTTCTCGCAGACGCTTTCAGCGATCGCCGGGCTGAACCGCAAGGAGACTGTCGAGACGACATGCAACGTCGTCGTCACTTCGGCAAACCTTGAGGCGCTCAAGGACATGGTGACGCTGCTCAAGCCGTTGGAGACGGTGCGGCTCAAGTTCACCTACGTCGAGCCCAAAGGACGGGCAGCGGAGAACCCGTCAGTCGTGCCGGACATTGTCCAGGCAGCGCAGAGGGTGAGCCGTGCGATAGACTTCGGCCGGACGCAGGCGATGCCCCTGGAGAGATTCGCCGTGGACGGGTTCCCGCACTGCCTGGACCACCGCTTCGGAGCGCTCCAGGACGATATGTTCACGCACGGGATCAGGGCGATCCGGGAAGTCCAGGAGGAGCGTTTCTTCCCCATCGACTACAAGAACATGTCCAGGAGCGAGAAGTGCCTGGGCTGCATGATCGGCGCGGAGTGCAGGTGCACCTGGACCGGGGCGCTGGAACGGTTCGGAGACGAATTCCTGCGCCCGGTCACCGGTGGAGTCGCCAATTCCTTTAACTACTTTCCTCTTCCTCGCGGCGACCGCGGCGAAGAGTGGCGCACTGTCAACGTGATCGACGGCAACAAGAGGTTTCGGTGTTCTACCGACACCGCGGATTTCTCCAAACGAGAGGTCGTGGCGATACGCGACGAGTCGCAGCAGGTCTACCTCCAGGTTGACGACGCAGTGGACCTGTCCGACTTTCCGAAGCAGCTCGTGAAGCTGCACCGGGAGAGGCAGAGAGAAGATGGAGAGAAGTCCGGGCCGAAGAGCCGCGCTCCATATTTCGTGCCCGAGAGGCGCGACCTCTTTCAGCAGGCCGAGGCCAGACTGCGGCACATTATTAATAGGATCTCAGGGGACGTCCTCGACGTCGGGTGCGGCGACATCCGGTTCCTGGACACGCTCAAGAGCAAGCTGGAATCCGGCTCGGTCCGATATACCGGTGTGGACCCTGCGCCCGGCGCGGACCTGATCGCGCTGGAGAAGAAGAAGAAGGTAAAGCTCGTGCGGTCGACGATCGAGTCGATGCAGCTCTCGCCCGAGAGCCTCGACTGGGTGCTGGTGCTCAGGAGCCACAACCACCTGCTGGACCTGTGGACCGCGTACACGAAGATGGTGGACGCGCTCAAGTGGGGCGGTGCGCT
>Ga0172371_10004933_pt1 | contig 19928 bp, 21 predicted proteins | sample Lak12m_FD_114543 | JGI IMG/M metagenome (GOLD analysis project Ga0172371, IMG submission 114543) | Freshwater microbial communities from Kabuno Bay, South-Kivu, Congo - kab_022012_12m | ecosystem: Environmental > Aquatic > Freshwater > Lake | place: Democratic Republic of the Congo: South-Kivu... | reverse complement strand
TTTCCTCTTAGTTGTAGTATTTTCTTCATACTGGCTCCTTTCTTGATGCCTGTTTTGTCGTGAAAACTACATCATTTTAGGAGCCACTACTTTAAATTTCAACTAAGGATAACATTTATTCATAAAAGTATAACCCAGCGCCAACGGCAAAAATTAGTATCGCAATTAAAACCAGAATAAAAGAATTCATTACTTTAGTGAGTGCTGTTACTGAGATTTTTTGTGCTTTTCTGACGGATGGGTAAAAACCCATGCAAAGATTATAAAAAGAACCCCAATAATGATTGCTCCAATTAATTCAATCATCTTTTCCCTCCTCAAGAGTAATTAATAGATTTTCGATGCTTCTGTTTAAATTTACAATATACAGAAGAAAAATAATTTCTGTTATAATGCCTGAAATAAATAAAGCTACATTAAAAAGCTCTGTTAAATTTTTGTACATTAAGCTGATTAGTCCACCTGTAAGCAACACTATAATGGTCACGGATATCTTAAGTTTTTCAAGGTTGACCTTAAGTCTTTCTTTTGATGCAACACTCGATTTCATAACAAATAATAACAAAAGAATATTTGAAAATCAAACAAAAAAAAGGCGCCCCGAATTCTCGGGACGCCTTTGTGAACTTCAGCTCTATTGAACTAATTAGAAGTTAAGTGTAATTCCGTTTCTTACTGCGTATGCATTGTCCGGCTCGCCGTTAGCAGAAGTTGTGATATTCTTGAAGAAGTCTCCTGCGAAGAGATAACCGCCCTCTACAAAGTAAACGAGGTTCCTGTCAAGCTTGTAGGTTATCTTTGCGTCAAGTTCTGAGCCGATCTTTTTGCTGCTATAGGTTCCGTTGGTGCTTACCGGCTTTGTGGCCCTCAGGATGTAGTAATTAACTACTAAGCTGAGGTCCTTTGTAACTTTTCCGTTTGCACCGAGTTTGAAGTATGTTGTGTTAGCAATGCCTGTTCCGCTTGCGCCAATCGCTGATGCACCTGCTGATGGAGCTGTAACACCTGCCGACCTTGTTCTGTACTCATAAACATAGGTGTAGTGCTGTGTTCCGCCCATTGCTGTTACAAATGTGCCAACTTTGTTGTCACCTGAATCGCTGTCGCCGCTGCCAAGTGCATATTCTGCATCGAGTGTGAAGTTGCCGACCTTGTAGTCAACGCCGAGGAGGTAAGCATATCCTCTGAAGTCTGTATCGGTTCCTGTATCAACCTTTGCAGAACCTCTCTGGTATTCTACGTCTGCCTTAATTCCAACCGGCCCGATCTTTGTGTCGCCTCTTAAGCCGTAGTTAATGAAGTGAAGACCCTTTGTGCTGTAATTCTTGTCATCAAGATATGTTACATCACCGCTTGCATTAAACCCTTTTCCCTTATAGGCAAAAAGTGCAACATAAGCATCTGTGTCATCCGGTTTTGCGGCTGCCTCATTAACTTTTATGGACAATAAACCGATGTGAAGTTCCTTTGTCGGGTCCATAAAGAACACGATTGCGTCATCGCCGAACTTGGTGTGGTCAAAGAAAAGCTTATTGCCGAGAGCTAACGGCATATGACCTACTTTGATACCAGCAGGAACGCCGATATTGAATTTGTGCTGAATCCATGCCTCAAGGATAGCAAGTGTTCCTCTTTTGCCGTTACCTTCGCCGTATATACCTTTATTTTCGGAGTCAGCCGAGCTTCCACCTGTATATGTATCAGAGGTATTTGAGCCAGACTCAAGGTGGATTACACCCATCGTGTTTTTGGAGGTAGCTGCCTCTATGCGAAGCCTTACCCTGCCGTCATAGGCTGCGGTCCTATCATCGGATACTCCCGTTGCGTTGTTGTCGTTAAAATCAGCAACGTTGCTCTTGTACTCACCCCTGAACCTAAGTTCACCGCCCAGTGTTACCTGGGTTGAGCCTTTTGTAACAACGGCCTGTGTCTCTGCCGGAATCTCGGCATGAATGGCAAAGGCGCTGGCTGCAAATCCGAGCGTAAATATTACGCCCAATGCTAAAGCCAAATACTTTTTCATTTGCTCTCCTTCACTTCCCCCGAACAAGTCGGGGTTCAGTATTTTTCCCGTTGAAAACGGGATGTGACCTCTACTTTGTTGCTGCTTTTCTACGAGTCGTAGACTTTTTTGCCCTACGGGTCATTGACCCTATGGGTCTTAGACCCTGCCGTCACCTCCTTTTCTCGAGAGATGAACTCCATCAAAATGGAGCATCCGAAAGAGCCGGTTTCCCAAAATATGGAAACTTTACTCGTTCTTTATAGCGTTTGTCAAGCAAAAAATACGGTGTCAAATAACAAGTTGCAGAATGAAATGCAATAAGCATGCCCACTATGGCTAGGCTGAAAAATAAAGATTTTTTGGGAAAGAGCCGCCGGACACCTGTATCTTCACCGCAACACGGTGTGGATTCAATAGGGCAGCAGCGCGTTTTTCTTGACTTTATATATGCCGCACTATTATATTTTTTAAATAATGACTAAAACATGGAAATATGATTTTGATATCGCAAAGTACACAAAGGCGATAGAAGAAAACCCCAATAATTACGGAGCTTACAGCAACAGGGGGATTGCCTATCAGAAAAAGGGGCAGTACGGCCTTTCGATAGCTGACTTCACCAAGGCCATCGAGCTGAACCCTAATTTTGACATGGCATACATAAACAGAGGCAATGCTTATCAGGAGATAGGGGAATACGACCTTTCAATAACCGATTTCAACAAGGCCATTAAACTAAACTCCCAAAACGGCATGGCGTATAACAATAGGGGATTTACATTTATCCTGACCGGAAAATACAAGGACGCCGAAAGAGATATAAAGAAATCGCTCGAACTCAATCCCAACAATATCTATGCCTTAAACAGCATGGCTGAACTTTATGCAGCAAAGAACGATGCGGATGAGGCCTGCGAGTGGCTGAGGAGGGCCTTGGGAAAGGGATATAACAACTGGAGTTACATTAAGGCATCAAAGACTTACGATAATATAAGAAAATCTGCGTGTTTCATTGAAATAATATCAAGTCATGATTCTTCCCACCATTAAATTCTAAAACAGCGTGAGTTGACTAAAGCAGGCTTTAAAATTTAGAATTTAATACTAAAGAGGGGCTGTCTACGACTCGTAGAGTAGCTCAGTTGGCCTACGGCTCATAGAGCCTACGGCTCATAGAGGAGAGCGCTTGAGTAATTTTACCGTTTATATTTTGAGAAGCAAAAAAGATGGCACCATTTATGTCGGGCAAACAAACAATATATGGAAACGCATAGAAAAGCATAATAAAGGCCAAGTAAAGTCTACTAAACATAGAATCCCTCTTGAACTTATTTATAAAGAGAACTATGCTACAAGACGGGAGGCAATGTTTAGAGAATGGAAATTAAAATCTGTTTCAGGAATTAACGAGAAAAAACAGATATTAGCACGTTTGGGGCTGTAGCTCAGTTGGGAGAGCGCTTGAATGGCATTCAAGAGGTCGTCGGTTCGATCCCGATCAGCTCCACCATTTATTTTTATGAAAAAAACAAAAAAACAAATCATAGCTGCCGCCGAAAAAATAAAGCTCCTGATATTGGATGTTGACGGTGTATTCACGGACGGGAGCATCATCCTTGACAACAAGGGAAATGAGTTTAAGGCCTTCCATGTGCGAGATGGGCACGGAATAAAAATGCTTATCAGGGCAGGCGTCCGCGTTGCCATAATTACTGGCAGGAATTCAAAGGTCGTGGACAGAAGGGCAAAGGAACTCGGCATCGCAGAGGTTTACCAGAAATCCTTTAATAAGATAACAGATTACAATCATATAAAAAAGAAGTTTTCCCTTAATGATTCCGAAATCGCATACGTAGGCGATGACATAGTGGATCTGCCCTTAATAAAAAGGGTCGGGCTTTCCTTTGCTGTTGCCGATTCTCCGGAAGAAGTCAGCTCTCATGCGTCGGCGGTCACAAAAAACAGAGGAGGCAGGGCAGCCGTTAGAGAGGTCACGGATATCATCATTAAAGCTAAGGGATTATGGAATAAAATAATTGATGGGTATCTTAAAACTTAATATCCCCACAATCCTAACTTTAAGCAGGATTGTCCTTATACCTGTCTTCGTAATCGTATCTTACCAGCATCCTTTCTGGGGGGCGGCGATATTCGGCCTTGCCGCGATAACGGATTTTCTTGACGGGTATCTTGCGCGGCGTTCAGGACAGGTGACAAAATTCGGAATCATACTTGACCCCCTCGCTGATAAATTCCTTGTCATATCCGCCCTCGTGGTCCTGGTGGATATGGCGCGGCTATCCGCGTGGATTGCCATAGTCATAATCGTAAGGGAATTTTTTGTGACAGGGCTTCGGGTAGTCGCCCTTTCAAAAGACATCGTAATCCCGGCTGAAACAGGCGGAAAGTTAAAGACAGCCGCTCAGATAACCGCAATCCTCTGTTTAATATTGGGAGGGAGCATATTTGATATTGACCTTTATGATATCGGCATTATTTTTATATGGGTGGCGCTTTTCCTCTCTGTGATATCAGGCCTTCAGTACACGGTTTCTTTTTGGAAAAAAATTAAATGACAGTAACAATTCTGATTGTCCTATCTTTCATTCTCGGCTCAATCCCGTTCGGCGTAATAATCGCAAAGGCTAAGGGCGTGGACCTGAAAAAAACCGGCAGCGGCAACATAGGAGCAACAAATGTGCTGCGGGCTTTGGGAAAGAGCGCGGCGGCGCTGACGCTTCTGGGAGACATATTAAAAGGAACCGCTGCTGTAGCAATTGCAGGATATTTATCCGTAGGCCCGTTTTATGAGGGGCTGGCAGGGCTTTCAGCAATACTCGGCCATAATTTTTCCTTATTTCTCGGATTCAGGGGAGGCAAGGGTGTTGCCACAAGCATGGGAGTGTTAGTGCTTTATTCTCCCCAAGTTGCTATACTTACAATAATAATATGGCTTGCGGCGGCGCTCATCACAAAATATTCTTCTCTGGGGGCAATAATATCCTTCGGGCTTCTTCCCCTAAATGTATTTCTCTTTGACCCCGTGAGGATAAAAGCGTTAATCGCAGCCATGATTACAATTTTGATTTTGGTTAGGCATATCGGGAATATAGAGCGGCTTTTAAAAGGGGCGGAAAGAAAGATTGGAGAACGCGCCCGTGGCGGTTAATCTATTGGAAATTTCCAAATTCTGACAGGTCAAGGGGCAAAATGAAAAATTACAGCTCAAAATTTAGAAATATCCTTTCCCTTACTTTTGCTTTTTTAATTTTTAATTTTATATTTTCAGTTTCATCTTTTGCAGAAGATATCTATGAGCAACGGCTCGATAAGGGACTTAAAAATAATGAGCCTTATTCGTATCTTCTTATAAAAAAAGCGCACGCTGACCCCTCAAAAGCCAAGAGCCTTTTGCAGGAGGCGCAAAAGCATTCTCCTGATCTTCCCCCGATTTACTTTGAGCTGGCAAAGACAAATTTTTCTTTTTCTCCAAAAAATACGTTTGAAAGCCTTGACTATGCCATAACGGGTTTTAGGGCTTATAAAAAAAATTTCTGGTGGCTGCTGAGCATTTCCGGCCTTTTCTCCGTAAGCCTTGCGCTCTCTTTGATTATCACGTTAGTTGCTGTCACGGCCATAAGATTTTTCATAGATATACCGCTTCTATCCCACGATATTAAAGAGGATAAAAAAAAGATATTGATTCTTCTGCTTCCTGTCACGCTCTCTTTTCTCGGCCCCCTATTCTTCATAACCGGCTCCCTGTTGGTTCTGGGCCTGTATTTCAGGGGCATTAACAAAAGTATTGTTTATGCATCTATTTTACTTCTCATGATTTCTCCTTTCTTTCTGGGCATCATAAACATCTTCCTTTCGGCATCCAGCCCTGAGCTCAGGGCTGTTTCAGCCGTGAATGAAAACAGAGATAGCCAATATGCCATATCCGCTCTTAAAAACACTGATGATTTTATATCGCTTTTTTCCTACGGCCTTGCTCTCAAGCGGGAGGGGCGCTTCGAAAAGGCGATATCAACCTATAAAAAACTTTTGGCCTCGCATCCTGACCCAGGGGCTTACGTAAATCTCGGCAACTGCTATGCCGGAGTTAATGATATGGATGCGGCAAAAGAGGCGTATAAAAAATCTTTGGACTTAAAACCCCTCGCTTCGGCCTATTACAATCTCAGTCAGGTATCGAGGGAAACGCTTGATTTTGCAAAGGGAGAAGAATATTTCAATGAGGCCATGAAACTGGGCCGGGAGAGTGTATCAAGATTCGCGTCAGCGGCAAGCCGCAACCCGAACCGTTTTGTTATTGACGAGACTCTTCCGATGAGCTCGCTTTGGGGATACGCTCAAAAAAACAGCAGGGAAGTGATAAAAATCTCGCCGCTCGGTTCATTTTATTTCGTAGTTATTTCTTTTGCCATGCTGGTTTTGTTTTACATTATTGACCTCCTGTTTAAGCAACGGGCTTACAGATGCCAGAAATGCGGCGTTATCCTTTGCGGGAAATGCGGCAAGGAAATGCTATGGGGCGAGATGTGCTCTTTATGCTATAAGTCTCTGGTCAAGCTCGACGCTCTTGATTCAAGAATAAGAATCGCAAAACAACGTGAGGTTCAGGAATATCAGAAGGGGAAGAGGAATATTATAAGCATTCTCTCATTTACCTTTCCGGGAATACCGCATATTTATGCCGGGAAGATCTTTGCGGGAACCTTGTTGTTTTGGCTATTCTTTTTTCCGACGATTTTGATTTTGCTTAATCCCGTGTTCTCCACGGGACTTTCACTTTTTTCACACAGCTGGCTTACGGCGCCTGCTCTGATAATTATGGCTTTTTTGTATCTTATCTCCAACATACACGCGAGAAAAAAACTGAGGTAGGAAATGGCATTGGAAGGGTCTTTAAAAGAATTCGGCCTGGCAGACATACTCCAGCTTATACATTTGCAGCATAAAACTGGCGTCCTTACCCTTGAGGGCAGAATGGATACAGTCAGGCTTATGTTCTATGAGGGCAATATCGTATCCGCTGAGACAAAGAGAAAAGCCGAGTCCAAGCGCTTCGGCAAACTGCTTTTAAAGAAGGGGCTTCTCAAGGAAGAAGATATTCAGAAGGCGCTTGAGGAGCAGCAGACAACAGGAGAAAAAATAGGCCGCATCCTTATAAAAAAGGGGCTCATCGAAAAAGAGCAGCTGCAGGATATCCTTACAACGCAGATAACCGAAATCGTGATTCAGCTCTTCAGCTGGAAGGACGGGACCTATGAGTTTTCTCCTCAGGGCGTAGCCGTTGACAAGGAGCTTCCCGTAACGCTGGACACGCAGCATGTCCTGATGGAAGGCCTTCGGATAGTGGATGAGTGGTCTCTGATAGAAGGCAAATTAACTCCTGACACTATCTTCGAAAAAACCGGAAAATCGGCAGAGCTTACGCAAGACGAAGAAGAGATTCTCGAATTCGTAGATGGCGAAGGCGATGTTAGCACGATAATCGACGCAAGTCATATGGATAGTTTTGAGGCATCAAAATCACTTGTCGTTCTTATGGAAAAAGGGGTTATAGAACCTAAGGAAACCGCCCCCGTAGCCCCTGCCGTTTCTTTGCAGACAGCAGCGCCCACAGCAAAGAAGGGCATCTCATATCCGGCATTCATAACGCCTCTTATATTTTTGATCAGTTTTTTTATCGCGCTGGCCTCGGCTCCCGCACAGCGGACTGAATATCTTGACAGGATTAAGACCTCAGGGGATGTTGATAATATAAGATTCCTTATCGAGGCGTACAAATATGAAAACGGGTCTTATCCTCAATCAATCGATAACGTAACAGTGAAAAAAGATTTGTGGGGCAAGCAGTATCTTTATAAGGCATCGGATAATGGCTTTCTTCTTTTCAGCGCGGGGCAAGACGGAAAAGAAGGGACAGAAGACGATGTCTACTAAGAAAGGGGTTAGGGGCTTGGGATTAGGGGCTAGTAAAAAGCTAGCCTCCAGTCCCCGGCCACCAGCCCCAAAACGTAAGGCTGTGGTTTTACTAAGCGGGGGGATAGATTCCTCCACAACAGCGGCAATCGCAAAAAGCGGGGGCCATGAAATATATGCATTGAGTTTTGACTATAACCAGAGGCATAAGGTAGAGCTTGAGGCGGCAAAACTGGTTGCCTCATCGTTAAAAGCAAAAAAACATCTTATAATAAATTTTGATTTAAGAGAAATCGGAGGTTCAGCCCTGACATCGAATATGAAAGTCCCCAAATTGCGGAATTCGGAATTTGGAATTCGGAATTTTCAATCCGCAATTCCCGTTACCTACGTTCCTGCACGCAATACGATATTTCTTTCATTCGCGCTTGCTTGGGCAGAGGTGCTTCAGGCTGAGAATATTTTTATCGGAGCAAATGCCGTAGACTACAGCGGCTACCCGGACTGCAGGCCTGAGTATCTGGAGGCATTTGAAAAAATGGCTAACCTCGCAACAAAGGTATCTGTTGAAGGGAAAATGAGGTTCTCAATTAAAACCCCGCTTCTTCATCTGTCAAAGGCGGAGATAATAAAGAAGGGCGCTGAATTGGGACTGGACTATTCGCTTACGTGGAGCTGTTACGACCCGCAGCCAATTAAAGTTAAAAGTGAAAAGTTAAAAGTGAAAAGTTATGGGAAAAAAGAAGCAAAACAATTCACCGATTCACCGATTCACCGTTTTGTTCCCTGCGGCAAGTGCGATAGCTGCATATTCAGGGCAAAGGGATTTCAAGAGGCAGGTATTAAGGCTATATGAACCACTATTTACCTCAACTGCGAGAATTTATAAAAGACCCGAAGATTGCCTATTTTTCGATGGAGATAGGAATTGCAAATAATATCCCGACCTACAGCGGAGGCCTTGGGGTTCTTGCCGGAGACACTATAAAATCAGGCGCTGACCTCAAGCTGCCGATGATCGCTGTCACCATGCTAAGCAAAAAAGGATATTTCACGCAGGAAATAGATGAGCGAGGAAGACAGGTTGAGGCGCAGACTATTTGGGAACCGGCAAAATATATGACCCTTCTTCCCGCAAAGGTATATGTTCAGATAGAGGGAAGAGATGTCGCTGTGCAGGCATGGATTCACATTGTAAAGAGCCTGACCGGCGGAAGCATACCCATATTTTTCCTCGATACGGATGTTCCTGAAAATTTTCCTGATGACAGGGAGATTACGTCTTATCTTTACGGCGGCGACCACGCATACAGGCTTAAACAGGAAATTGTTCTCGGCATAGCCGGAGTGCGGATGCTTTATGACTTAGGGTTTGAGATTAAAAAATATCATATGAATGAAGGGCATGCCAGCCTTCTTACCCTTGAATTACTGCTCAGGTACAAAAGGCCTATCGAGGACGTTTGGGATGAACGGCTTGTCTGGGATATTGACAGGGTGAAAGATATATGCGTATTCACAACCCACACCCCTGTTGAAGCGGGCCATGATAAATTCTCGTATGACCTTATCTCCAGAATAATGGGAGAAGTAGTGCCCCTTAATGTGCTGAGAGAGCTCGGAGGCAAAGATCACCTGAACCTGACCCTCCTTGCATTGAATCTCAGCGAATTCGTAAACGGAGTTGCCAAAAAACACAGGGACGTGTCAAAAAACATGTTCCCCGGCTACGAAATATCCTCGATAACAAACGGCGTTCACAGCTTTACATGGACCTGCGACAGCTTTAAACTTCTTTTTGACAAATACCTGCCGGGCTGGGCGAATGAACCGGAACTTTTCGTCAGGGTAGGCCGTGTGCCTGATGATGAATTATGGGCGGCTCATTTTGAAGCAAAAAAGGTTCTCATTGATTTTGTGAATTCCGAGACTAATGCCGGCATGGATTACGACACCCTTACAATAGGGTTCGCGCGCCGGGCAACCGCGTACAAACGCGCTGACCTTATCTTCAGCGATATTGAGAGGCTCGAGCGGATTGCATCCGGAAAGATACAGCTTATATACTCGGGCAAGGCGCACCCGAAAGACGACCACGGCAAATGGCTTATTGAAAAAATACATGTCATAAAAGAAAAATTAAAGGGAAAGATTAATCTTGTGTATCTTAAAAACTATGACATGGAAAAAGCGCTAAAGCTCGTATCCGGCGTTGATATATGGCTTAACACGCCTCTCAGGCCGCATGAGGCCTCAGGCACAAGCGGCATGAAGGCAGCTCATAACGGCGTGCTAAACTTCAGCGTTCTTGACGGCTGGTGGATTGAGGGGCATATCGAGGATTTTACGGGCTGGTCTATCGGTCCGAGCCCTACAGAAATAGCATTCACAAATGACGTTGAGCTGATGGACCAAAGAGACGCTGATGATTTGTACAACAAGCTTGAGACCATCATAATCCCGATGTATTACAACGACAAACACACCTGGATACGAATGATGCAGAACGCCATAGGCAAAAATGCCTACTACTTCAACAGCCACAGGATGATGAGAAGATACGTCACAGAGGCGTATATAAGATAACCGTTATTCCCCGCTGCTAATCTCCACAAGCTTAATATCAAATATCAGATTCTTTCCTGCAAGCCGATGATTGCAATCCATCATAAATCCCTTTTCTGTTTTTTCTATGACCTTAACCGTTATCGGCATGCCGTCAGCCCTGTACATTTGAAGTTCCTGCCCTATCTCCGGGTTAAAATTTTCAGGCGCCCGGTCCTTGCCGAATTCAAAAATTTTTTCTTTCATGTAAATGCCATATCCTTCTTCAGCAGGTATTTTTATTGTCTTTTCTTCGCCGATTTCCATGCCTATTACTCCGTCTTCAAGGCCCTTTAGAAACTCTCCTTCGCCTACCTTAAATTCCAGAGGAACGCCTCCCTCGGATGAATCGAAGACCGTTCCGTCTTCGAGTTTTCCCGTGTAATGAACGTTTACCGTGTCTCCTTTTTTTACCCTTGCCATTTTATCTCCTTTAAATTTACCCTGTATCTTTTGTTATCCTTTTTTTAGAAGTTTCTCTTCCAGGGCAATATGATCCGACTCTATTTCCGACAGCGCCATAAATATTTTTTTTACCCTCGGCTCCTCTGCCTCTCCGGCTGCCTTTCTGTAAAAAGCAGCGGCAGCCTCTTCCCGCGCATGCGCTGTTTTCAGGTTCTGCGTGTCATCATCTGTCGCGGCCTCTTTGCCTTTTTCCGGCTGCGGCATTTCGCACTTCAGAACTTTTTTTACCGTTGACGCGTGCTCTGCCTCAATCTTGGAAAGATATTTAAAGACTCCCTGAAGAACCGTGTCCTTAGTCCTGGACATCGCGTCCCGGTAAAAAGGGGCATTGTTTACCTCAAGCTGAAGCGCCCTTTCAAGATTCGTCTTTGAGATTTCCGAAAGGACATTAATGCCAAGGTTTTCATCAACCCACACGGCAGCATCAACGATATATTTATCCTTCGCCCCGCAGAAAGGGCAGTTTGAGGGCTTTTCTTTCCCCATATAAACATCACCGCATATCAGGCACCTGTAAAAGTTCATATTATTCTCCTTTTTGTTTCTTTGAAAGGGCGCTGTAGTATTCCATCTCGAGCAGCCTTCTTTTTATGTCTACGCCTGATGAATAACCCCCGATTGATCCGTCAGACTCAATTATCCTGTGGCACGGCAGGACTATCGGAATCGGGTTTCTGCCAAGCGCCTGCCCTACTGCCCTGTTAGCCTTGGGGCTCCCTATTTTTTCGGCAATCCATTTATATGTGCGCGTTTCTCCGTATGGAATTTCCTTCAGCGCAAGCCATACTTTTTTTTCAAAATCCGTTCCTTCCAGGAATATGATGCCTTGATTAAAACCCTCGCCTTTCCCTTCAAAATAATTTCTCAGTTCTTTTTTGAACGATTCAGGGGCCTCTCCCCTCCTGCAATCCGGTTTTTCAAAGGTTATGCCGGCAAGATTTTTTCCCGAGAATAAAAGGAATACTCTCCCAACGGGGCCTTCGAAAATATCAAAGAAAAGTTCTCCGCTCGATTTTTTTGCCATATACTACTCTGTTTATTTTATCATAAGCGGGGCGCATAAAAATTAAGCCGCGATGCCTATACGAAAAGCAGCAAAACTTTGCTGATAACCCATGCAAGGCCGACACAGGCGGGAATCGTCAGAATCCATGCCAAAACTATATTGCCTCCGACGCCCCATCTTACGGCAGAGAGTCTTTTGGATGCTCCGACACCCATTATCGTGGATGAAATTATATGTGTGGTTGAAAGCGGGAGCCCTATCTTCGATGCTATCTCTATCACTGTCGCTGCTGATGCCTCGGCAGCAAAACCGTGTATCGGCCTTAGATGAACAAGACGCACTCCGAGGGTTTTTATTATTCTCCAGCCTCCAATCGCTGTGCCGAGCCCCATCGCTAAAGCGCAAAGAATTATCACCCATATTGGTACATTAAAAACAGACGGCGGAAGTTTCCCCAAGCTCACATCATAGCTTATTAAGGCCATAGTGATAATGCCCATGGTCTTCTGGGCGTCGTTATTGCCGTGGCTGAACGCCATATACGCAGCGGAGACTATCTGAAGCCTGTTGAAAAGATTATTTACTACTGACGGCGCGGTTCTTTTGAATATCCGCACGAGAAGAACCATAAGAAGGAACCCGAGGCCAAGGCCCACAAGAGGGGATACCATGAGCCCGATAAGAACCTTGTATACTCCCTTCATCAATATAACCTCTGTGCCGGCCGTGGCAATTGCAGCGCCCACTAGGCTTGAAAGTATCGCGTGGCTTGAAGACGTGGGCAGGCCGAAATACCATGTTATTAGATCCCAGACTATCGCCGAAAGAAGAGCAGCTACTACCGTAATCTGCGTGACCGCAACTGTTTCCACAAGGCCCGAGCCGACAGTCTTCGCAACTGCGGTTCCGGCAAATGCGCCGGCTACATTCAACACAGCAGCCATTGTAACCGCAACCTTTGGAGAAAGGACTCTTGTTGAGACGGACGTGGCTATGGCATTTGCAGTATCATGAAATCCATTTATGAAATCAAATATTGCGGCGAGGACTATGACGCAGACGAGGAGGAAAAAGGTATCATGCATATTTTAGGACTATCGCTTCTAAGACATTTGCTACATCCTCGCATTTGTCGGAGGCGTCTTCGAGATGTTCGTATATTTCCTTCCATTTTATTATCAGGATGGGGTCCTTAATGCCGTCAAACAACGCTCCGAGCGCATCCCTGAATGTCCTGTCTACCCTGTTTTCCAGTCTGTTTATCTCAATGCAATATTCCTGAACATAAGAATAATTTTTTTCTTTTAACTTATGTATCGCCTTATGTATTACTTCTGCGGTTAAAAGAAGATCCTTAGACATTGCAATGACCTCTTTTGTCGGCTCCGTCAGCTTGAAGACAGACAGCCTGTCAACAGCAGCCCATATCAGGTCAAGGACATCATCAAGGCTTGCCGCGAGGGCGTGTAAATCCTCCCGGTCTATAGGGGTGATAAAGGTCTTGTTGAGCTTTTTCATGATATCGTGCGTAAGCATATCGCCGTCCTGCTCAACTTCGTATATCTCTTTGGCCCTCGTCTCAATATTGTCAAAGTTCTCCATCAGGGAGACGAGGAGGGTGGCAGCCTTTGTGACGTTTAACGCAGCCCTGTCAAAAATCTCAAAAAAATCTATTTCTTTAGGGAAAAATTTCATGATTGCTCTTACCGCCTAATAGCATATAAAAAACAAAACTATGATGTCAAATAAAATCCCCGCTGAGGCACTTTTTAAATTCGCGGACTTGACCTTACTGCCCGTTAAACCTTACAATTAACACTTGCAGGGCCCATAGCTCAGCTGGTAGAGCTACCGGCTCATAACCGGTTGGTCCCAGGTTCGAGTCCTGGTGGGCCCACCAACTGATTTCGTTTTGCGAAATCAGAGTTAAGAGTGAAAAGTTATAAGTTAATAGTTTGAAACGATTTACACTGATTTTTTTGTCTGCAACTTTTAACTTCCAACTTAAAACTTTTGTGTGGGGGATGCGTGCAGGAAAACTTAAAACTGCTTATTGAGCTTCAGAAAACGGACTCCGTATTGATTGGAAAGAAAAATGTTATAGATTCGCTGCCTGCAAAACTCTCATCAAGCGAGAAATCCTTTGAGGAAATCCGGTCCCTCTATGAAAAAGAAAAGTCAAAATCCGAACTTCTTGAGAAGAAGAAAAAGGATAAAGAGAGAGCGATTGAGGATACAAACGAGAAAATAAAGAAGCTGAAATCCCGCGCATCAGAGATAAAAACAAACAAGGAATATCAGGCGCACCTGAAAGAAATAGAAGCCATTGAAAAAGAGCGGTATGCGATAGAGGACGAGATACTTGGCGTCATGGAAGAGATTGAGGCCGCGGCAAAGGGATTAAAGGCCGAAGAGGTAAAGGTACTCGCCGAAAAAGCTAAGATTGACGCCTTCAGGAAAGAGGTCGAAAAAGAAATTGCAGAAGCAGAAAAAGAACTGAATGGATTAAAAGCACAGCGCTCGGCAATAGCCGCCAAAATGGACCGCGATACGTACAAAGACTATATGACATTGCTCAAAAAAAACGCCGGCCTTGCAGTGGTAGAGGCTAAGAACGAGATCTGTCAGGGCTGCAATATGAATATACCGCCGCAGATGTTCGTAGAGATAAGAAAAAACAGCGATATAATCAAATGCCCCCAGTGCGAAAGAATACTTTATTGGAAAGAAAAAAGCGAATGAACGAGGGCGTTTTATACTGTGACGGCGCGTCCAGCGGCAATCCCGGCAACTCAGGCATCGGCGTGGTCCTTCTGCACGATGACAGGACCTATGAAATATCGGAACATATCGGGACGGCAACAAACAATATCGCGGAATATACTGCCCTCTTAAGAGGCCTTTCCCGGGCAAAGTCTCTGGGGATAGAAAGGCTTAAGATAAATCTTGATTCCGAGCTTATAGTAAGACAGATAGAGGGGACCTATAAAGTAAAGAACGAAAAATTAAAAGAACTTTATCTGGACGTTATCTCGCATCTCAGGACTTTCAAGGGTTACAGCATCAGACACATCCCCCGGGAGCAAAACAAGAAAGCTGATTCTCTGGCAAAAAAAGCGGCCGCCAAACCCCTCCATTGAATTATTGTTTTATTTTATTTTATAATTAGCAAATCCTATGGGAATGGAAGATCATAAATTAAAAGTTTTCTGCACCGTCGCGGAAACAAAGAGCTTTTCAAAGGCGTCAGAGATTATACATCTCACCCAGCCTGCCGTAAGCCTCTTGATTCAGGCTATCGAAGAGACCTATGAAACTAAACTTTTCGACAGGACCAGCAACGCCGTTATCCTTACTCCCTCCGGAGAGATGCTTTATAAGTACGCAAAGGAAATACTTAACCTTTATGCCGCGGCCGAGAAAAACATCGGCGAAATAACGGGTTTTGTCAAAGGCAGTATAAGCGTGGGCGCAAGTTCAACTATAGGGAACTACCTTCTGCCCGGCGTCATCGCTGATTTCAGAATGACCCATCCGAAAATAAAGGTGCATCTCCTTGTAGGAAACACAAAGCGCGTGGTGGAGCTTTTGAATTCGGGCAATATTGACATTGGCCTTGTAGAAGGCGACGTCGCAAGGCAGAAGCTGGTTGTGGACAAACTTGTTGTTGACGAGCTTGCCCTGATTGTGCCGCCTCTCCATCCGTGGGCAAAAAAGAAAACTATCTCTATCTTTGAGATTACGAAAGAGCCTTTCATCTTCAGGGAAGAAGGCTCCGGAACAAGGCAGGTAATAGAAAAATACCTCGGCAAATACAGCATTATCCCTCAGGACATGATGATTTCCATGGTTCTGGGAAGCACTGAAGCGATAAAGGAGTCTGTTGAAAACGGGATGGGCATAGCCATCGTGTCAAGATGGGCAGTACGAAAAGAAACAAAATACGGGACCCTAAAGGCTTTGAGTTTTAAAGAAGAAAGACTACTGAGAGATTTTTCGCTGATATTCCAGAAAAAAGCCATATCATCCCATGCGGTGGATGAATTTCTTTCGTATCTTAAGGCCTATCCTTTTGACAAACTTCTTTCCCTGTCAGAATAAACCCGATAATCTATTCCGGGAAATACCTTATCTTTATTTTCCATCTCAACGAGCAACGCTTCGCTTATGCTTCCGCTCTTTATTGCCTTATATAAATTGTTGAAATTTTCAATGTGCCCTGTGAGCCTGTCTGCCGAGTAGTCCGTTGCCGCGCCTGTTTTTATTATAAACGGCCAATCGCTGTGCTGGGACAGAAGGATTTCTCTTGCCGCCTGATTAAGCGCCCTCGTTAGCAAGCCCTCGGACTTCGGGAACGCATTTGCAAGTTCCGTCATTTTTTCAACTGCCCTGTGCAGATGCCTGTAAATCCAGTTGTTTTCACTGTTAAGCCAAACCTCGTTATATCCCTTATATCCCCAGCTTGACATCGAAGGCTCTATGCGCTGAAGCTCGTTATGCGCGCTTAAATATTCAGACGGAGTGATGGTTCTGAAGACATCCTGCTTGCGCGCAATTTTTCTCATAAGTAAATCAAGCCAGTCAGGGCCTTCAAACCACCAGTGCCCGAAGAGTTCTGTGTCATACGGCGCTGTTATCACAGGATTGAACTTAACTGTGTCATGCAGAAACTCTATCTGGCGCTTCCTCCCGTATATAAAATCCTCAGCGTGCCCTTCTGCCTTTGCCAGCGCATGCTCTCTTGAATAAGGCATCTTATTATCTGTTTTTCCTGTTATGCAATGGTATTTTATTCCGGTATGTATTCTTATTCCGTCAGGGTGTATATGCGACTTAACATAATCAATAGGAAGGTCAAACCCGGCGTCCCTGTAAAAATCCCTGTAAGAAAAATCTCCCGGATATCCCTCTATTGAACTCCACACCTGCTTTGATGATTCGATATCTCTCCCGAATGCCGCAACGCCTGAAGGGCAGGATATTGGTTTGTATACCCCGTATCTCGGCGAGGGCATTCCGTTCAGTACTCCATGCGTATCCATGAAAAAGAATTTTACGCCCTCTTCTTTAAGCAAATTATCGGCCCCGCTGTAATACCCGCATTCAGGCAGCCAAATTCCGGAAGGGGTCTTTCCGAAGTTTTTTGTATGATTTTCCTTTGCCACCCTGATTTGCGCCCTTACTGCCTGCGGATAGATGCTGAGCACGGGAAGATAGGCATGCGTGGCGGCAGTTGTTATAATCTCAATCTTTCCTGTTTCAGCCAGCCCCCCGAACGCTGCTGTCAGGTCTTTTTTGAAGGATTCCTCATAGAGTGCTTTTATTTTTTTGAATCTAATGTTATACATCTTCGCGAGCGGTTCAAACGATATATCGCCCTTTGTTCTCGAAATCTCTTTTTCCGAAAGCTCGATAAGATTGTTTATATATCTCAGGTATCTCTCCCTCAAAAGGGAGTCGTTAAACATCTCAATGAGAGTGGGGCTGAAGGAAAGCGTAATTTTAAAATCAATATTATCATTGATAAGCCTGTCAAAGACTTCAATCAGGGGGATATAGCTTTCCGTAATTGCCTCGTAAAGCCAGTTTTCTTCGAGAAAGTATTCGTGCTCGGGATGCCTGATATAAGGCAGATGGGCGTGGAGGACAAGGATAAGATGGCCGGTATGCACTACTTCCTCTTAAACATTTTCTTTAGATCATCCAGTGAAAGGAAAATCCTTGTAGGCCTTCCATGCGGGCATTGCTCGGGATGCTCTGTATTTTCAAGGTCAGAAAGAAGCTGCGAGATTTCCTGCTGATTAAGTATCTCTCTGCCGCGGACAGACTTGTGGCAGGCAATTCTTGCCGCGACTTCCTCCTTAACTGTCCTGTCCGGGCTGTCCCCTTCCGTAATTGCAGCCGCGATATCAGAGAGTATTCCCCTGAGGTCGGCATCATCGAGCACGTCCGGAAGCGAACGGACAATTACCGTATCGCGCCCGAAATCATCAATATCAATGCCTATCTCACTCAGAAGGGTTTTATTTTCAAGGATAACCCTGTATTCTTTATGCGAAAGATTTACCTGCTTCGGAAAAAGCATTTGGTGCGAGTCCAGCCTTATCTTCTTAAGAAACTTTTCATACAGGATTCTTTCGTGAGCGGCATGGTGGTCTATGAGCGTTATCCCCCCTCTGCCTGAAAGAGCGATAAATGTATCTCCAAGGTAGATAAAAGGCAGCGACGGTTTATATGGAAATTCAAGATTTTCAGAAACCTGAGCAACAAACCCCTCTCCTGCGTATTGATAATCCGGCGCCACGGGCGCGGTCGCTTCAGGAGATTCGGTAAAAGACCTTACATGCTCATCCCTCTGCCCTTTCACCGCATCGCGAATGCTTCCGTTCACAAAGCGGTAGACAAGTTCCTTGTCTTCAAACCTGACTTCTCTCTTTGTCGGATGGACATTAAAATCAACCTTTCGCGGGTCAAGCTCAAGAAATAGAAAAAATGCAGGGTGCTTATCTTTTGGAAGTATCCCTTCATAGGCCTTGTATACCGCATGGGAAAGAGAAGCGTCTTTTATGGGCCTTTTGTTTATGAAAATGAATTGATGAGCCTTGCTGTTCCTGAAATTTTCTATACGCGAGATGAACGCACTCATTTTCATTCCCTTTTCCCCGCTGTTATTAACCTCTATCAATCCGCTTACAAATTCATCCCCGTAAACCTGCATCAGCCTCTCCCTTAGCCCTGACGCCTTCGGGAAAATCATGGTCTCCTGATTTTCTGTCAACAGCCTGAATCCGATATCATAATGAGACAGCGCCTCCTTAGTTACAGTGTCAATGATATGGAAAAGCTCCGTAGTGTTTGTCTTCATGAATTTTTTTCTCGCGGGCGTATTGAAAAACAAATCCTTCACCTCTACGGATGTCCCCGCGAATGGCGAGGCCTTTATCTCTTTTATTTCTCCGCCGGCTATTTCTACTGATATTCCCGCGTCAGCGCCTTTCAGTCCCGTGATAAGTTTAATTTTTGAGACAGACGCGATTGATGGAAGCGCCTCTCCCCGAAATCCCATCGTCCTTATATTGAACAGGTCTGAGTCGCTTCGAATCTTGCTTGTCGCGTGGCGCTCAAAACAAAGGCGCGCGTCATCGTCATCCATGCCCTTGCCGTTATCCGAAATTTTAATTATTCTCTTGCCGCCGTAAAGCGCCTCTATCGTTATCTCCGTGCTTTCAGCGTCTATTGAGTTTTCTATCAGTTCCTTCACAACAGAGGCCGGCCGTTCAACCACCTCTCCGGCAGCGATCTTGTTTCTTAAGTCAACTGGAAGAACCCTAATATCAGGCATAAGACATTTTAAGGTCAGGCAAAGGATTTGGCAATAGGCTAAGGCTTTAGTTGTACGTTGAAAAAGTTACGATACATATGCGACGTTAAGGAGTAATGGATCATTATGCCCGGGCATACCCGATATTTAGTAGGATACGAGGCTATAGGGGGTATCAGAAGATGCTTTCAAGCCTCAGGAAATTCAGCAGTAATGAAATTGCACAGCAGCGATTGAGGATTATGGAGTTTTATAACAGATACGGGGAACAGGCTACAAAGGAAGCCTTTGGGGCTGACAGGAAAGTAATAAACCGGTGGAGGCAGAAGCTTAATCGGTATAAAGGAGCCTTAGAAGGGTTGGTTCCTGAGTCTACAAGGCCCAAACGTACAAGGACAATGATTGTGCCTGTGGAAATCATCCGGTTCATCCGTCAAATAAGGCAGGAGCACCCGCGATTGGGAAAAGAGAAGATTAAACCCCTTTTAGATGAACACTGTCAGTGCAAAGGCATAAAGACTATCGCAGAGTCTACTATTGGCAAGGTCATAAAACGGCATAAGCTTTTCTATCAGAAAGCAGGCAGGATATACCAT
>Ga0172371_10004932_pt1 | contig 19928 bp, 17 predicted proteins | sample Lak12m_FD_114543 | JGI IMG/M metagenome (GOLD analysis project Ga0172371, IMG submission 114543) | Freshwater microbial communities from Kabuno Bay, South-Kivu, Congo - kab_022012_12m | ecosystem: Environmental > Aquatic > Freshwater > Lake | place: Democratic Republic of the Congo: South-Kivu... | reverse complement strand
CGACGAGGCCTGCGGCCTCATCAATACTCGCCCAAGAAAAAGACATGGTTATTTAACCCCGAAAGAAGTGTTTGGCGGCAAAACAATTTGCCAAATTAATTAAGCTTTGGAATAGAATTTAAGCTAATATTGGCCTAAAATATAAGCATCCCCCTGCTGATCAGTGCGCCATATCTCAATATTCAAACCACTCAGCCGACCCATAATTTCCGGGCTGGGATGGTTAAAGCGATTATCAATCCCCACGGAAATAACCGCTAACCGAGGGTTAACTCGCTCTAAAAAGACTTCACTGCTAGCTGTTTTAGATCCGTGATGAGAAACTTTTAGAATATCAGCCTCAATATCCCAATTGGAGTTAAGTAAAGCTTTCTCCACTTTATAACTATTGTCTCCGGTAAATAAAACTTTAATTCCCAGGCAATCTAGTTTAGTTAATAGAGAATTATTATTATCTTCGAGAATATTTAAACTCTCTGGATTTAATAAATTTAAAAAACAATCTTCCTGAAATTTAATTTGCATTGCCTGATCCAAAGAAATCAAAGGAATATTTTTATTCTCAGCCGTGGTCAAAAATAATTCCCAAATCTGCGAAGTTGGGCTGTTGGACTGATAAATAATTCTTTTAACTTGATAGCGATTTAATACTTCAATTAATCCGGCAACATGATCATCGTGAAAATGACTGACAATTATATAATCAATCTGTCTTTTCGAAAAATTTAAATTAGTTCCCAGTTGATTAAGGATGGAATTATCTGGCCCACCATCAATCAAAATAACTGATCCTCCGGGAACCTTTATTAAACCAGCGTCGCCCTGGCCAACATCTAAAAAAATTATTTCCAACTTAGAGGGTTGTTTGTTATAAAAAAAGGAAACTAGAAATAAACCCAGCAAAGCTAGGCTGATTATTAGATATTTCTGAGTTGTTTTTTGTTTAAGCATACTATTTATTATACAAAAGACAAATAAAGAGAAGATAAAGGGGTTAGGGAATACAAAAGCCGCCCTGATTCCGCAGGACGGCTTTTGTATAATTTTTAAATTAATAAAACTTATTAATTTAAATTAATAAATTTTAAAAATTATTTCTTTCTCTTTTTGGCGACTTTCTTTTTAGCCACCTTCTTCACAGCTTTCTTAGCAACTTTCTTTTTAGCTGTCTTTTTGGCTGGTTTCTTTTTAGCCACCTTCTTTACAACTTTCTTTTTTGCTTTCTTTTTCATATTATCACCTCCTCTCTTTGTAAAGTTTTAAAATATTTTCAATAGAAAAATTTTTTAAAACTAAAATTTTTATTAGCTACTTATATTATACAACTTATTAAAATAGGAAGCAATAGTTTTTGCCAAATTTGTAAAAAAATTCCTCGGGGAAACATTCCCCAAGGAATCTTATAATCACCAAATCGTATTATGACTTAAATTTTTTCTTGAAAAAATTTTTCCAATTCGGAAATTTTTATTCGAGTCTGTTTCATGGAATCTCTTTCGCGAACAGTGACGTCATTATTCTCCAAACTATCAAAATCAACGGTTATGCAAAATGGAGTTCCAATTTCATCCTGGCGACGATAGCGCTTACCAATATTACCATTATCATCAAATTCGCAACGCCAAATCAATTTGAGCTGATCGAAAACTTGCTTGGCTAATTTAATTAATTCCGGCTTATTTTTTAAAAGAGGGAAAATAGCAACCTTAATAGGGGCTAATTTTGGAGCTAACTTTAGAACAATTCTAGTTTCTCCCTCAACGTCTTCCTCTTGGTAGGCTTCGGCCAGAAGAGCTAAAAAAGTGCGTCCCACGCCACCCGATGTTTCCACGATATGAGGGATAAATTTCTGATTGGTTACTAGGTCTAAATAGCTTAAATCTTGCTTAGAATATTTACTATGCTGACTTAAATCATAGTCGCCCCGAGCATGAACGCCTTCCAACTCTTTAAAGCCAAAGGGGAATTTATATTCAATATCATAGGCGGCCTGGGCATAAAAAACTAAATTTTCATGTTGATGCCATCTTAGATTTCCTTCTGTTAGACCTAAGTCTAAATAAAAATTCCAACGGTTTTTCTTCCATTCTTCAAAAAATTTATTTTCCTCTTCTGGGCGAACAAAATACTGCATTTCCATTTGTTCAAACTCTCGAGTACGAAAAATAAATTGACGCGCAGTAATTTCATTGCGGAAGGCTTTGCCGATTTGAGCTATGCCAAAGGGAATTTTAACTCGAGTCGTATCAATAACATTTTTATAGTTAACATAAATGCCCTGGCAGGTTTCACCGCGCAAATACGTTGGCTCCTTGGCCCAATCACTGGTAAAATTTCCCAGATTAGATTGGACTAATAGGTTAAACTTCTTGCCAGGAGTAAAATTTTGAGCACCGCAACTAGGACATTTGATTTTATTTTTATTTTTTTCAAAAATTTTATTAATTTCTTCTTCTGACATCTTTTCATCGGCAAAAATTCCTGCTTCTTCCAGTAAAGCGTCCAATCGAAGGCGACTGTGACACTTTTTGCATTCGGTCAGAGGATCAGAAAACCCTTTAACATGGCCGGAGGCCTCCCAAATTTTTGGACTCATAAAAATAGCCGAATCTAAACCCACGATATCGTCTCGCAACTGAGTCATAGCCCGCCACCATTCTTTTTTAATGTTATTAGCCAGTTCAACTCCATAGGGTCCGTAATCATAGACAGCGGTAAAACCATCATAGATTTCTGAGGAGGGGAAAACAAAACCACGACGTTTACATAGTGATACGATTTTTTCCAAAGAATTATCCTGTTCTTTTTTCTTCATATATTTATTTTTTACATTTCTTCTAAGACATTTATTCCTAAAAGCTCCAAACCATTACTAAGCACCTGAGCAATTGCTTTGATTAGTGTGAGACGAGCTCGACAAACTCTAGATTCGGCTTTTAAAATATTAACCCCATGATAATAATCATTAGATAGTTGAGCCAGCTCAAATAAATATTTAGCTAATTCGCTGGGATCATATTTTTGATTGGCAGTTAAAACTATTTCTGGATAACGAGCTAATTTAATTAACAATTCTTTCTCTAAATCATTATTCAGTTCAACGTAGGAAACGGCATGCTTGAATAGACTGAATTTCTCCTTGCGAACAATGCTTTTGAGGCGAGCATAGCCATATTGTAAATAGCAGGCGGTGTAGCCGTCAAAGCGGGCAGCCTCTTCAATATCAAAGGTAATAATTTTATTAGCATTAACCTTCAACATTTCAAATTTAATAGTGGAAATGGCTAAATTGTGAGCCACCTGTTCCACTCGATTATCCGTCCAATCTCTGTGTCTTTGGCGGGTTTCAGTAATTAACTTGTCGGTTAATTTTTTCTTTAGTTCTTCGTAGGTAATGACTTGACCGGTTCGGGATGACATCATGCCTTCGGGCAAGGTGACAAAATCATAGGCTAGATGAGTTAATTTCTGCTGATAGCCGCTTAATTCTAAAATTTTAAATAATTGTCTAAAATAAAGACTCTGGCGAACATCAACAATATAGATGGACTCATTGAGATGATATTTTTTAAATTTTTCCGAAGCCAGAGCTAAATCGGCCACGGGATATAGAGCAGTACCGTCGGATCGGATGATTGGCAAAATACCTAAATTATATTTTTCCAAATCAACAATAATGGCTCCTTGACTTTTAACAAAAATCTTTTTCTTAATTAACTCTTCAACTAATTTCAAGCCGTCAGCTATTACTTCGTTCTCGTAAAAAATGTGATCAAATTTTACATCCAACTCTTTATAGATGAAATCGAAATATTTAATACTCCAGTCTCTGGTTTCCTGCCATTTCTCAAAAAATGGCCCCTGGCGACTCTCAATTTCTTTCATAATGTGACCAACCTCTTCTTTTAGCTGGGGCTCATTCTCCAATAATTGACTGGCTTCGCTATAGCATTTACCCAACAAATATCCTTTATTATCTAAATTTGATTGATAATTATGACGTTGCCAATTCCAGATTGTTTTAGCCACGTGAATGCCAAAGTCATTAATGTAGGAAACCGGAATTGTTTGATAGCCATTGACTTGTAGTAGTCGCTTAACACTCTCCCCGTAGGCAATATTGCGAAGATGACCGACATGATATTCTTTGTGGGTATTGGCGTTAGAATATTCAATCATTATTCGATGGTGATTGCCGGAATTATTATGGCCATAATTTTTCTTCTCTTTTTTAATTTCGTTGATAATTTTCTCAGCTAGGTTATGCGGTTTAATAAAAAAATTAATATAGGAGCCAACGGCCTGGATGTCAATAAAATACTTCCCAAGCTTCTTGCTATTTTTTAGCTCAGAAGCCAGCCCCTGGGCTATTTCCGCCGGATTTTTAGCCTGCCTTTTAGCAATAGCAAAAGTAGCTGCGCTCAAATCTCCTAGCTTAGCTGATGGCGGATAGAAAAAATCACTGTCTTTAAAAGCAGTTTCATTAATAATTTTTTGTTTTAATTCTTCCAAAAAAAACATTTATTTGATAATTCTAATAAAATGCAATTTACCTCTTTGAATTAATATTTCTGAAGTGATCTTTATTTTTTCATTTATATCTTTTACCAGCACAAAATCTTTTTCAAGTTCTTTTTTAATTTTAATACCTCCCTGGACAATTAGACGTCTGGCCTCACTTTTACTATCGGCCAACCCCGCCTCAACCAATAAATCAACAATACCATAAAGACTGTGTTTAGCCTGCCAATTTGGTATTTCCTTGGGGGTCTCTTTCTTTTGAATGGTGTTGATAAAATTCTGTTGGGCTTCCTGGGCGGCTTTTTCGCTATGGTTGATTTTAGTAATTTCCCAAGCTAATCTCATTTTTAGGTCACGAGGATTAACCTTATTCTTCTTGAGGTCCGTATTCATTTTATCAATCTCCTCGGAGCTGATGTTGGTACAAAGTTCAAAGGCCGGACAAATTAAACCATCAGACCAGGACATAATTTTCCCATACATATCATGAGGGTTTTCATCTAAAAAGACAACATTACCTTCGGTCTTGCCCATTTTTTTACCACTTTCATCAGCTAATAATTTCATAGTAAGAACAAACTTTTCTTTTTTTAATAAATTTCTTACTAAATCACGGCCACACATCATGTTAAACATTTGATCGTTGCCACCAATTTCTAAATCTACCTCCATGGCTACACTATCATAGCCCTGAGTTAGAGGATAAAGAAACTCGTGAAGATAAATCGGCTTCTCCTCTTTCAATCTCTCTTGAAACATGTCCCGCTGAATCATTTGCTGAACGGTAAACTGAGAAGACAACTCAATTAAATCTTTAAAATTTAATTTATCGTTCCACTGACTATTATATTTTATCCTAGCCGGATTGGAACCACTAAATTGCAAATAGGCAGAAGCTTGTTTTTGATAGTGACGACTATTATTTAACACCTGTTCACGAGTTAACTTCTGACGAGCAGATTTCTTATCCGTGGGGTCGCCAATCATGCCAGTAAAATCACCAATTAAAAAAACAACTTCATGGCCCAAAGCTTGAAATTGGGCTAATTTATTTAAAGTAATGGCGTTACCAATATGAAGAGCAGTGGCACTGGGATCGTAACCACAATAAAGTCGAATTTTGTCTCCGCTTAGTAGTTTTTTCTCCAATTCCTGATAGCTGGGGTAGACCTTTTCCACCCCCCTAGTCAAAACCTCGGCAATAAGTTTTTTATCCCTAATAATCTTAGACATATATATGGGTATTAGTATTGGTGCTAATTATTAAATTATGATATAATATTATCAGACTTTTTTAAGTTTTTCAATTAATTTTAAATAAATAAGCTAAGATGAAAATTAGCTTTTTAAACTTATGTTTTCCTATCGCTCTATTTTAAAACAAGCCTGGAATATTTCCTGGAAAAATAAATATCTTTGGTTTTTTGGGCTTTTTGCCTCCTTGGCAGCGGCCGGGGGCTCAATTGAGTATAAGGTGTTAACTCAAAACCTTAACCAAAACTTGGTGGATGGCTCCTACCAACATTTAAGTGGTATCTTAGCCTGGGGGGAAATTATTAAATCTTTCTGTTCAGGTTTAGTAAGTTTATTCAACTATGATTTTGTATCCATTCTTAATGCCATCACTCTATTATTAATTAGCCTAACCCTGATCGTGGTTTTCGTCTGGTTAGCTATTGTTTCCCAGGCAGCCCTGGTGGACAATGTTAAACAAATTATTAACCCCAAGAAAAAAACGCCTGAATTTAGAATTCGCAATGGTTTAGCCGCCGGCAATAAATACTTCTGGTCAGTTTTTGGGTTAAATATTTTAATAAAAATTCTAGTTAGCACCGCCTTCTTTATTATCGGCCTGCCCCTGTTGTTTATGATGCTTAATGGAGCCACTGTATTAGTAGTTATTTATACTCTCTTCTTTATTATTTTTGTGCCAGTAGCGGTTTCTCTATCATTAATGGTAAAATATGCTATTGCCTATAATGTTTTAGAAAATAAATCTTTTGTTATTTCCCTGGAAAAAGGCTGGGAATTATTCAAAAAAAATTGGTTAATCAGTTTAGAAATAGCCATTATTTTATTTGTTGTTAATTTTTTAGCCGGAATTCTTTTATTAATTATTATAGCCCTCTTCTTATTCCCGCTTTTCCTATTTGGTGCCATGTTCGGGCTTACTTGGTTAATGATTCTAATGCTCTTCCTGGGATTAATTGTTATTATTTTAGTCGGTTCTCTGCTGACCACTTTCCAAATTGCCACCTGGACCGATCTTTTCTTACATTTAACCAATAAGGGCGGCGAAGCTAAGCTGGAAAGAATCTTTAAGCGTAAAAAATAACCTATGAGCGATCTAGACTCAATCGAAAATCTGATCAATCCGACCGATGACGAAGAAAGCGTCGCCGGTCGTTTTGCTAAAAAACAAAACGAAATAAAAATAAAAGAGGTGGAGCAAAAAACAGCCGGTCAAGCTCAAGACCTGGGCTTGGATTATGTTAATTTAGTTGGCTTTCCTATTAGCCCCGAGGCTTTATCTCTAATTTCCGAAGACAAGGCTCAGGAATTAAAGCTGGTTTGTTTTTTTTATGATGGTAAAAATATTCGTCTAGGTTGTCTTAATCCTTCTTCGGAGATAGAAACTAAAATCAATGAATTACAAGGTAAATATTTTACCAATATTAAATTGTATCTAATCTCTCCTAATAGTTTCCAGCAAGCTCTAGAGGCCTACAAAACCGTACCTAAAACTAAAAAATATGACCGGGGAGTAGAAATCAGTGAAGCTAATCTGGAAAAATTTAAAGAAGCCATTTCTAGTTATAAAAGTCTTAATGAAAAAATAAATGAGGTAAACATTACGGACGTGGTCACTCTGATGCTGGCCACTGCCATTAAAGTGGGGGCTAGTGATATTCATGTTGAGGCCGAAGAGAATACTGTGGTTGTTCGCCTGCGCATTGACGGAGTATTACAGGAAGCGGCGACTTTGGATCGTGAAAAATGGCGTCGAATTATTTCTCGTTTAAAAATCCTAGCAAAGGTAAAAATTAATATTGAAAATAAGCCCCAAGATGGTCGTTATACTATTTTTCTAAAAAATCGTAAAATTGATGTTCGCTGTTCCTTCTTGCCAACCGCCTATGGAGAAAGTGTAGTAATGCGTCTATTGGATTCAACAGCGACTGTTCTGGAATTAGAGAGTTTAGGGGTCAGACCAGAAATCATGGCCATACTTAAAAAAGAAATCGCTAAACCCAATGGTCTAATTTTAACCACCGGTCCAACCGGCAGCGGTAAAACAACTACCCTATACGCCGTGATTAACCAATTAAATAAACCAGGGACTAAAATTATTACCCTAGAAGATCCCATTGAATATCAATTGCCGGGTATTAACCAAAGTCAGGTGGATAGTAAACATAGCTTTAGTTTTTCAGAGGGTCTCCGATCAGTCTTGCGTCAAGATCCTAACGTTGTTATGGTGGGAGAAATCCGTGATTTGGAAACAGCTGAAATTGCCGTTCAAGCTTCTTTGACCGGACACCTAGTTTTATCTACTCTTCATACCAATGATGCAGCCGGAGTAATTCCCCGATTAATTGATATTGGGGTTAAGCCATATTTCCTGGTCCCTTCAATTAATGCAGTGATTGGCCAACGCCTGATACGTAAACTTTGTCCCAACTGTCGCCAGGAACATCAAGTAACTGCCGAGGAGACCGAACAAATTAATAAAATTTTAGCGGTTATTTCTCCTAAGGCTGGCATCAACGTTCCTGCTACTCTGCCAACCATCTATAAAGCGGGCGAGGGCTGTGAAGCCTGTAATTTTATTGGCTATAAGGGCCGAGATGGTATTTTTGAAGTCTTCACCATGGATGACAACATTAAACAATTAACCATCGATCATGCTCCTTCCTTTAAAATTCTCCAACAAGCTATTGAAAACGGCATGATTACCATGCTTCAGGATGGTATCCTTAAAATTTTAGATGGTCTCACTTCTTTGGATGAAGTTTATCGAGTAATTGGTAATTTTGATTATGTTGATGAATTATATGATATTGTAATTTCCCAAACCATCGGTCGAGGGATTAAAATAAAACAAACTGAAATGGAAAAGGCTGAAGAACTAAGCAAAGATATTGGACAAATCACTAACGCCGTCAAAGAAATCCCCACAACTGAATTGATTAATTTAATCAGCGCTCTAGCCATGGTGAGTGAAGCTGGCGATATTCACATTGAACCAACGGATAAGGATGTTAAGGTTCGTTTCCGTATCGATGGCGTCATGCATGACATCATTAGCCTCCCTAAAACCAGCTATCTCCCTTTGCTTTCGGAAATAAAAATATTAGCTGGCGCCGCTACTAATATTAAGCGGGCAACTTTTGATGGACGCTTTAGTATTTATCTACCCAACAAACAAAAAATTGATTGCCGTTTATCTATTATCGCCGGCGGTTACGGAGAAACCATCGTAATTCGCTTGCTGTCTACACCGGCTGCTAATTTGAATATGGAAAAACTAGGTATTACTGCCGTCGCCAAAACTTCTCTAGACCAAGCTATGAAAAAAACCCGTGGCATTATTATTACCACCGGTCCCACTGGCAGCGGTAAAACAACTACCCTGTATAGCATCTTAAATAAACTCAATAAACCGGACGTAAAAATTATTACCGTGGAAGATCCGATAGAATATCAATTACCTGGCGTTATGCAAACTCAAATTGATGAAACTCGAGGTTATACTTTTGCTTCAGCCATGCGCTCTTTGCTACGCCAAAATCCAAACATCATGATGATTGGAGAAATCCGCGACCAGGAAACTGCTAAAATTGCCATTGAAGCTTCCATGACTGGTCATTTAGTTCTGTCCACCATTCACGCTAACAGTGCCGCCGGAGCCATTTCTCGATTTACTGGTCTAGGTTTAGAACGACAAGCCCTAGCTAATTCCATCGAATTTACTATTGGCCAACGTCTGGTGCGCCGTCTCTGCCCCCACTGTAAACAGGAACAATCCCTAGACCCAGAAGACTTACAAAAAGCTAAAGATATTCTAGCTAGTATTAATAATTCGGCCGTTAAAATTCCCGAAAAATTAACCTTCTATCACAGTCTGGGGTGTGATAAATGTAATAATATCGGCTACAAGGGACGCCTCGGTCTCTATGAAACCATTGCCATGAGTCCCGATATTCAAAAAATAATCCAGGGAGAAAGGGTGACTGACTTTGAAATTGAGCAGGCAGCCATAAAAAACGGAACAGTTACCATGCTCCAAGATGGTGTCCTAAAAGCCCTGGCCGGAGAAACTAGTCTAGAAGAAGTATTTAGAGTAATTTAATTTTATGATTAACGACAAATTATTAAATCAATTAAAAAAAGACTATCGAGCCAATGAAAGTGAACGAAGGCAGATTAATAGCGCCTCTAATAATATTTTATTTGAAGCTAAAAAAACTATCTTTGCCCTACAACGTCTGGACTCCAAGGTGGCTGAACAAAAATTGAAGGATATTGAGAAAGCCTTTAAAAATCTGGCACAAAATTTCGGCAACGATCGACTGGATCGAGAAGGCTCCTATCGAGCAGCAGCCGAAGAGTATTTGGAAGCTAAAACTTTCTACTTGATAATACAGAACAAAAAAGTTGAATCAATCAAATCTCTGAAGCTAAGCTATGAAGCCTATTTGGGCGGCATCTGCGATTTAATTGGTGAATTGGTTCGCTACGCCACCAACCAAGCGGCTAAGGGAAAATTTACTGAAGTCCCTAAAATTAAAAAAACAGCCGAAGATATTATGACCCAATTAATTGATTTTGATTTAACCGGCTATCTCCGTACTAAATATGACCAAGCTCGCGGACACCTGCGGAAATTAGAGCAAATGACCTATGAAATTAAATTGCGCAGCAAAAAATAATTCCTATGCTTATTGCCATCATCTCCGATATTCATGATAATCTGGCTAACTTGGAAAAATGTCTGACCTGGTGTAAAAAAAACAAAGTAGCCAAAATTATCTGCCCCGGTGATATTACTACCCTAGAGACCGTTGATTTTCTCGCCAGGAATTTCCTCGGCGAGATTTTTATAGTAAAGGGTAATTGTGAAATCTATCATGAAAATGAATTAGCTACCTATCAAAACATTAATTATTGTGGTGAAATTGGTTTAACTGAAATTGATAAGATTAAATTAGGCGTCTGTCATGAACGACGGCAAATTATAAAAATTATGGATATTGCTCCCTGGCAACCTAATTTTATCTTCTATGGTCATAGCCACAAACCCTGGCTGGAAACACAAAAAAATATTATCATGATTAACCCGGGAAATTTATCGGGCACCTTCCATCAAGCTACCTTTGCTGTTTTAGATACTGCCACTAAAAAGGTGGAATTAAAAATTCTAGCTGACCTAAAAATATGAATTTAAATCCAAAATTTAAAACTGTTCTGTTGCAAACCATTAAAAAAGCGGGAGGTTCTCTATTAAAAGATTATCAGCACTTCAATCAAAAACAAGCCTGGCTAAAATCCAAAAGAGACCTGGTAACCCAAGCTGATCTAAAAAGTGAAAAAATAATCATTGGTAATTTAAAAAGAAATTTCCCCAATCATCAAATCCTTTCTGAAGAAGCTGGTCTCAGCGCTAAACATGATGATTACCTCTGGATTATTGATCCCCTGGATGGTACTACTAATTTCTACATCCACAATCCTCTATGGGCCGTATCCATTGCTCTGGTCTATAAAAAAGAAATAATCATGGGAGCAGTCTATTGCCCCCTACAAAAAGAATTATTTTTTGCCGCTAAGAATAAAGGCTCTTTTCTAAATGGCAAAAAAATTAAAATCTCGGCTAACGGAAAAAGAGATATTAACGCCTATTGTCATGGCAGCGAAGTTGATAATATTAAAAAAGCTATTAAATATTACCAATATCAAAAACTAAATAGTTTTGATTGCCGCCAGCTGGGTAGCGCCGCTACTGAGCTGATTTTTGTCGCCGCCAGTCGCATCCAATCATTTTTAGCCCCCGGAACTAAGTCCTGGGATGCAGCTGCCGGAGTGTTGATTGTTCGTGAAGCCGGCGGGAAAGTAACTAACTTCCAAAATAAACCCTGGAAAATAACTGATCCGGATATTGTAGCCACCAATGGTAAATACCATACGGAAATTCTTAAAATAATTAAAAAGATAAAAATTTAACTACTAACATAAAACCCTCGATAAAATCATCGAGGGTTTTTGTTTCGACAATTTGGTCTTCGGGGTTCAACTCCCCGCGGGTCCACAGTGGTTAACCAAAGTTTGACACAATATCTTTAATTAATGTATAATACAATTGTCGAAATTGATAGCAAGCTACCTGTAAGATAAATAAAATCCCCCTTTTCGGGGGTTTTTATTTTATCTAAATTATTTTTTTCAAATATTGTCCGGTATAACTTTTATTTATCTTAGCTACTTCCGGTGGAGTGCCCTGGGCTACTAAATAGCCGCCGGCTTCACCTCCCTCGGGACCCAAATCAATCACCCAATCTACAGATTTAATCACATCTAAATTGTGCTCAATGATTAAAACCGTATTTCCCTGATCAACCAACATATTAAGGACTTTGAGGAGACGATCGATGTCGGCAAAATGTAGACCAGTAGTTGGCTCATCTAAAATATAAAGAGTTTTACCAGTAGCTCGACGAGACAGTTCTGTCGCCAATTTAATTCTCTGGGCTTCACCGCCGGAAAAGGTGGTGGCGCTTTGTCCTAACTTAATATACCCCAAACCTACTTCATCTAAAGTATTTAATTTTTGACTGATAGCTGAATGATGTTTAAAAAATTCCTTAGCCTCCTCCACGGTCATGTTTAAAATTTCAGTAATATTTTTACCTTGATACAAAACTTCTAATACTTTTGGTTTAAACTTTTGACCGCCGCAAACATCACAGGTTAAATAAACATCGGATAAAAATTGCATTTCTACTTTAATTACTCCATCACCGGCGCAATTTTCACAACGACCGCCAGGGACATTAAAAGAAAAATGTCCGGCTTTTAGATTTTTAACTCGAGCTTCTGGTAAAGAAGCAAATAGATCACGGATATAGGTGAACAAACCAGTATAGGTAGCTGGATTAGAGCGAGGGGTACGACCAATGGGCGATTGATCAATATCAATTACCTTATCAATATTTTCTAAACCAACCATTTCTCGATGAGCTCCTGGCTCAGTTTTAGCTCGATAGAATTTACGACTTAAAGCTTTGGCTAAAATATCGCTCATTAGGGTCGACTTACCAGAACCGGAAACACCAGTAATAGCTACTAATTTACCCAAAGGTATATCCACATCAATGTTTTTTAAATTATGTTCAGTCGCCCCCAAAATTTTAATTGATTTTTTATGGCCACTTCGAAACTTAGTCGGCATTTTAATTTGTTTTTTGCCAGCCAGGTAGGCGCCAGTTAGAGAAGCGGCGCACTTTTTAATATCTCCCGGGATACCGGTGAATAAAACATTGCCACCAAAATCTCCAGCTCCTGGCCCAATATCAATTAACCAGTCGGCGGCCAACATGGTGGTTTCATCATGTTCCACCACGATGACTGTGTTGCCGTTGTCCCGTAATTTTTTTAGAGTAGTAATTAAACGATCATTATCTTTTTGATGCAATCCAATGGAGGGTTCGTCTAGTACATATAAGACGCCGCTCAAAGTGGAACCTACTTGGGAAGCTAATCTAATTCTTTGGGCTTCACCACCGGATAGGGTGGCGGCCGAACGACTAAGCGTTAAATAATCCAGCCCAACATTAGCTAAAAATTCTAAATTTTTATTCATCTCCTTAACAATTGGTTCCACAATTTTAGCCTGGCCATTTAAAACATTGCCACCTTTGAGCCAAGAGTTAAATAAGACAATTAATTCTTTAATGCTTTTATTGGTAACCTCGGAGATAGATAGATTATTTATTTTAACTGCTAAAATTTCTGGTTTCAAACGATCTCCATGACAACTGGGGCAAAGTAGGTCGTGCATTACTTTTTCAATTTCCGACTTAACGAAATTAGATTTGGTTTCTTTATATTTATTATCTAAATATTTTAATAGACCTTCAAATTGTTTATCGCCTTGAAGAATTAATTTACGTTGTTCCGGAGTTAATTCTTTAATGGCTGGTCGTAGGCTAAAATTATGACGACTGGCTAATTCATTTAATTCCAAAAATAAACCATTGCCATTGGAGTTGGAGTGAGAAAGTGGTTTAATAGCTCCCTCTAAAATACTGAGATTCTGATTAAACACTAAACTGGGATCAATTTCCGATTTAATACCTAGTCCACCGCAATCAGAGCAGGCACCATGGCCGGAATTAAAAGAAAAATCGCGGGGCGCTAATTCAGCTCGGCGATAATCACATTGGGGACAAATAAAAAATCTTTCCAAGCGGCTAGACTTAACTTGTTTGCCTCGAATAATTTTAGTATCTTTTTTTTCTTCGGAAGCTTTTTTTAACTTGACCTGGCAGTGGGGGCAGTGAGGTTGCCCACACTTGGAATATAATAAGCGTAAATAGTCATAGACTTCGGTAATGGTTCCAACGGTAGATCGGGGATTATGGCCAACGGTGCGCTGATCAATGGAAATGGCCGGAGACAATCCTTCAATCAAATCTACTTCTGGCTTATCCATTAAACCAACAAACTGCCTGGCATAGGAGGAAAGAGATTCTACATAGCGACGCTGACCTTCGGCATAAATAGTATCAAAGGCTAAGGAAGACTTTCCAGAGCCAGACAAACCAGTAATAACCACCAGCTTATCGCGGGGGATATCTAAATCAATATTTTTGAGATTGTTAGTACGTGCCCCTCTAACTTTAATAGTATTATCTGGCATGCTAAGAAGAAATTAAAAATTAATTAACCTTTATTATAAAGTAAAATAACAAAAAAAACAAGGCCAGGATAATCTGGTCTTGTGTAATAATAAAAAATAATTAGAAAATGGGATAAAAGATTTTGAAAAAGACTATTAGAACCCGGTCATACCAGTATAGTTTTCGCCCCGAAGCTTCCAGGGGGATGGCTTCATTTTTCCAGGTTTCAATAATGTGTTTTAGGTCTCGAACCAAGTCTTTCTGTTGGAAGAAGACGCCAGTTTCAATATTAAAATTAAAGGATAACACGTCTATATTTTGGGAGCCAATTATTCCCTCCTGATCATCAATCAACATAATCTTAGCATGGTTCATGGAGGGGAGTAGATAGAATTTAACTCCAAAGGAAGACATGCGACAGGCATTTAAATAATTAATTTTATTAAGTTGCTTCACGTCCGTGTCATTGGGGATAATAACCTCCACCCGCACTCCTCGGCGGCAGGCATCATCTAAGATAGCCAACAACCAACGGGGCGGCAGAAGATAGGGGGTGATTATTTGAATTAATTTTTCAGCCTTATTAATTTTCTCACGATAATAATTATTAAGATAATAAAGTTTATTGGTACTAGCAAAATTATCCGTTATCCAAGATTTTAATTTTTTGGTAAGAGATAGGTTATAGTATTTTAGAATCGATTGGCGCTTTCCGCCAGCTTTACGATAGCCTCGAGCAAAGGACTTAATAATTGGCCGAACAATCCGCCCCTCCAACTTAATCTGCAAATCGCGCCAGTCTCTAATCTTCTCCTTAATATTTACACCTCCCAAAAAAGCAACCTTGTTGTCAATAATTAGTAACTTACGATGAGTTCTTCTAATCCAGTGACTAAAATAAATAAACTCTACTCCTGCCTCTCGCAATTCTTTTACGGCGGCCGATTTTAAATCAGAACTACCCCAGGCATCGGCAATAATTATTACCTCTAATCCAGCTTTAGCTTTTTCTTTCAACAATCCTAAAAAATTATGAGTATTTTGCGTATCATCTAAAAAAATAAACATTTCTAAATAAATGGATTTCTGCGCTCGGCTCATGGCCTGGAACATGCCATCCCAAGCCTTTTGAGAAGTAGTATATAGTTTATACTTCATATATAACTAAAGTATAACAAAAAATCGCTAGAGAGGCGATTTTTAAATTACTCCATAGCTTATTTCTGATAGGGAATGATATTTAAGTAATATTTTAGGAAATAGTTAATTTTTTCTAATTTAACTATTTCTTCTTTAGTGGCCCAACGGTAATCATCGTGCTCAATACTTAGTTTTAAATTTTGGGGATCAGAAAGTAAGTCCACCTTATAAACCTTGAAGGGGTGGGGTTTATTATAAATATCAATAATATATTCGCCATCTAACTGACAATTATCGATTTCTAAGGTGGTTTCTTCTCTTACTTCTCTTTTAATGCCTTCTACCAAATCTTCTCCATCCTCCAACCGACCACCCGGAAAATCCCAATGGAGAGACATGGGATCTTCTAGCGCAGAGCGAAGTAATAATAAAAATTTATCTCCCTGTTTGATGGCGGCCTTTTGAATTATGATCATAAAATTACTTTTCTATAATTATAGCAAAATATCACTATTTTGGATAAAAATCAATTATTTTTTCTTCTTAGATTGACACTTTCTGACTAAAAATGTAATATGGATAAGGCCGAACTTTAACAAAAAAGGAGGTAACCATGAACACCAACAAAATTATCCGAACCATTCTATTGGTAGTATTGGGGCTAATTTTACTAATTTCCCTAATTACCGGAACCAACATCTTTTTCTTTTGGAGCATCTTCAGTTGGCTCCAAAACACCATCTATACCACCACCGGAGCAGACGGAATTCTTGCTAAAGGCATAGCGGCCATTATAATGGCTGTAATCGTTGCTCTGCCTCTCGGCAAGCTCTTTCTAGCTTACACCCCCATCCCCCAAAAATATAAAAGCTGGTATCGCGCTGCTATTTTTGTAGTCATCGGCGTGTTTTTCCTGTTTATATATTTTGGCGGTAAAGATACTTATTTTGACCCAACCACCGGTAAGCCATTGAAATATTATTCAATTTCGCCAATCGGACAATACAAATTTTATTCACAACCTGGTTTTGATCCAGAAACCGGAGACTCTCTGAGGCCGGTAACAAAAGATGTTATCTTAAAAAGTAAGGGGGTGAAACCTAAGGAGGTGCCTAAAATTATCTATCAGCCACCGCCACCCGAACCCAAGCCGCCACCAGTTGAAGCTAAAAAAGAAGAGCCCCAAAAAACTCCTCAAAAGAAAAAGAAATTTTCCGATGTGCCACGAGAAAGAAAATTTCCTGATGTACCAAAGGAAAGATCTAATCACTCCATCCAACCGGAACCATTATCATCAGCGCCAAATTATAATCCTCCTAACCAGGGAGCTAATAAAAAAGTTCCAGATTACAGCGAAGTAATTTCACAGAAAAAAACCACTGAAACTCCCAATTATAATTTTGGAGAGGGCAATTTTCAAAATCAGACTAATTCAACGGTTTTTATACTCACATCTTCAAATCGCATTATTCTGCAGATTGAACCTCGGGAAACAGCGGTTTTAACTATGCCCGCTGGAAAGTATTTTTATCAATTTAGCGGCCAATCAGTTCGCGGAAGCTTTGACATCCCAGCTAGAACCGTTTACTACTTAACGTTTCAACAAACGATTAACAAAACAAAAAGGGTAAACGTAATTAGAAATGTTGGCCAACCAGTAAAATATACTGCGCCCTCAAGACGCCCAGTAAGAACTTATTTTAAATAATACTAACATAGGAGAACCACAACATGCCAACGATTTCATATGAAGCAGCACTGGTCATATCCCTATTAACAGGGATTGTCTGTTACCTCTTTGCCAAGGAAAAAAATTACAACCCCATTTCTTGGTTTATCGGAGGTTTTTTCTTCAGCTTCCTTGCCGTTATCATTATTATGGCAATCAAAAAAAGGGTCTCTGAAAAAAAGAAACCCGCTTAACAGCTCAAAACCCGGTCATCTACGCCGGGTTTTTTAAATAAGCAGTCTTAAAGTCTAAAATTTCTCAAAATTTTGACGAGATTATTGGGGAAATTAAGAAATGGGCGGAAATTTTAAGGTAATTAAAAAAGTGCCCCCTATTTCAGAAGCACTTTAAAATTTCAACCAAAGATTTCACATACTTATCAAAATTATTGCTTCTGACTAGGCAAGGGCAATCCCCAAACTGCTCATAATGAGCTGATTCGATTTTATGCTTTTTTAAAAATGCATCTTTAATCGTAGTAATCTTTGCGCTCCCGATCTTTCCATTTGTTTTTGAAGTATATGCGCAAGTTGCGTATGTGCCATCGGGATATACTGCTATGCCGTTATTAGAATAACCACATTTTCCATTGAAGAACGTTAATGGTCCACCAGATTCCGAGCATTCTTTTATTATTTGCATGTGGTGTTCAGGACTTGGATTGAGATTGTTCATTAGAATTGGCCAATTTTTGATTGCTCCTCCTTCATAAGCCAGCGAATTGCAGATAAAATATGTATCATCACCGAAATGATTTTTTATTTTTACAATTTCGTCTTCATTAATTTTACAAATAGTAGAAATTACTGCCGTGTTAACTATCTTTACGCCATTTTCATATTTAACGGTGTCTTTATAGATATCAATGCAGTTTTCAATATTTCCGATTATTTTTTTACAATAATCCGGAAAATACATTTTTGATTTTGGCTTAGCCATTATTCCAAACTTGTATGGGTCAAGGGAGTCAAGAGACATTGCGACCACAGCGTTATTATCTTTTAAATAATTAATCATACTGGTGTCTAACTCGAAACCATTTGAATATACAATTGGAATCATATCCTTTTCTGCTGTATATTTAATTAGCGGTGCTGAATGCATATGAGTAAGAGGCTCTGCCAGTCCGGCAAAAATAATTACTTTTCCGCCCATATTTTTTGCCTCATCAATCAATAATTTTCTTTCTTGAAGCGATAGATAAACAGGATTAAATGACTTTTTAGACAAATCATCATCGTTAAAACATTTTAGACATTCATGGGGGCAACCGATGTATTGGTATAATAAGGCCAGATATAAAAAATCATTGTTTTTTACATTTTTCGACTTTAGCGAAAAATATTTTGGCGTAGCATTAAGAATTTTTTCCATTTTCGTCTCTTTTAATTGTTAAATAACTAGTAATCTTGTCAAACTTGACAGTTATCAGCATATATTATATATTAAATACTGTAAAACTGTCGTCGCTAGGCGACAAATATAAATAATTTATGCTTGATAAAATATTAAAAGAATTGGGCTTTTCCGATAACACTGTAAAAATATATAACCGTTTAATTGATACTGGCTATTCTTCTGCCCGCCAATTAGCGGAAAATCTTAACCTTCCCCGACCAACTGTTTATGATAATTTAAAATTATTAATGGACAACGAGCTGGTTGTAGAAAAAATGGAAGAAAGCAAGAGGTTGTTTGGGGTAGATGACATTAAAAATTTGAAACACTTGGTTAGCTCAAAAATTGAAGAATTAAAAAATAATGAAAGAATAATTGAAGAATTATTACCCGGCTTAAAATTGAAGACCAAAGCTTTAGAGCCTAAAATTAAATTTTATAATGGCTCCGAAGGCATAAAAAAGGTATTGAAAGATTTACTATGGTATAAAGATATTGAAACTTATACTATGTGGCCGATAAGTGAGATGGTAGAAATTCTGGGTGAAGAATATTTAGCTAATTTAAATAGACGACGTATCCGGCAAAATATTTCTATTAAAGGTATCTGGCCGAAAGATAAAGCGGTTGATTTTAAAAAATGCCCTTATCTAGGCATCGGTAAGGGCCATTTGAGACAACTAAGACTGGCTCCAAAAAATATGACCTGGAATATGAGCTATTGGCTGTATGCTGACAAAGTGGCTTTTATTTCTTCTAAAACCGAAAGCTTTGGCTTTGTTATTCATAGTCGAGATTTCGCCAATCTTATTAAGTCGCAATTTAATGTAATCTGGGAATTATCTAAACCCATTAAAGAGCAGCCCCAGTATACGAATGATTTTTTAAAGACTGTTTAGCCAATCAAAAAAGACCTTACATTTGTAAAGTCTTTTTTGATTTGTAGTCCCTAGGGGAATTATCGCGCTCGTCCGCCAACTGGCGGACTCACTTGTCCAGAGTTGGCGTCCGAAGCTCCCCCGGAGCTTCGTCCGACATTCGCTTCGTCCTTCGGTCTCCCGACCTCAGTCCTTGCTCATTTCCAACTAGTTCGATTCCCCTCAGCCTTCGGCTTCATAAGTAATCGACCACCAGTCATATGACTGGTGGCTTTGTTTTTGCCGACCAGGTCGGCAGGGGCTGGTTTTAGTGGTTCAGTTAATAATTAAGCTATAATCTTGTCGAATAAGGATGGTTGATCT
>Ga0172371_10004931_pt1 | contig 19930 bp, 19 predicted proteins | sample Lak12m_FD_114543 | JGI IMG/M metagenome (GOLD analysis project Ga0172371, IMG submission 114543) | Freshwater microbial communities from Kabuno Bay, South-Kivu, Congo - kab_022012_12m | ecosystem: Environmental > Aquatic > Freshwater > Lake | place: Democratic Republic of the Congo: South-Kivu... | reverse complement strand
TTCCACGGCTGGGGCGAGGCCGCCGAGAAATTATCCGCTCATGCCGCCAAAGGCGAATGGACTGAGATGCCGATGCTCATCACGGATGAAATGCTGAACGAATTTTGTCTGGTGACTTCGCCGGAAAAATTAGCTTCCGGTTTGAAAAAGCGCTATGATGGAATTGCAGATCGGCTTACTCTTTACAGTCCATTCGTGCCAGGCGAGAGAGATGAGTTTTGGAGAGAATTGAACAAATCATTTAATGGTTGATGACTTTTGAATAAAAAAAGGAGTCGCCATGTCTACCTTTGATTGGATCGCCGCGACCATCATCGTCGTTACGTTGATCTACATCAGCTTTATCCTGACTCTGGCGGATTGGTTTGCCGCCCTCCGCAAAGGACAAGCCGTCATGTTACTACCTGAGCGCGCAGGACGCAAATGGCCGCTTTGGACTCAGGTTGCCATAATCATCATTGGCCTGTTGCTTTGCATTCCACTCTTCTATTTCGGTTGGATTCCGCTTTTCAGAGTCCCATCAAACATGGCGTTCATTCTCGGCGTCGTTGGCTTGATCGTTTATCTAATAGGATCTGCATTCATGCTTTGGGCGCGTCGGACACTCGGCAAATTCTGGGGACTCAGCACCAGTAAGAACGTTAAATTGCTGGATGACCATCAGATCATCCAAAGCGGACCTTACGCCTTCGTCCGCCACCCGATGTATTTTGGCTGGTGGGCCGCCATGCTCGGACTCACTTTGCTTTATCCGGTCTGGGCTGTGTTCCTGCTATTCATCTTTTCATTGATTTCATTTGCAGGCCGCGCCCGCCGCGAAGAGTCCGCGCTGGAAGAACGATTTGGCAATTTATGGTTAGAATATAAAAAACGAACGAGTTTCTTAATCCCATTTATCTATTAGGAACATTATGAACTTCACCGACTACCAAACCAAATCCCGCGGTACCGCCAAATATCCCGCCATCGGCCACGGCGTCATCTACCCCACACTTGGACTCGTCAACGAGGCAGGCGAAGTGGCGGGCAAGATCAAAAAAGTTTTCCGCGATAAAGACGGCCACATCAGCGACGAGACGCGTGAAGCCCTCAAAGCCGAACTGGGTGACGTACTCTGGTATCTGGCACAGGTTTCCACCGAATTGGATTTATCCCTCGATGAGATCGCCGAATACAACCTCGCTAAACTGCTCGACCGTCAGGCGCGCGGCAAAATTCAAGGCGATGGAGATAATCGCTAAAAATAGTTACAAGTTGAAGGTTAGTAACGCCATAGTAAATCTTGGTGTCTGTTCACTTAAAGGAAAATAACCGCGACGAGCGCGAAGTCCACAAAGATTTGAAGTCTTTCTTCGCGTTCTTTGCGGGCTTTGCGGTTCAAACGTTTAAACCTTCAAACCTGAAACCGTATACAAACTCTAATCTTTTTCCTACACAGACTTCCCTCTCTTTTTGGTAGAATTCTCCTTGACCCAATCCATTTCAATGGGTCAAGGAGAATTCATTTTATGGCTGGTATGGAACGTTTTACCCAGCGAGCACGAAGGGTACTCAGTTTGGCGCATCAGGATGCCGAACGCGCCCAACAAAACAGCATTGGCACCGAACACCTGCTTCTTGGACTTATGGAAGAAGAAGGCGGCGTGGCAAGCCGTGTCCTGCGCGAACTTGGGTTGGAATCCAACCGCGTGCACGAGATCATCCAACGCGTCAGCGTCGAAAGCCATCACACCGACGGCAAGATCGAACTGGCGCCCGATACCCAACAAGTCCTCGAATATGCTGTGGACGAGGCGCGCCGCCTCGGTCACCACTACATTGGCACAGAACACATCCTGCTTGGCTTGGTCCGCGTGGAAGGCGCTGCCATGGAAGTCCTGCGCCGACTCGGCGTGACCGCTGACCAGGTCCGCCGGCAGACGCGCCGCGTTCTCAATGAGTCCGCTTCTTCGTCCGCCCCCGCAGCGGCTGGCGCACAACCCGGCCGCGCCAGCGCTGGAGAAAAGAATCCCAAGACTCCGCTCGTTGACCAACTCGCCACCGATCTGACCTCCAAGGCCGAAGAAAAGAAACTTGATCCGGTCATTGGCCGCCAAAAGGAAATCGAACGCGTCATTCAAATTCTGGCGCGCCGTACGAAGAATAATCCCGCATTGATTGGCGAACCCGGCGTCGGCAAGACCGCCATCGTCGAAGGCCTCGCCCAACGCATCGTGGACGGCGACGTCCCCGCGCCGCTGATGAACAAGCGCGTGCTTCAATTGGATGTCGGCTCACTGGTAGCTGGCACCATGTATCGCGGACAATTTGAGGAAAGACTCAAACGCGTGATTGATGAGCTAAAGCAATCCGGTTCGATCCTCTTTATTGACGAAGTCCACATGCTGGTCGGCGCGGGAGCCGCTGGCTCATCCGTTGACGCGGCAAACATTCTCAAGCCCGCTCTGTCGCGCGGCGAATTGCAGGTCATCGGCGCGACCACGCTCGACGAATATCGCAAACACATCGAAACCGATGCGGCCCTCGAACGCCGCTTCCAGCCTGTTCAGGTGGACGAGCCGTCCGAAGAAGAGACCATTCAGATTCTCAAAGGCATTCGCGGCGCATACGAGGAGCATCACCATCTCGTGATTTCAGATGAAGCCCTCGAAGCGGCGACCCACCTTTCGTCCCGATATGTTACGGAAAGATTCCTGCCCGATAAAGCCATTGACTTGATCGACGAGTCTTCGTCGCGCGTCCGCATGTACAAAAGTCCCGCCGCGAAACATGCCAAGGATTTATTTGGTCAATTGAAGAATGCGCGCCAAAACCGTTCGCTCGCGCAGGAAGAAGGCAACGCCGATGAATTGAAGGAATGGGTAGAGCGCGAGACCGATCTCGGCGAACAGATCGAACGCCTGCGTTCCGGTTGGGATCGCGCCAACAGCCCCGTTGTTTCTGCCGAAGACATCGCCGAAGTGGTTTCAATGTGGACCGGCGTGCCGCTCATGCAGTTGGCCGAAGAAGAATCGCAACGACTGCTCAAGATGGAAGACGAGCTCCGCAAAGGCATCATCGGCCAGGAAGATGCCATCATCGCCATCTCGCGCGCCGTGCGCCGCGCCCGCGCCGGGTTGAAAGACCCGAAGCGCCCGATCGGTTCGTTCATGTTCCTCGGCCCGACCGGCGTCGGCAAAACCGAGCTAACAAAAGCTCTCGCCAAATTTATGTTCGGCAGTGAAGATGCCGCGATCCAACTCGATATGTCCGAGTTCATGGAACGCCACACCGCTTCACGTTTGGTCGGCGCGCCACCCGGATACGTCGGCTACGAAGAAGCCGGTCAGCTCACCGAGGCTCTGCGCCGCCGCCCCTATTCCATTGTCGTCTTCGACGAAGTCGAGAAGGCCCATCCTGAAGTCCACAACATGTTATTGCAGATCATGGAAGAAGGCCATCTCTCCGATGCAAAAGGACGCAAGGTGGATTTCCGCAACGCCATCATCGTGATGACCTCCAACATCGGCGCGGACATGATCAAGAATCAAACTTCGCTCGGCTTCCAATTAAAGCGCGATGAAGCCACCACAGAAAGACTCACGTATGAGGACATGCGCAAGAAGTTGAATGAATCTCTCAAGCGCGCCTTCCGGCCGGAATTCATCAACCGTGTGGACGGGGTCGTCATCTTCCGCTCGCTCAACAAGGAAGACATTCAACAGATCGTCCGCCTCGAGCTGGATAAAGTGGCGGAGCGCATTAAAGATCACAATCTCGTCCTGACGGCGACTCCCGAAGCGCTGGCGCTTTTAGCCGATCAGAGCTACGACACTGAATTCGGAGCGCGCCCGCTGCGCCGTGTCATCCAACAGCGCGTCGAAGATCCGCTCTCCGATAAGCTGCTGTCCGGTGAATTCGTGGACGGCGATTCCATTCTTGTGAGCGTCAACCCGGATGGAGAAGTGGCTCTGGTTAGAACCGGGGTCGCGGAGAAAACTCCAGAGCCAACGGTGTAAATAAAATCCAATTGAGACCCGTAGGAGCACAGCGACGCTGTGCCCCTACTTTTTTTGTTATCTTCTCTTAATAATATTTCGCCATCACACTGCGTCCAGTAAGCACGAACTGGCAACTTATTTTAGAAGGAGGCTTTATTATGAGCAATCAATTTGAAACCGCAACACTGGCCGGGGGATGCTTCTGGTGTTTGGAAGCTGTTTTCGATGACGTAAAAGGCGTGCAATCTGTCGAGTCTGGTTATGCGGGCGGCGGCATGGACAATCCCTCCTACCGCGATGTCTGCACCGGCGCGACCGGTCACGCGGAAGTGGTACAGGTCAAGTTCGATCCGCAGGTCGTTTCCTACAAGGAAATCCTGAATGTCTTTTTCGCCATCCACGATCCAACCACATTCAATCGCCAGGGCGCGGACGTTGGCACTCAGTATCGCTCGGCGATCTTTTTTCACGATGATGAACAGAAGCGGACCGCGGAAGAACTCATCAAAGAATTAGATCGGCAGAAAATCTGGGATCGTCCCATCGTCACCGAAGTAACGAAGCTCGACAAGTTTTACGCGGCCGAAGATTATCATCAGGAATACTTCGCCAGGAATCCGTACCAGCCTTATTGTCAGGCCGTGGTCGCACCGAAGGTTGCCAAGTTCCGCAAGCATCATTTGGAAATGTTGAAGAAGCAAGTTGCATAATGAACAGAGCGCAGAGAAATTCTCTGATTTTTCTAACGGTATAGCTCAGTAACGGGAAGATCCTTATGCTGATATAACAATAGTCTCTCCAATGTGTACGTTAACTCGAAATAATTGCTGATCAAAAATCACATCATATTCACCGGGTTCTAATTCCAAGTAGTTTTGTCCGTTCAGAACATGCTTGATGGTCGGATTCCATTCTTCGGCTAATTTGCATAGGCGTTCTGCCGTGGGGCGAAAAGTATTATCACTATTGGTCAAACCTGCATAGGGAATAAATTCATCATTATCCTGAATAGACCACCATGTCGCGCCAATGACACCGGGATCATCATGTGCAAGCCTAAGAAAGGCTTCAAGCCAATCTGCTTGTTTTTCAAGTTGTTCCACATTATTCATAGTTCCAGGAACACCTACTTCAGAAAAAAGTATGGGAAGCCCATATCTCCTAAAGATATCAATTCTTTGCTTAACCCAATCGAAAGTCGGATACCCGTTTTCATCTTTGTTTGATCCCGCGAACATTGAATATAACTCGATACCTATGATGTCTGCTTCTATACCGCGGCTGATCAAATCATCCATGACTCGATTGGGGTCGTAATGAGGTGTGGACCAATCGGCTGGAATGGGTATCATATTTACTAATACTTTAGCCTGAGAGTTTGTCTCGTGAATCCAGTGAGATGCGGAAACAAAAAGTTCATAATTCTGCTCTTTTGATAACTCCAATACATTCTGGGCTATGGGTTCATTCAATGTCCAGCTGTTAATGTGAGGAAAACGTTGCACAACAGCCCTGATAAATTTTTCTGCCATTGCTTTTTGCTCTTCAAAGGGGCGGTGGTATACGAAATCGGGGAGCATATACGCTCCTCCTATGAGAAACAAAGTGCCAGCACCATCAATAAAAGTCCCCGTCTTATAAGCATAATCTATGAAACTATCGTCAGGGCAGGATTCTCCGGAGTAATTGCCCTCTTGGCGTTCAATTACACCCCAGGTTGTCCACGCTCTCAATAGATTAATGCCTTTCAAACGAAATTCTTGAAAGAGGTTTGTAGGCGCACAACCGCTTGGTGAAGCCCCAAAGACTCCAAGGAGAAATTTATCTTTTATTGCCCTTATGTTTAGCTCTTCCGGTATATCCTTGAGATTGAGCATCAGTCTGCCCATTCCGGGCATGATAGTTGGCGTGATTGTAGCTGAGGGTGCTATTATCAATGGGGCAGTTGCACTGCTAGGAGAAGATGTTGATGTTGCCAACCCATTTGATTTGGCCTCACATGCAGAAAGTGCCAATCCCGCTGATGCTGCACCAGCCAGTTTCAGGAAATCACGCCGAGAAAAATGATTAGCCATTATTCCATGCTCCTTTGCAATAAAACCGCCCAACTTGTTTACGATGGATTTCTATATAGCGCTTTATAAACAGATTATACGCTCGCAACTTGAAAAAAAACGCAACAACTTTCCCCCACTTTCTACTCACAGCCTAAAGGTATAATTACATCAATGAATCCCAGCTTTTATGTCCGCGACGTTCCCATTTACGGCGACGCAATCCTCGCGCCGATGGACGGCTATTCCGACTGGCCGTTCCGGTCGCTGTGCCGCGAGTTGGGTTCAGCCATGAGTTACACCGAATTTGTGCAGGTGGAAAAAATTCTCAGCCGCTCCAAACGTCCGCTGGCGAAACTGTATTATGAAGAGATCGAGCGTCCGGTCACGTTCCAGATTTACGGCGACGATCCAGACACGATTCTGAAAGCTGCGCTAAAGATCGAACCGCTCGGCCCGGATATCATCGACATCAACATGGGCTGTCCGGCAAAAACTGTGTCGAGCCGCGGCGCGGGCGTCGGCATGATGCGCACACCGTTGAAGATCGCGCGTACGTTCAAGAAATTGACATCCACCCTGAAAGTTCCGGTCACTGGAAAGATGCGGCTCGGCTGGGAGAATTATCGCTCGTATAAACTCATCGCGCGCATCGTCGAAGAAAACGGCGGATCACTGATCGCCATCCACGGGCGGACGAAGGAACAAAGTTATAGCGGCCTCGCCGATTGGGACGCGATTGCCAAGGTCAAGACCGCAGTCAAGATTCCGGTCATCGGAAGCGGAGACGTCAAAACGGTCGCGGATATTGAACGGATGAAGAATTACACCGGTTGTGAGGCGGTCATGATCGGACGCGCTGCCATCGCCAATCCGTGGATATTTTCGCGCCTCGACCGTGACCAGGTCACGCCGGAACTGGTTCGCCAAACAGTGCGAAAGCACCTCGAGCGCAGCATGAAATTCTATGGGCCAGAAGACGGTCAAAGGTTGTTCCGAAAATATGCCGTTCAATATTTATTGCTGAAAACGCTCGACCGCGAAGCCCGCAAACAAATTCTGCGCGAAAGACCGAGCGGAGAGTTTTTATCGATGCTCGATCAAATTTACGTCGCCTCGTTATGAAATGTCATTGCGAGCCTTCGAGAAGCAATCTCCGATTTTTATAGCTTTATCCGTTAAAGCGGGGATTGCTTCGGCAAAGACAGCCTCGCAATGACAATTTTTCCGACCTTGAGAAATCCATAAATACCTGCTTGAGGAAAATGAAGATCTTCAGACAGATACAATATAATCAAGGATAGTTCGTTTTACTGCGGTATAATCCCCGTCCTTTCATTGTAATCAACAGACTAGTAAACTAGCAGATAAGAAGAAACATGTTCATAGATCACGCAGAAATATTAATTCGATCCGGCAAGGGCGGCGATGGGATGATGCACTTCCATCGTGAGAAATTTGTGCCGCGCGGCGGTCCCGACGGCGGCGACGGCGGACGCGGCGGCGATGTCATCCTTGAAGTCCGGCAGGGCCTCAACACCCTGCAAGCCTTCCGCCATATCACGCGCTATCTGGCAGATAACGGCAAGAACGGCGGGCCGAATAACATGTCCGGCAAGGCCGCCGAGAATCGCATTATTCCCGTCCCACCCGGAACGGTGATTTATGACGCGATCAGCGGAGGCCTGCTCGGCGATTTGACCAAATCAGGCGAACGATTGACCCTTTGCAAAGGCGGGCGCGGGGGACGCGGCAACCAGCACTTCGCCACATCCCGCAACCAGGCACCGCGCACCGCGGAAAAAGGCGAACCTTGCGAAGAGAAACGCATCAAACTGGAATTGAAGCTGATCGCCGACATCGGGCTGATCGGCGTCCCGAACGCGGGCAAATCCACACTGCTCTCGGTTTTGACAAACGCCAAACCGAAGATCGCCCCCTATCCTTTCACCACGCTTGAGCCGAACCTGGGTGTGGCTGAGATCGACGATGACCATTCAGTTGTGCTGGCCGATATCCCCGGTTTGATCGAAGGCGCTTCACACGGAGCCGGACTCGGTCACGACTTTTTGCGGCACATCCAGCGCACACGTGTGCTGATCCATGTGCTGGATGGCCTGTCCAACGATCCGGTGGCGGACTTCAGCCAGATCAACTCTGAGTTGGCGCTCTTCGACCCGAACCTTGCAAACAAGCCGCAGATCGTGGCGCTCAACAAAATCGATCAGCCCGAAGTTCAGGAACGGTTGGCTGATATCAAGAAGAAATTCAAGAAACAAAAAGTGGAGTTCATGACCATCTCCGCTTTGGCGCGCACAAATACACGCGACGTATTGCTCAAGGCCGTCGAGAAACTGACCGACCTGCCTGCATTGGAAGATATTCCAGCACCGATGCCTGTTTATCGTCCAAAAGAAGATGTGCGCGAGTTTACTGTCAAACCGGAAGGCGAAAACAAATGGAGACTTTCGGGCGCGGCTATCGAACGCGCCGCGGCCATGACGTATTGGGAACACTCTGGTTCCCTGCGCCGCTTCCAGAAGATCATGGAAACGCTGGGCGTGGACGATGCGCTTCGGAAAGCGGGCGTGAAAAATGGGGACACCGTTGCCATCGGAGATTTCGAGTTGGATTGGCAGGAATAAGATAGTTCAAAAGAAAGATCAAACAAGTATGAGGCAGAGACCACATCTAACCGCGGCCATCATCGCGATCATGGTTTTACTGATAACTTTGGCTGGGTTTAGTTATTACGCCAAATCTCTTGAATTGCGCTATATTAATGCCCTGGCGCCCTTGAATTTGCACCAAACACAAAATGGCAGTGCCTTGCAGCGTGCGGCGCTCCGAAAATCGGACATGCTGCCGATTTTCGGCAGTTCAGAATTAACCCTGCTTAAAACACCCTATCAAGCGGATCAATTCTTTGCCAATTATCCAACCGGTTTCACAGTCATTAACATAGCCGATCTGGGCGTATTGTCCATTACCCTCGCGCAACAACTCGCGGCACTGGGCCCTGATCTGCGCGGAAAGAAGATCGTTCTCTCGATCATGCCAGGTTCCTTCTTTATCGGAAAACGGAACTTCATCGAAAACAACCCCACACATGATTTCGCCATGAATTTTTCCCGCCTGCACACGTACGAAACAATATTCAGCCCATATCTCAGTTTTGGAATCAAAAACGAAATAGCGGATCGCCTGCTGGATTATCGCGATACGATCAAAAAGGATCAATTCCTGTACTTCGCCATAATGGATACTGCCAGGACTTCAATTCAAAGCAGGGCATTGTATTTCCTGATCTGGCCGCTCGGCGAACTCCAGACCATAATATTGCGGCTTCAGGATCACGCCGAGGTTGTTCAGTATATTTTGAGCAACAACATTGATCCCGACGTACAAAAGATCCCCCAAACAATCGATTGGAGCAAGGTCCAGAGTAACGCGCTCGCGGAGCAAAAACTAAACACGAATAATAATCCCTATGGGGTGGAAAATTTTCTCTGGTGGTACTTCGATAGAATTGACTTGCCCCTGCCGGAGGGATCAGTCGACGAAACTTATAAGAAGAATTTACTCAACTCAGCAGAGTGGTCGGACTTTAAACTTCTCTTGATCGTATTAAAGCAACTTGGCGCAAAGCCATTGATCCTGAGCCGTCCATTAAACGTTCACTTATGGGAAGTAATGGGAGTTACTGAAAAGACCCAGGATGTCTTTTACACCAAATTGCATACCGTCGCCGATCCATTCAAAATGTCTTTGATGGATTTTAGAGAATATGATTCCGATCCCTATTTCAGCATTGACCAGGGCTCACATACCAGCCGGGTGGGATGGGTCATTATTAATCAGACGCTGGACGCATACTTTCACGGACAGATCGGACCATAATGAAAATTATACTTCCTCAAAACATGGAAATGATCCGCGTGGACGATGCGCTTCCCAAAGCAGACGGCAAAGATGCCAACACGATTACCATAGGAGATTTTGAGCTGGACTGGCAGAAATAACTTAACTTACATCGTTGCGAGAGGCCATTACTTCGCTTGCAATGGCCTCTCGGCAAAAAGATGCCTCATCAAAATATGAGGCGTTTTTGTTTGCTTATGTTATGATTATCATTCACATTCATACCCAAGAGGTTTCCATGTTCAAACTTTTTAAACGCCGCGAAGAAGTATTTCACAAACTAATTTCGGAACAGGCATCTATTACCCTGGATGGTTTGAATCTGCTGTGTAAATATATCGAGGATCAGACGCCTGAAATGGCACGGCAGCTTTCCCTGAAGGAAAAGGAAGCGGACGAAGTGCGCCGCATCCTGATCGACGAGTTGAATCGTACCTTCGTCACGCCTTTCGATCGCGAAGACATTTTCACCCTGTCGCGTACGATTGACGATGTGCTCGATTACGCCGACAGCACGGTCAGCGAAATGGAAATCCTGAAGGTCAAATCGACGCCTTACTTGCAGCGGATCGCCTCCCTGCTCAAGGATGCGGCCTATGAGATCCATCAGGGCGTATTGAGATTGAAGAATCACCCCAGTGTGGCGATTGACCATGCCCAGCGCGCCAAGGCGCTTGAGAACCGTGTCGAGGCCGTATATCGCGAGGCCATTGCAAACCTCTTTAGCGGGCCGGAAAACATCGAGCACGTGGTCGAGATGCTCAAAATGCGCGAGGTCTATCGCCATCTAAGCAACGCAGCTGATCGCGGGGACGAAGCCGCCAATGTGATCGCCGATATCGTAGTTAAGCGAACTTAGCATATGCCGCTTGCGTTTATTTTTGTGATATTTCTGGCACTGGTATTTGATTTCCTGAATGCGGTACACGGCTCCAGCAATATCGTAGCGACAATGATCTCTTCGCGCGCCTTCCGTCCGTGGACCGCTCTCGGGATCACGGCAGTGGCCGAGTTCCTTGGCCCGTTCTTGTTTGGCGTAGCTGTTGCTCATACAATTGGGTCCGAGATTGTTCAATCGAATCTAATTACTTTGCCGATGCTGATCGCATGTCTGGTCGGGACAATTGTATGGAGTTTACTGACCTGGTTTTTGGGTATACCGAGCAGTCCATCACACGCATTGGTAGGCGGTCTGATCGGCACCGCGCTCATTGGAGTAGGCCCAGGTTCATTGCACCTAGGCGGGGTACTGAAGGCATTGGTAGCACTCTTCGCCGCGCCATTGATCGGGTTCGGAATTGGCTTCGTATTGACTCGCATCATATATTTTCTAGCCTCCGGTGCATCCCCGCACGTGAATGAATTTTTCAAGCGCGGCCAGTTCGCGACTGCTGTGGCGCTGGCTGTCAGTCATGGCGCCAACGACGCCCAGAAAGCGATGGGCGTGATCGTTCTGGCGCTGGTTATTGGCGGTTTTCTGCCCGGCTTCAACGTGCCATTTTGGGTGATGTTGATCAGCGCGGCAGGCATGGCCTTGGGAACTGTGCTGGCTGGCTGGCGGTTGATTCGCACGATAGGTGGAAAATTCTATAAGATCCGTCCTGTACACAGCTTTTCGGCACAGTTGACCTCAACCCTGGTTTTGCTGGGATCTTCATTGATCGGCTGGCCTGTCAGTGCAACGCAAGTAATCAGTTCGGCCCTTATCGGCGTCGGATCGTCGGAACGGTTTGGCAAGGTACGTTGGGGCGTGGCCGGCGAGATTCTGATCGCGTGGATTCTAACCATCCCTGCCAGCGCGTTTTTGTCTGCTGGTGTGTACTGGTTGCTCGTGAATGTCAAAACCTAAAAGCCTACCTCTCTTCGCGAACCTGAACAGATAAATAACCCCGCAATCCTCCCGCACTACTTGGCAGGTTTTCGCTTACAGCGATATACTAAAAGAGCAGGTTTACTTCTATTGACAACGTTGTGCCTGATAAAATTGAAAACGATTTGAACGTTTTTAGAAGTTACATAATCAGGAGGCCAAAAATGCCGGATTTCAGACGTAAGCCATTGCCGGTGATGTTACGCAAAGTTCTGGTAATTGATTTTCGACCCGCGGCTGTTCCCAAGCAATGGAATAAAACAGACGATCTCATGCAGCAATTCATTGCCACAATGAGACAGGCCACTGGAAATTTGCTGATATATCAAGTGGAGAACAAGATAACTGTACCAAACTATCCCGTATTATTGGACGGCCGCCAGTACAACGACACCGCCTGGACACAGGCCAACAGCGACGATCAGGACGCCTTTCGCGATTTGCATGGGAACTACATGCCGGCCGATTATCAACGCATCATCCAGGACCATGACATTTTACAGGTCATCCGAAGCAATCAGGCGGACGAGGTCTGGATGTTCGGCGGGCCATATTTCGGCTTTTACGAAAGCCGCATGATTGGCAAGGGTGCCTTCTGGTGCAACTCGCCCGGCATCGAAATGAATTCGCGACTCTTCATCATGATGGGATTCAACTACCAGCGCGATGTAAAGGAAATGATGCACAACTTTGGCCACCGCGTTGAAAGCATCCTGGCGCTTCAGTTCGGTTCGCAGCAATTTCTGCAGATGTTGTATGCGCCAGTTTCTCGCGGCGCAGCAGCCATGCCCGCGCCAAAGAATGATTACGAAAAATGGCTCCTGGTCAACGGGACGGTGCATCGCAAACCCGGCGGCGCAGATTATGATCAGGATGAGTTGGCCTGGGTCACCGCACTGCAACCAGCCTGGTTCCCACCCGCCATCGACCCGAGCAAAGTTCAGTAACTCTGTCTTGTCCTTTTCCCCACTTTGCAAGAAAGCGGGGATTTTATTAAAGATTTGCCGCAGATTACGTCGAAGCGAACGCATAGTTTTCATTTACAATATCCACATTCACAGGAGACTACCATAATCGAAGAACAAATCAAACAGGAACCGACACAAAATAGTGGAACTCCCAAATGGCTGTGGTGGGCAATTGGCGGCGGATGTGTATTGCTGCTTTGCATCGTCATCGTTGTAATTTTAGCCCTGGCTGTATCGGGGCCAGCCATTGGCAGGACATTCAGTACAATCAACATGGAACTTAATACACCCATGGTGAATGCACCCAAATCAAATCAATATCCCCAGACCAGAGGCAACACCATGGGCGATCCGAACGCGCCTGTCAAGATCATTGAGTACGCAGACTTTCAATGCCCTTACTGCCAACGCTATTGGCAACAGACTGAGAAACAAATTATTCAAAGCTACGTGGTCACCGGAAAAGTTTATTATGAATATCGCTCGGTCGGCGCCTTTATCGGGCCAGAGTCGGCCGCCGCGGCTGAAGCTGCATATTGCGCCGGAGATCAGGGCAAATTCTGGGAATATCACGATGCACTCTATTCTCACTGGACGGGCGAAAACATCGGCGACTTTGCCCCCGATAAATTACGCCAATATTCCGCGGCCATTGGACTGGACGCGAAGGCTTTCGATGATTGCCTCATACAGGGCACGCACAAGACTCAAGTCATAGAAGATGCATCCAACGCAAAGTCTGACGGCATCCGCGCCACACCGTCCTTCCTGATCAACGGCCAATTGCTCGAAGGGGCGCAACCGTTCGATGCATTTCAAAAAGCAATAGACGCGGCCTTGGGAAAATAAATGCGGATTCTCTTCCTGACATTGATCGCCGCATTGCTGACATCCTGTGCGCCTCAGACTCCGCTTCAAGCGGCCAGCCCAACTGGAACCGTTTCCGCGCCGCAAGCGCTCACACTGCCGGTTGCGATCACGTCCACTTTAACGAAAACCGCCACCCCGTCCACCACAGAAACGCCCACGCCAACCGAGACACCCGCGCCGACATCCATCCCAACCGTGGAAAGCCTGAAAGCGCAGGTCACAGCAGATTTGTTAAGTTGCCGCTATGGTCCCGGTCCGTTTTATCTTTATTTATACGGTCTCGTCAAAGGTGCCAACATCAAATTGATCGGGCGTACCGATGGCAACAATTGGGTCTACGTGGACGGCAAAAACAAATGCTGGCTCAATGCAAAATTTATTGACATTGCTGGCGATAGATCAAGTCTGCCGGTTATATATCCGGGAATCGCAAAACTTCCACAATCGCCCTATTACCCACCGACCACGATACGAAGCGCAACGCGCAGCGGAAATCAAGTCACTGTTGAGTGGAGAGACATTCCCGTCAGCGCCGGTGATTATGAAGATGAAAACATGCAACAATACATCATTGAAGCCTGGCGCTGCGAAGGCGGACAAATGATCTTTGATCCGCTGGCGACAAACGATACATCCATCACCTTCGTCGACGAACCCGGCTGCAGTCAACCTTCGCATGGACGCATCTTCGTGCAGGAGAAACATGGCTTCGCCGGGCCGACTGAAATCCCCTGGCCGCCGCAAAAATAGCCACAAAATAATTTAAATATTTAACGCAACGGCGCAAAGAAATATTTTTTCTTTTGCGCCTTTGCGTTTTATCTTTAAAACCTATGGCAAATTTTTGATCTGCGAAAATTTCATCAACACTCCCAAAGACAAAACTAAGCCAATCAGCGCGAATAACGTTATGGCAAAACTCAAGCCGATATGTTCCGACAGCGCACCAACAGCCAGGTTGCCGAACGGGGCGAAGCCGAAAAACGTCAGCGTATATAAACCCATCACGCGCCCGCGCAAATCATCGTCAACGCGGGTTTGCAGCAAAGTATTGATCAATGTAAATTCAGTCATGAAGCCAATGCCCAACCCAAAGGCCAGCACGAGGCTGACAGGGAAAAATGTTGTGAAAGCGAATGCCGTCAAGATCAAGGGAAAGGCAATGCTGGACCACCTCAACCACGAACCACGCCACTTCGGTCCATGGTGATTGGCGATCATGAACGCACCCATCACGGCTCCAACGCCGGTGGCGGCGGTGATCCAGCCATAAACAGCAGCGCCCTGCTTTAAAATCTGCTCCACAAAAGCCGGAAGAATGGTGGAATAAGAAATGCCGAACACGCTGAATATCAGCGCCAGCCATAACAATCCCGACAAGTCGGAATGTTTGGAAACATAATTAAGCCCACCCTTCAACTGCATCCACGGAGACTCTACCTGACGTCTTGGAATATGGGGTTCGAGTTGCATTGCCCATAACCCGATGATCACCGCAAAGAATGAAATCCCATTGATCGTGAAGCACCAGGCCGCACCCAATATTGCCAGCAAGATACCGGCAAAAGCCGGGCCGATGATGCGCGCGCTATTGAACATCATCGAGGTTAAAGCGATAGCATTTGGCAGATCATCCTTGCCAACCATTTCGATGACGAAAGCCTGACGCGCCGGGGCATCAAAAGCATTGACAATTCCCAAGCCAGCCGCCAGCAGGATAATATGCCATTCCTGCACAGCATGAGTGAAAGCCAACAGAGCCAGGATAAATGCCAACAACATGGCAGATGCCTGCGTGAGGATAAGCAGACTGCGCTTCGGAACGCGATCCACGATCACACCGCCCCACGGAGAAATGACCAGGGTCGGGATGGCGGAGGCGAACCCGACAATACCCAACGTCAGGTCGGAGTGAGTGAGTTGATAAACCAGCCAGCCTTGTGCGATGATCTGCATCCACGTTCCAGCGTTCGAGATAAGTTGTCCGCCAAAGTACAGTTGAAAGTTTCGGTGACGAAGCGCGGCAAAAGGGTTGGTACGCTCCTCGGTCACTGGTTCTATGGGTTGTTCTTGAGAAATGGGCTCTTCCATAATCCTCGATTCGTTTGCGCGAAAGCTAAATTTTGGCAACCTGAACAGATTCACCACAGAACGCACCGAGAACACAGAGAAAAAATCTTTAAAACTCTGTGAACTCTATACTCTCTGTGGTGAATATCTTTGAGTGTACAACATCAATTAATGCATCGCAGTACAACTTAATTTTACTCCCAATATACTTTTTCAACTTTGTTTGGGTAGAATTACAGGGTATTGCGTTCATACCCATTCCATAATCTCGATTTTGCCCGGAATGGGCGCAGTAAAGTTTAGATGTTTATGAAAGAAGCAGTGGAAAAACAAGGAGAATCCCCATGCCCAAACCCCGCGCACGCGATCTCGGAATTCCGTTCGAAGGTACGCCCGGCCCGCTGAACGCGATGACAGATATAGCAGGCATAGAAGTCGGTTACTCTACTGTTATCGAAGGCCAGGCTGCACGCACCGGTGTGACCATCATCCACCCGCGCGGCAAAACAAATCATGATCCGGTTTTCGCGGGCTGGTTCCCTTTCAACGGCAACGGCGAGATGACCGGCGCAGCCTGGATCGATGAAGGCGGTCTGCTCGAAGGGCCGATTGGCATCACCAACACTCACAGCGTCGGCACCGTGCGCGACACGATCATCGACTGGCAGATCAAACAGGGAGCCATCTTTCAAAAATGGTCGTGTCCGGTCGTCGGCGAGACGGCGGACGGCTGGCTCAACGATATGAATGGTTTTCATATCAACGCCGAACACGTGATGGCCGCGCTGACCTCTGCGCATGGCGGTGCGATTGAAGAAGGCAATGTCGGCGGCGGGACAGGCATGATCTGTTATGAATTCAAAGGCGGGACGGGAACATCCTCGCGCAAATTGCCGGATAGGTTGGGCGGCTGGATGGTGGCCGCTCTTGTGCAAGCCAACTTTGGCCGCCGCTTCCAACTGACCGTGAGCGGCGTGCCCGTTGGACAACATCTCACGTCTGACGCGCCGCTCACCCATGGCGAGAATCCATTCCGCCAGGACGATGGCTCGTTGATCGTCATCCTTGCCACCGACGCCCCGCTCCTGCCGCATCAACTCAAACGATTGGCGAAACGCGCCACAATCGGAATGGGACGCACCGGCTCGCTGGGTGGGAACGGAAGCGGAGATATCTTCCTGGCGTTTTCCACAGCCAGTTCGGGAGAGGCCGGTTCAGGTTCCATGAAGGGAAGCGTGGAATATGTCCACAATGATTTTATTGATCCCGTCTTTTTTGCATCGGCCTACGCCACCGAAGAAGCCATCATAAACGCGTTGATCGCGGCAGAGACAATGACCGGCCGCGCCGGAGTCAGCATCCAGGCTTTGCCGCATAAAGATTTATGTGCGCTGCTGAAAAAATACGGTAGACTCACCGCATGACGTTCTACGATCTGTGCCTGCCCTGGTATTGGCAATACGACGATGACTTTGTATGCTTCATTCAAGAAGCCTGTTCAGCACGCGGGCTGACGCTCTGGCAGATCACGCCGTTGAACGTACTGGACGCGATCACAAGTTTATATTCAGGCAAAGCAACATTTCACACATTGCTTGATCGCGCCAACGACGAAATTCTTTATGAGCCGATCCGCCGCTTTGCGCGAGAGAATCATTTGCATCGCATCAACCCGCCGGAGCTTTCGCATTGGTCTGAAGATAAAGCCACCATGCACCTTGAGTTAATTCAAGCGGGGTTGCAAACTCCATATACCATTTTGATCGCGCCGTTCCTTGATCAACCCATTCTGCCTGAAATCAATCTGACTCCGCTTGGAGAAAAATTTGTCATCAAGCCTGCGATTGGCGGAGGCGGCGAAGGCGTGACAATGAACGCTTCGACGCGGGAGGAGATCCAACGCGCGCGCATCGAATTTCCTGAACAGAAATATCTGGCGCAGGCACACATTGACGCATGCCTCCTTGCCGGACGAGATGCCTGGTTCCGCGTCTTTTACGTGGGAGGTGATTGTTGGCCTTGCTGGTGGAATCCGTCCACGTACGTTTACGCGGTATTGACGTCAGACGAGGAAAGGCACTTTGATCTGGCGCCCGTTAGACAGGTCACGGAACGAATCGCTCAAGTCTGCAAATTGGATTGGTTCTCAACCGAGATCGCGTTGACCGATGATGGCCGCTTCGTCGTCGTGGATTATGTCAACGATGGCATAGACACGCGCATCCAATCCAAAGCTGTGGACGGCGTACCGGATGATGTGATGAAAAAAATAACTGAGGGGTTGGTGAGGCTGGTAAAATCTTATCGGCAATAAATGCGCAACAGGCGCAGGTCCATAAAAAAGATGAAATCACAAATTCCCGCTTTTCTACGGACGGGAATTTGTGATTTCACCCCAGAGTCATATTCAGAAAGTACAATCACAGCCAAATTCCTTGAGGAGAATCAGATGGCAAAACCACGCAAAACGGCAAAAAAAACGAGACCGACCATGCGGTCGAACCGGCGTATTCAAATCATTGCCGCCAGTGTTGTCGCTGCATTCATTGTTTTTGGTCTCGTTATTCCTTTGAGCGCCATGCAATTTGAAAACCATGACTCTTTCTGCGCTTCATGCCATACAGAAGGAGAAGTAACTTTCTTGAAACGTTCTCTGGCCGCGGCATCGGCTACGACAGACCTGGCAAGTTTTCATGCGGCCAAAAAAGCGGCTCGTTGCATTGATTGTCACACCGGGCCGGGAATCATCGGGCGCTATGGCGGGTTGATGGCGGGAGCATCTGACCTGGTCTCTTATTTCAGCGGACATTATCCGCAGCCCGCTGTGCAGGATACGCCGCTCGGTGATGGGAATTGCACCAAGTGCCATGCAGATGTTCTGACCAAGACAGACTTCAATAATCACTTCCATGCTTTTCTTTCGAAATGGCAGGCGCTCGATCCGCAAAATGCGGCGCACTGCGCAGACTGCCATCTCAGCCACGATACCACCAACGACGCGGGCGCGGTCTTCCTGAACCAGAACGCAACCACTGCAATCTGCCAGAAGTGTCACCAGTTCGCAGGGGCAGGCGGGTAAGTTTTATAAACGGTATTAAATCAAACGGCCTTCTATTTGAAAGGCCGTTTGATTTTCAAGTAATCAATCTGTTACAAGCAGAGCCTTTGCATAACGTCCGTGCAGCCAGCCAATTCCACGCGCCAGATGCATGGTCAAAGTCAACGTAAGGAAACCGCCAATCGCCAACAAAATCAGAACCCAGTAAGGCAGAAAGACGCGCTCTGCGCCAAAGGTAATGATGGGTAAATTCCAAATCAATTGTGCAAATGGAGCTGTCATCACTCCAAGCGAGAAGGCGATCAAGGTAACCAGCAACGAGAAATACAACACAGCCAAAGGCATTTGCAATACTAAATATATAAGGGAAAGCCATGTATGTTTATCCGTCACTAAAGCCTTCAAACGATCAAGCCATTTCAATCCCGGTTGTGCAAATAACGGACGACGCGGCATGCGCACGCCGAGCAATGCTTCCACAAGGCGACCTTCGAGCAGAGCCAGTCCCTGCACTGAGAGTAAAAAGAGAATCATGAACGGTATTCCAATAATCAGGATCAAGAATGAAACTGAAAGGGATAACCCTGTCACAGCCCAGGTGAAATAAATAATGCCTGTGACGAACGTGATGAACATGAACAGAAGCGATCCCCAGGTGCGCGGATCAATGTAAACGCCAAAGACGCGACCCCAAAAGGAACTTGGCCTTACGGTTTGTTTCAGGAAAGGCGAAGTGCGCCGCTCGATCTCCTGATAAGCGGACGCCGTTTCTTCGGGCGTTCCATACTCTTCAACAATGGATTTCAACGCGTCGGCTTCGTTCACGTCGGGAGTTTTCTCACGCGCCGCTTCCAATGCCATGGACAAATGCTCGCGTGCATCCGCCAGTGCATCCTGGATCAAGGCGATGTCGCTTTCCTGCATTTCAGATTTCAACTCTTCAAGATATTCTTCAATCGTATTGAACATGTCATCATCCTTTCAAGTTCGCGTCCACGAACTTCTTCGTCTGCTTCCAGATTTCCAGCCACTCGATCAATGCCGCGCGCCCGTCTGCGGTGATCTTGTAATATCTACGCGGCGGACCTGAGACAGACGGTTCCACCATGCTCTCCAGCAAGCCATTTTCCTCCAATGAG
>Ga0172371_10004929_pt1 | contig 19936 bp, 15 predicted proteins | sample Lak12m_FD_114543 | JGI IMG/M metagenome (GOLD analysis project Ga0172371, IMG submission 114543) | Freshwater microbial communities from Kabuno Bay, South-Kivu, Congo - kab_022012_12m | ecosystem: Environmental > Aquatic > Freshwater > Lake | place: Democratic Republic of the Congo: South-Kivu... | reverse complement strand
CGGAAAGTCGCCCAAAATACTTCATATCTCAACACATGGTTTTTTCTTTCCTGATGTGGAACGCAAAAAAGAAGACAGAAGAATGCTGCAACTGAACGAAGAGAAACAGGTTTTCAAAATAGCAGACAACCCGCTGCTGCGCTCCGGTTTAATTATGGCTCATGGGAATTATACCTGGCAGCATCAAAGTAATCCGTATGAAAAAGAAGACGGCATATTAACGGCTTACGAAATCTCAAACCTTGATTTAACCAATACCGATTTGGTGGTTCTCAGCGCATGCGAAACGGGGCTTGGCGATATAAAAGGCAGCGAGGGTGTATTCGGTTTACAACGTGCATTTAAAATGGCAGGAGTGGATTACCTGATGATGTCGCTATGGAAAGTGCCGGACAAAGAAACAAAGGAGTTTATGAATGATTTTTACAAAAACTGGTTGGGTGGTATGAAAATACGCGATGCTTTTTCTGCCACACAAAAAATGATGAACCAGAAATATCCCAACAACCCTTACCTGTGGGCGGCTTTTGTGTTGGTGGAGTAATTTTATTGTATAATAATTGCCAATATTTATAAAATATGTCTTAAATTTGATTTCAAATAATTGACACTATAATTCATTTACTGTCTATTATTTGATTTGTATTTTTGAGCCTGTTTAAATTTTATTCTATGAAATTATTATGAGGTATTTTTGAGCGAAACGAGGCAAATTTTGCAGCCATAGTTGAATTACTATGGCGAAAAATTTAACGAAGTTGCAGCCAAAAAGACCCATAAGAATAAAATTTAATGAATTTTAAACAGGCTCTTAACTTTGTCGGATATAATTTTTAAAAAGACAATACCTTGCCAAAAGATTTTTTCGCTGAACAGATAAAACAGAAGTTTGCAACCAAACCGCGGATTACGCGCAAGGAATTGTTTGATTTTTTCAAATCATTTGAACCGGATTTAAAAAAAACAACGTTTGCATGGCGTATCTATTCGCTTAAAGAGAAACACCTGCTGAACCAGGTAAGCAAAGGAATTTATACCCTTTCAGTTAAACCACAGTTTCATCCGCACGCAGAACAAAAATTAAAAGAAATAAGCGCAAAACTAAGCAGGCAGTTTCCAAATGCCCGCTATTGTGTGTGGAGCACCCGTTGGCTGAATGAGTTTATGATTCATCAGCCGGGGCGTCATTTGCTGCTGGTTGAAGCAGAAGCAACCGTAGCCGAATCCGTTTTTTATTTCCTGAAAGACGAAAACTATAAAAATGTATTTATAAATCCCGACAGCAATGTGCTGGAGCGCTCTGTGTATGAACAACAGGAATCAATTGTTGTAAAACAATTAGTAACCAAAGCACCGTTGAAAAAGGAAAATAAAATAACCATTCCCGCACTGGAAAAAATTTTGACCGACTTGTTTCTGGAGCGCACACTATTTACTCCATTTCAGGGAAGTGAACTGATTCATATTTACAATCATGTGTTTATGCAGTATTCTATGAACATTACAACTATGCTTGCTTATGCCAGGCGCAGGAACAAGGAACGCGAACTGTATGAATTCATTAAAAATAATACTCGTTTAAAAGAATTGCTCAGCAAATGATTTTACCTGCATCATATCATCCGGATTGGATTAAGGAAAAAAGAAAAACATATCCGAAAAGTGATCCTGCTATTATGGAGAAAGTGATTTATGCGCTTTCACTGGTTGAGCAGTTGTCGCAAACCAACCTTTCATTTACATTCAAAGGTGGAACCAGTTTGTTATTGATTCTTCCCGAGCCAAAAAGATTTTCAATTGATGTGGATATTGTTACCACCGAAAGCCGGAAAAAAGTTGAAACTGTTTTGGCACAAATTTGCTGGAATGGTTTATTCAGCAAATTTGAACTGGATGAACTGAGAAGCTATAAACCCGGAATTCCGAAGGCACATTATTCGCTAACTTTCTTTTCACAATTGCAGCAGAAAGAGAAAATAATTTTGCTGGATATTTTATTTGAAAAGCATGGCTACCCCGCATTGGTGCAGGCGCCCATTGAAAATGAATGGATAAAGACAGGAGGGAAAAAACAAACAGTTCAGATACCATCTGCGGCTTCCATTGCAGGTGATAAACTTACTGCATTTGCACCCAACACCACCGGAATCAGGTACAGGGTTGAACATGGAAAAAACAGGGTTACCGAAAAACAAATGGAGGTGATGAAGCAACTCTTTGACCTTGGTATTTTGTTTGACAAAATTACAGAGTTTGCTGATTTGAAAAAGTCATTTGAAAAAACAGTAAAGAAAGAAATTGTTTACCGGGCAGCGGAAAAAATAACAGCAGAAGATGTGTTGAACGACATAATAACCACCGGACTAATGATTGCTGCAAAGGGGAAATATTTTGATGCGAAAGAAGATTTTAAACATGTTGCAACAGGTCTTACACAGCTAAAATCTTATATCTACAATGGAGCATTTCGTATTGATGATGCGGTGTTGGCCGCTTCAAAAGCAGCATACCTTGCCACTCTTATTTTAACTAATTACAAAGGCAAAATAAAGCGCTGGCAACCGGGCGATGATAGTTTGAAATACCAAATAGCATTCATTGAATACCAGTTTTTAAACAAGCACCGGGATATACCCGGAGGTGCTTTGTTTTACTGGTATCAGACATTATCGGTTTTAGGAAAAATATAAAACATGAAAATTTGTATTGCTGTGGGCGGTTTTTTTTTGGTAGAGTAGAAAATAATAACATGAAATCTATAATTGCATTCATTTTTTTTCTGTTGGCGTTGAATGCTGAATTTGCGTTTGGGCAAAAACAGGTTGGAGGGAAAGTTGGAGAAATAAAAGAAAAGGGTGAGTGGAATAAATACAACGAGGAAGGGCTTTACTACTACAACAAGGGTGATTATTTGAATGCTAAAAAAGAATTTGAAAGTGCAATTAAAAACTTTAGTAAAAAACAAATTGGAACGAATGAATATTACAATGTTAAATGGAATCTTTCATTAGTATATACATATTTAGGTAAATATGAAGTAGCAGAGCCAATACTATTTGAAGTATTAGAATACCGTAGAAAGAAATATGGAGAAATTAATATAGAATATGCAAAATCTTTAGAGGCATTAGCAGATCTTTACTGCCAAAAGTTACAATTTATCAAATCTGAAGAAATTGCCACCAAAGTTTTGGAAACTATTAATAATATAAAAGGTGAGAATAACTCTGATTATGCAAGGGTATTAGGATTGTTGGGGTTAATAAATTCTGAAACAGGAAACTTGGAGGAATCCGAATCTTACCTAAAGAAAGCAATTGAAATTTCATATGCTGTTCTTGATAGTTCAAATATGACGATTTCCAGTTATTTATCCAATTTAGGGTTGGTTTATATGCACAAAAAGGAGTATTCACTAGCAATTAATAATTTTAATAAAGCATTGAACCTTTTAAAGGATTCTATTGGTGAAATGAACCCGTTTTATGCAACTATTCTTTCAAATCTTTCAATTGCATATTCTAACACAGGGAATTATAAAATGGCAGAATTATTAATCTTAAAAAGCATAGAAATAAGCAATCAAATATTGGGAGAGGTGAATGCGCTTAATGGGGTAAAATACAACACCCTTGGTCTCCTATACAATGAATTGGAACAATTAGAAAAGGCAAATGAAAGTTTTAAAAAAGCACAAGAGTCATCATTATTGACTGGCAATAAAACTCAATACCACATTATTATACTAAACAACCTTGCATTATCTGAAGAAAATTTAGAACATTATTCTATTGCTGAAAAAATATATTTTGAAGCATTGAAATTTCAAAAGGAGATGTTCGGAACTGAAAATGAAGAGTATTGTTTATTATTAGGAAATTTAGCCCAATTATACAGCGAGTTAGAAAAATACGAATTAGCATTACCATTATTCCTTGAAGTAGAGAAAATAAGGAAATCAATTTCAGGGAAAAACGATCCAATAACAAGCAATAACATTGGAAGAATTTATTCTGAACTTGGAGAATATGACAAAGCTGAACAGAAATATAAAGAAGCTATTAATGAATTAAATCATTTATTTGAAAATAATCTTCAACTTGCTTCTATACTTTCAAATTACGCGGCCCTTTCATTAAAGAAGGGCGATTATATAAAATCGGATTCATTGCTTATGGAGTATAAGAAAATAGTGTTTAAGAACATTGATAATTGCTTAAGTTTTCTATCGGAAAATGAAAATATAATATTACTTAATTCATTCAAAAGTAATTTCAATTTTTTAAGAAGTTATTATTTAAATTTCAATAACAAAATTCCTTCTTTAAAAAAGGATGCGTATGATTTAGAATTAAAAACAAAGGGTGGATTAATGCATTCAAGAATAGAAATAAAAAAAGCACTTCTTGGTAATAAAAGAGATTCTACATCAATTACTTTGTTTAACGAATGGATATCCTGTAGAAATGATCTAGCGAAAAATTATTCAATGCCCGAAAAAGACAAGAAAAATACTGTTATTTTAGAAAAGCAGGCCGAAGATATTGAAAAAAAAATGGCAAGGATCTCAATAAACTATAATGACATTAATGAAGAAACTAATTTTTCAACAAATCAATTATTTAGTGTGCTAAATAATAATTCTATCGCGATTGAATTCTCATCATTTAGTTATTGGAATAAATCTTGGACAGACAGTGCATTATATGTTGCCCTTATATTGCGCGAAGACTCTGCTTTCCCGAAAATCATTCAATTATTTGAGATAGATGAGATGATTGATTTTTACGATTGGGAAAAACATACTGACAAAGATTTTCTCAATCTTTTTTACAGCAACGAAATTATTGAAATTCCAAAAAATCTTCCTCTTGGCAGAGTTGGAATCATTTTCAGTAAAGAACCTTTGCCATCCGGCTATTTACAAATTGATAGTGCAATTATTAATCTTCCTGCTTACAAAGCCGGATTATTAAAAGGCGAACAAATTGTTGGTGTTAATGGAAATGATGTAAATGGTTTTTCTCTTGACAGTTTAAGAAGTCGTATAATTGGTCCCGCAGGCACAAGCGTTAAGTTTATCGTTCAAAATAATTCAGGCGAGAAAAGAGAAGTGGAACTAATGAGAGAATTTATTGAAGGATATAGCCCCCCTAAACCCAAAACAAATTTATACGAACTCATCTGGCAACCCTTAGAACCCTATTTGCAAGGAGTAGACAAAATATATTACAGCCCCAGCGGTTTGCTGCACACGCTGAACCTCCAAGCCATCATGGCTCCTGATGGCAAGCGCATGGGAGAAAAATACAGCATGGAACAAATGAGCACCACCCGCAATGTGGTAACCACATCAGGCGAACCCGATAAAAGCAGCATTACTTTATTTGGCGGCATCAATTATGATTTTGTTCCAGCCGGCAAAGACAGCATTGAAAAGGAAACAGATTTTCACCAACCCGATTTGAGCACCACTAACCGCGGAGCAACTGAGTATTGGTATCCGCTTGATGGCGCACTGGATGAAGTGAAACTGATAAAAAAGCAGTTTGATGAAAACAAAAAAAGCACAACACTTATTACAGGAGAACAGGCGAGTGAAGAAACATTCAAAGCATTAAGCGGACATTCGCCAAAAATACTTCACATCTCCACGCATGGTTTTTTCTTTCCTGATGTAGAACGCAAAAAAGAAGACAGAAAAATGCTGCAACTGAACGAAGAAAAACAGGTTTTCAAAATAGCGGATAACCCGCTGTTGCGTTCCGGTTTAATTATGGCGCATGGAAATTATACCTGGCAGCATCAAAGCAATCCGTATGAAAATGAAGACGGCATTTTAACCGCGTACGAAATATCCAATATGGATTTAACCAATACAGATTTGGTTGTTCTCAGTGCCTGTGAAACGGGCTTGGGTGAAATAAAAGGCAGTGAAGGAGTATTCGGACTTCAAAGAGCATTTAAAATGGCAGGTGTTGATTACCTGATGATGTCGCTCTGGAAAGTGCCGGACAAAGAAACCAAGGAGTTTATGAATGATTTCTACAAAAACTGGCTTGGTGGCATGAAAATCAGAGAGGCTTTTTCTGCCACGCAAAAAATGATGAACCAAAAATATCCCAATAACCCTTACCTGTGGGCGGCTTTTGTGTTGGTGGAGTGATGTAAAATAAATCCGCTAATAAAGAATTGTTTTACTTATAATATCTTTCCTGTCAGATATTAATACCCTGTTTATCCATGATGTTTTTCCATCATACTCAACAAACGAAATCTGCCCTCTTGTGGTTGACAATTTCAAAGCATTCCCAACATCTTTGTAGTCATTAATTCTCCACAAATCAAAATCCTCCAAATCAAGTGTGTTACCCATTGCTATAAGATACGATTGAACTGCTCTTGGAACATACTCGCGAAATCTTTTGGTTTGCGGGTCAAAAGCCTGAAAGGTATTGTATTGCTTCCCTTCTGGGAAGTTGAGAATAATCCCGGAATTATTATTAGTAAGTTTAATGTTGTAGTGTTCATTGAAATAATAAACAGCAATTTCAGACAAACGTTCATCATTAAGTTCTGCTCCGATTATTTCTTCCCGCTTGGTTATACCATCTTTCTCTAAAGTAAGTCTGAATGTATCTCCGGGAATCATAGATTCCAACAACTCAATTAAATCTTCATTTGAAGTAATTTCTTTGTTGTTGGCGCTTATTATTTCATATCCCGAATAATCAGCCAAGTTGGTAGCAGCCGGGCTTGCCGGAATTACATCATAGAGTTTGGGAACTTCATTCAAAACTTCAGTAACTATGTTCTCATCCTTGTCTTCATAATAACGGTTGAGTTGAAATATTTCCAAACCGAAATAAGCCCTTCTCACTCTTCCGAATTTTATCAGGTCATCAACTACCCTTTTGACAATTTTTGATTCGAGTGAGAAATTTAATTGCTGCGCTTTTTCTGTGCCCAGCGTGTTCACCCCTAATAATTGTCCGTTTTCATTTATAAGCGGACCACCGCTGTTTCCGGAAGAAAGCATTGCCGTGGATTGTATGTAACCCGATTTTGAGCAAATTCCCGGGCGGTTTTTCGCACTGATTATTCCTTGTGTAACCGTATAGGGAAAGTAGCTTAATGGATTACCAATTGCATAGCAAGTTTGTCCTATCCTGAAATTTTCATCTGCAAACTCAATCGGCACTAAATCACTATCGGGCTGAGAAATAAATTCAAGCACAGCAATATCGTAATAACTATCAGCACCCACCAGTTTCAGATTATGTTCCTTCCTGTCGTAACTGTAAGCAACAATATTTTTGTCAAATGATTTAATTGGCTCAACTACATGAGCATTTGTAACAATGAATTTTTTACCTTCCCGGTCAATAACAAAACCGGAACCTGTTCCTTTCGCATTTTCAAGTTTCAGTATTTCGCTGTAGGCAATATCCGAAACGTTCAATTTATTGGATCCGTCATCTGCAAATCCAAAGGCATTTTTGCCTGCTTCAATTTCATCCAGCCGTATGGTAACAACACCCGTGAGCGCTTTTTCCAAAACATCGGAGATGTTGGGCTGTTGCGGCTTTTCTGCTGCATGCTTGCAGGCTGAAAATACAATAAGGTTTAACGCTAAAATAACAAACGTTCTTGAAAATAAAGTTGATGTTTTCATGTGTTTAGTTTTTGTAATAAATAATCCATTTTTCTATGCCATTTCTATCATTAAATAAGAAAATTATTCTTGATTTTTTATAAATCCAGTATTCCCCTCTTACAGCGCGAAGTGTATAAGTTGGCTCACCATACTTGCTTTTTACTAAGTCCCCCTTGCTTCCAATACTAATACCTTGTGAGGTTTTATTGGAATATCCTGTTTTAGTATACAAGATATTCAGTTGTTCATCTTTATCGTCATAGACTATTGAATTGCTCAATGCAGTGGATAAAAATTTAATTTCTATAGAGGGATTTCCCGCAATTATAACACTATTGGAACTTCCAATATTATTGTCAACTGGATTTTTGTTTTCTATTCTTTCAAAAGCAGGATTAATTCCTTTTTCGGGATTATTCATTTTTAATTCTTCTTCATCAAAATATGAATAGATATAATCAACAAACGAATCCCAAACCCCTTTGCTCAGTTCCTTTGATGCACCAAAATTGAAATTTGTAATAGAGTTTGAATTTAACGCCTTCGCTTTTTCAAAATCTTTAATGGCTTCATCGTTATTGTTTTTTGCCCGCAATGCAATAGCTCTTAGTGTATGTGCATTTGCAAGATTGTATGCAGAACTTGTGTTATTATTAAGGAGGTCGTTTGAAATGCCAATTACCATGTCATAATTTTTTTTTAAATAATATGCACATGCCCTATTTATTTTTGCGATTATGTATCCAGGGTCTCGCAAAATTGCTTTGTCAAATTGCGCAATGGCATTATCAAGTAACAGATTTCTGATTTTTTGTTTTTCCTGTGGATCTATACCCACAGACCTGACTGAACCCGACCTTAACCTGCTTTGATTATCAAATTCAACAGGTAGCATAAAAGGAATTTCCTTTGCATCAAAATATTCTAATGCCAGCAATAAATTACAAACACCTGAATTATTGAAATTTTCGCGCGATGGAAATTTTTCTGTCAGAAAATCAAAGCAGGGAATGGCTTTCTTATACTCTCTTAATGAAAAAAGAAATTCAGCCGCATCAAAAACCATAGTCCAGCTTTTTAATTCATCAAGCCGTTTTATTGATATTGCTTTTCTATCTGCTTTGGAAGGATATCCAGGAATTTTATCCGGTAGCTTGTATCCGGAATATATTGCATCCAGAAGCTTTGGGGTTATTTCGTATGTTGAATAACCGGCAACATATCCATAGAAGCCGCCATAAAAATCAGCTTCTGATTCTATTCTCAATCTATCGTCTTTATCAGTTTTTTTTATTGATTTAATAAGTTCGTTGTCATCTCCCAATAAATAGGCGAAACTACTGCACCAGTTATGCTTTTCGAAATGATGTGCTAATTCATGTCCAAGAAGCGAAGCAAGAGCATTTAGTGAATCTTTCCCAAAGGAAGCGCAGAGATCATAAATATCTTCATCCATTATGATTAGCGGTTTTTCACCTGGATAATACATGATTACCTGTTTCTTCCCTTGTAAACTTTTGCTTCTTATTCGCAACTCTGGTGGCGAAATATTCACCCCGTATGATTGAATTATGTCTCTGAAAACAGTTTGCGAAACATCAATTTTGTAATTGCTTACCTGCGTATAAGCATATAATGAAAAACAAAATTGCATTGCAAGAATTATGAAACCGCTTTTGAACATAAAGCCAAAAATAGAAATAATACAGCCGAAAAGTAAATAGCCCGCCAGTTTTTACTGGCGGGCATTTATGATTAATTGAATTTATTACCGGGTTTTCGGAACATAAGTTTTGTTCCCATTGCTGTTATAATAATACTGACCGCCTCTTGAACCTGTGTATATTGTTTGTCCGCTTCCGTAATTGTTGGCATTGCTGGAATAATCTCTTGCCTTGGTTCCTTTTGATCCGGTGTAGGTGTTAGAATTTCCCTTTGTTGAGTAATTGTCCCAGTTTGTGTTGTTCGTTGTTGTTTTGTAATGTGGTTGAACATACGTTCCGGAACTTGGTTTGTAATAACCGGATTGGTAACGTGAACTGGTGTTTGTTTGGGCTGTTGCCAGGTTTGCAATTAGTGCAAGTCCGAAGAAGATAATTAAGTTTTTCATGTGTTTGTTTTTTTTATTGTTAGTGATTAATTTGTCAGTTAATCCAACACATAAGAAAAAGTAACCCAATCACAGAAAAATATTTGCAATTATTTATTTACATCTCTATTTTTTAGGCAATTAAAAAAATCTCAGAGGGAAAACTAAGCAGTAGTATCAATTCATAAATAATGATTTCGCCTTTTATGCTATTCATTTTATAAATCTATCCCGTTGGGCAGAGTACCCCAGCGCTCAGTTTACCCGGCATCCTGCCAACTTACTGCCCACTGCCTCCTCCTAACTACATAACCCTCAGAGGCTATTCGACCAAATTTTTTCCGGAACCCTTCTTCCTCTTTCCCGAACGCTGTGTTCAACTTCCTTTACAACCATTTCACTTCCCGGAACACCGATTCCATTTACCGGAATGTCATGTTCCGTTTCCAGAATGTCAGATTCCGTTTCCGGAATGTCATGTTCAGTTTACAGAACGTCATGATCAGCTTACAGAATGTCATAACCAGCCTACAGTATGTCATGCACCGTTTCCGGAACACCATGTCCAATTTACAGAACGAGTCTGTCCGAAAACTGGAAATAGTTAGAAAAAACCTGGAAATATTTGTAAAAACCCTGAACTTATCCTCCCGTTTATTTTCCCATTCCTGCAATTTCCTGAACAAATTTGCCCCATCCCTTTTTTCCTCTGCATTTTTCCAAAATCATCTTGTTTCATCCCCCGAAAACATCAGCGCCAACTTTTCAGTATGCTCCCAAACCTTTTCTTTTTGTGAAGAAAAACAACAACATTCTTTTTCATTCTTCTTCTTCTCCTTTTGCATTCCTTTTTCTGTCAACTTGAAATTTCCTCTTTTTTCTGATAGTTTTGCACCCTGATGAAATCAAAAAAACCAACAATATTAGTCACCAATGATGATGGCATTACCGCGCCCGGCATACAAGCTTTAGTGGAAGCCATGAAACCGCTCGGCAATGTAGTGGTCGTTGCCCCCGACAGTCCTCAGTCTGGCATGGGACACGCCATCACCATCAACAAACCTTTGCGCCTCGATAAAACAACTTTCCATGGTCATACAGTAGGTTACCAAACCACCGGAACACCTGTTGACTGCATTAAACTCGCCATTGATAAAATCCTGCACGGCAAACCCGATTTATGCGTTTCGGGTATCAATCACGGTAGCAATTCTTCTATCAATGTAATCTATTCGGGAACCATGTCTGCTGCTATGGAAGGCGGCATTGAGGGTATTCCTTCCATTGGTTTTTCTTTGCTCAATTATTCATTGGACGCTGATTTTTCTGCCGCCAAAAAATATGCGCGCATTATTGCGGCAAGTGTGCTGAAACATGGATTGCCGCAAGGCACTTTGCTCAATGTAAACATCCCTGATTTTACGATAAAACAAATTAAAGGAGTAAAAATATGCCGGCAGGCTAATGCAAAATGGGAAGAGGAATTTGATGAACGTCTTGACCCTAACAAGCGAAAATATTACTGGCTTACAGGTAAATTCAAAAACTATGATCTCGGTAATGATACAGATGAGTGGGCGCTTGCAAATGCTTATGTTTCCGTTGTTCCGGTGCAATTTGATTTTACAGCGCATCACGCTATTCCCTTTTTAAATAAATGGAAATTTTAAGTCTTACTCCAGCTATTTTAAAAGAAGAGTAAGAAAAACAAATATGAAAAAGAACAGTATTATTACAGGAATAATTTGCGGGATAATAGCTCCGGCTATTGTTTTCTTACTGCTGCATACTTTTACTTTTAACCGCTTCGATTCAGGAATTTTCACTGCCGCAGGCGTGGGCATACTTGCAAAAATGATCAGCCTGAGTGTCCTCGGAAACCTGGCAGCTTTTTTTCTTTTCCTGAAATATGATTTTGAATTAGCTGCACGCGGAGTTCTGTTTTCTACTTTTCTGTGGGGAGCGGGAATCTTAATATTGAAACTGCTCGAATGAAATACTACCTCATTGCCGGTGAAGCTTCAGGAGATATGCATGCTTCCAACCTGATGAAGGAACTCAAGAAGCTTGACAGCAAAGCAGAATTTCGCTGCTGGGGTGGTGATAAAATGCAGGCTGCCGGTGGAAAAATAATCAGGCATTACCGTGAACTTGCTTTCATGGGTTTTACCGAAGTGCTGATGAATATCCGAACCATATTCTCCAATCTTGCTTTCTGTAAAACAGACATCGCTGAATGGAAGCCCGATGCAGTGATATTTGTTGATTATCCTGGATTTAATCTTCGCATTGCTCCTTTTGTAAAGAGTATAGGAATAAAAACCATCTGGTATATTTCTCCGCAGGTGTGGGCATGGAAATCTTCACGTGTGAAAAAACTGAAAGCCAGCGTTGACAAGATGCTCGTTATTCTTCCCTTTGAAAAAGAGTTTTACAGAAAATGGAATTACGAAGTGGAATATGTAGGACATCCTTTATTGGACAGCCTCTCTGCTCCCCTCTCCATCGGAGAGAGGGTGGGGGTGAGGCTTATTGCTTTATTGCCCGGCAGCCGTAAACAGGAAATCTCTGTAATGCTTCCTGAAATGATTAGAGTTGCAGAGAAATTTCCTGATTACAGATTTGTAATTGCAGGCGCCCCTTCTGTGGACGAAAGTTTCTACAGGGAATTTATTCATGGAAAGAATGTTGAGATTGTATTTGGAGAAACCTATTCCTTGCTGGAGAAAGCAAGTGCCGCTTTGGTTACATCAGGTACGGCAACGCTTGAAACCGCACTTCACGGTGTGCCTGAAATAGTATGTTACAAAGGCAGCGGAATTTCATTTCAGATTGCCAAACTACTTGTTGATGTGAAATATATTTCGCTGGTAAATCTTATTATGGATAAAGAAGTGGTGAAAGAACTGATACAGGATGAAATGAATGTTTTCAACATTGAAAAAGAACTTAGAGATTTACTTGTGAACAGGCAACGTATTGAGGCAATGAAAAAAGAGTATTCATTGTTGAGGGAAAAACTTGGCGCTGGCGGTGCTTCAGCAAGAGCAGCTAAATCAATTTATGATTTCACTTAATTGCAAAAACATATTATGAAAATTGTTTCTTATAACTTAAACGGCATCCGTTCTGCACTTGGAAAAGGGCTTGCCGATTGGCTGAAAGCAACTGACGCAGACATTGTTTGTTTCCAGGAACTGAAAGCTGACCCTACACAATTTGATGCTGGAATTTTTGAACAGTTGGGTTACAAACATTACTGGCATCCCGCAGAAAAGAAGGGTTACAGCGGTGTAGCTATTCTCACCAAACGCGAACCTGATTATGTTAAGTTTGGTTGCGGAATGGATGTGTATGACCGCGAAGGGCGTGTTCTCCGTGCAGATTTTGGTGATGTTTCAGTGATGAGTGTTTATCATCCTTCCGGTTCCAGTGGAGATGAAAGGCAGGCTTTTAAAATGCAATGGTTGGGCGATTTTCAGAATTATATAAACGATCTGAAAAAGCAACGTCCCAACCTGATTATCTCCGGTGATTACAATATTTGCCACAAACCGATTGACATTCATAACCCCATCGGTAATAAAGATTCGTCCGGCTTCTTACCCGAAGAGCGTGAATGGATAGGAAGTTTTATTGACAGTGGTTTCGTAGATTCATTCAGGCATTTTAATAATGAACCCCATCAATACACCTGGTGGAGTTTCAGGGCGAACTCAAGAGAGAAGAACCTTGGATGGCGCATTGATTACCACATGGTGAGTAAACCATTAGAGAGCAAATTAAAACGTGCGGCAATCTTTCCGCTGGCAAAACATTCTGACCATTGTCCGCTTTTGGTTGAAATGGATTTGTAATTTATTTTCATTTCAGCACAACAAAAACGAGATTTATTAGTTTATAAAAGTATGAAGGTGATTAAACATACATATTTCCGGGTTCTTATTTTTGGGGTTCTGTCAATGTTTTTGTCAGGTTGCTTTGAATATACGGCACAGAAAAAATTCAATTTTGCAAAAAAAGAAGCCCCTTATGATGCCATCATTGTTCCCGGTGTTCCGCTCGAAGACGGCAAATGGAGCGATGTGATGAAAGCCCGTGTTTACTGGGCTTGTTTCTTATACCAGCAAGGGATTGCTGAAAATATTATTTTCTCAGGTTCTGCTGTATATACACCATATATTGAGGCTAAAGTGATGGAGTTATATGCAGAGCAACTTGGTATTCCTGTTGATCATATCTACTTAGAGAAAGAAGCGGAACACAGCACAGAAAACCTATATTATTCTTACAAACTTTCTCAGAAGTTAGGTTTCAAAAATATTGCACTTACAAGCGACCCCTTCCAATCAAAAGTGTTGGAAAAATATGCCTACAAGTTTAACCTTCCCGTAGATTTTCTTCCCGTTGTTTTTCCAATTCTCGATTCAATCCCCAAAATTGATCCTGATATTGACGAATCAAAAGCTTTTGTTGAGAATTTTGTTTCCATTGAAGAGCGCGAAAGTTTTTGGAAACGCTTTGCAGGTACGCGCGGAAAAAATATCAGGTTTGATGTTTATGACGATAATTCCTCTTCAACTAACAAATAGTTGAAACATAAGCAGCCAAAGCCCTTTTGGCAACAGGTAAGAGCGTTGCATCAACAGGAATTACGATTTCTGATACCACTGAAAATGTTGCAGGATTAGGAAATTTCTTCCGTGAATGGATTAAATCTCGTTTTATATTCTCGTAAGTATTAATAATACTGAGTTTGTAGGATGTTAAGTAGGTCGTATGTATTGCCCTGAATTTTTCACTCGCCCTTTCGAAAACAGTAAGCTGGTATTCATAAACCAATGTTTTCAAATCTTCTCCGTTGTTCAGCAGCATGTATCCTTCTCCTGAGTATAGCGGCAGAACACCGACCGGACTGATGTGCAGTTTTTTCTCTACCAAATCATAAATCTTTTTTCCTTCTCCTAAGTAATGTTCAAACTGGGGAATGGAATAATTGATAATCTCATTCAGTTCATTGATCAGGTCATCATTTTCGTAAAGTTTTTCATAAATCAGCCTGTATTTCTGTGTATCGAGAGATTTTATTTTCTTTGGAAAGGCGGAAGCAAGTTTTTCAGTATCATGCTGGAAATTTTTCAGGTTCATGTAATGCTGAATTAAATCAGCAAGAAAAGGGTAAAGCATATTTTGGTCAAAGTTGTTGCTTACTTCCTGCAGGTAAGCCAGCAACACATAACGTTTGTATTCCACATCAATATGTTTCTCAATCAGCCAGTCTTTACTTAAAGTTTTCATAGCATGTTATTGCGAATTAAATTTTCAAACATTTCAAACTTCATTATTTAAAACGTAAAAACTTTAAAAATGTTGTTTAAATATTAACAACCGTATGTGGATTAACCGCATCGCACAAATGAATTATACAGTTTCTATCCCTCTATCTTTGAAGCAAAATCACAAGTCATGGTTATCAATCGTTTAAAACAAATCCTCATTTCTGCTGCTGCCGTTGTATTACTTTTTTCCTGCGTTCCTTCGCGCCAGTTTGAAGAGCTGAAAAGTAAACAGGCAAAATGCGAAGAAGATAAAACCAACCTGATGAACGAGAATACGGAGTTGAAGGCGAAAATCACTGAACAGGAAGAGCAGGTTGCAGATTTATCAAAAAGAATTAAAGCCCTTATTGTTGATACTACCACAATGGGCAATTCATTGCGCAGGCTTACTGCTAACTATGACAAATTGGATCAGACTTATGAGCGCTTGCTTGAGCAAATGGGTAAAGTTGACCAGGGTAATAAGGATGACAATAAAAAACTGATGTCAGAATTACAGAGTACAAAAGAAGAGCTTCAGAAAAAAGAAGATGAACTTCGTAAATTAGAACTTGCGCTGAATACCAAAGAAAACAATCTCAATAATCTTAATGCTGACCTTATAAAAACACAGACGGAACTGGATGCCCGTGAAAAAAGAGTGAAAGAACTTGAAGGTGTTTTAAGCCGGAAAGATTCTGTTGTTAAAGCATTGAAGGATAAAGTTGCTGAAGCCTTGCTGGGATTTAAAGAAAATGGATTGACAGTGGAAATAAAAAACGGAAAAGTTTATGTTTCAGTGGAAGAGCGTTTATTGTTTGCTTCCGGAAGTTGGGCAGTTGATGTTAAAGGACAGGAAGCGCTGAAAAAATTAGCTAAAGTTCTGGAAACGCAGGAAGGGGTTAATATTTTGATTGAAGGTCATACAGATGATGTGCCATACAATGGCAGCGGAAATGTAAAGGATAACTGGGATTTAAGCGTTATGCGCGCCACAGCAATTGTTAAAATTCTGACTTCAAACAGCAAAATAAATCCAAAACAACTGACAGCAGCCGGGCGTAGTGAATACCTTCCTCTGGATACTGAGAAAACTGCCGAAGCAAGAAAGAAAAACCGCAGAACGGAAATCATTATAACACCTAAGTTGGATGAGCTTTTCCAGATATTGGAAAACAACTGAGATAAACAGCAATTCGTCTGTTGTTTATTTCTTTTCAGACAGAAAATTGGTTTTGTATTTTGTTTGTAATAACTTGCGCTGTTTTTTAATAAACAAAGTGAATTTTTTTACGAATTTTCGTTTCCTTTTTATCCTGCTACTGGCAGCTTATAATCAGGCTTTAGCGCAGGCACCAGGTTGTCCAAACATCAATGCAGGACCAGATCAAAATCTGAATTGCAATACAAACTGCACCAACCTTACAGCGACAGTCTTACAGACTGGTCAAACTACCGCTTATACTGTATCATCCATTCCATTCACACCCCCTGCTGCTTTTAATTCCGGAACCCAATTGCTTATCGGAACTGATGATATTTGGGGAGATATAATCAATCTTGGCTTTAATTTTTGTTTTTTTGGAAACATGTATAACCAGGCTGTTGTTGGTGCAAACGGATTGGTTACTTTTGATATAACTCAGGCAAATCAATATTGTGCATGGTCATATACTGCTTCAATTCCTGACCCCATTTTATATACAAATTGTATTATGGGCGCTTACCATGATATTGACCCAAGTTATGGTGGTGAAATTAGATATGCCCTTCTTGGAGCAGCACCATGTAGGACCTTGGTTGTTAACTACAACAATATACCGCATTTTGATTGTAATTGCTCTTTGTTTTCTGATTGCAACCATACCACTCAACAGATTGTAATTTATGAAACGACTAATGTTATTGAAGTTTATCTGCAAAATAAAGAAACCTGTTCTTCATGGAACGGTGGGAATGCAGTTGTAGGTATCCAGGATATTGCAGGAACTACAGGATATACACCACCAGGAAGAAACACAGGTCCATGGTCAGCCAACAATGAAGCATGGCGTTTTACGCCCAGTGGTCCTCCAAACTATGTTGTAACATGGTATGACCAGGCTCAGAATGTTTTGGGAACAGGGTTAACATTAAATGTATGTCCTACCGGATCCACCACCTATACAGGTGAAGCGGTTTACCAGCATTGTGACGGAACAGTAGTTACCGTTACGGATAACGTTACTGTAAATATAGCAGGTGGGTTCACCACAAACCAAAATACAACACCTGAGAGCTGTGTAGGAGCATGTGACGGATCAGTAACAGTAACGACAAATGGAGGAACACCGCCATTCACTTATAATATAGGAGGACCTAACCAGGGGAGTGGTACATTTAATAATCTGTGTTCAGGAAATTATACAGTAAACGTTTCTGATGCGGGAGGTTGCAGCGGAACAGTAAATGTTGTAATCAGTTCCGGGGGATCAATCACAGTGAATGAAGCCTTTACAGATGAAACCTGTTTAGGTGCAGATGATGGAACAATTACACTTACAGCAAACGGAGGAACTCCGCCTTACACCTATTCAATAGGAGTGGTACCTTCTAATAGTACAGGCGTTTTTACTAATCTTGCCCCTGCAACTTATAATTACAGTGTTGACGATGGTTCAGGATGTCCCTCAACAGGAAGCATTATTATTGCTGCCGGACCCAACTGCTGTATTATGACCAACACAGTTGCATCAACAGATCCGGTTTGTCACGATTACTGTGACGGAACCATTTCACTTACACAAAACAATGGAACCGCACCTGTGCAATTTAGTATTGACAATGGTGTTAACTTTCAGAATAGTGGAAATTTTACAGGAATTTGTTCAGGCACTTATAACATTTTGATTGAGGATGCAAATGGTTGTCAATATTCTGACCAGGTTATATTAACCAATCCTCCGGGATTTTCAGTAAATATAACTGCTTCTACTAACGTTACCTGCAACGGAGATTGTGACGGAACAGCCACAATGCTTGCAACACCTGGTTATGTCGGAACATTAAATTACGACTGGATTGATTTGTCAACCAACCTTTCAACAGGTCAGTTGACGGCTTCTGCCACCGGACTTTGTGCCGGAGACTATCTTGCAACTGCATCAGAAAATGCAGGGTGTACTGCTTCCAACACTGTTACCATTACAGAACCATCTGTTGTAAGTGTTACAACTTCACCTGATATTACCATTTGTATTGGTTCATCAACGCAACTAATTGCAACTCCTAACGGTGGAACTCCGGGTTACACCTACTCCTGGACTGCTGTACCTGCTGATCCTTCATTAACTAATATGACAATTGCAAACCCAACGGTATCGCCCATAATAACTACTGTTTATACTGTTAATGTGGATGATAATAATAACTGTCCTGCACCTGCTGAAAATATTGTTGTTACTGTAAATCCTCCATTGGCATTAAATATGGTACCCCCCGGACCCATTGATATTTGCCCGGGAGAAACAGCTACCATGAATATGAATGCAACGGGTGGAGATGGTAACTATACCTACTCATGGGATGGTGGAAGCAACCCGGTTAACCCACCGGTTTCAGTATCTCCTTCTCAAAATACTACCTATAACTTTACTGTGAATGATGGCTGTGGCACCCCGCCTGCAAGCCAATCTGTTGATGTAAACTTGTTTATATTGCCGGTTATTAATTTTACCGCAAATATTTATTCAGGTTGTCAACCGTTAAGAGTGACATTTACTGATAATACGCAACCTCAGCCGGCTAATCTTCTCTGGAATTTTGGTGATCCGAACTCAGGGACAAACAATACTTCAACAGGCACAACACCAACTCACGGATACGATGATGCCGGTGTATTTGATGTTACATTAGTGGTAACTACTCCCGATGGTTGCAAAGATTCATTGACTATCCAGGATATGATTACTGTTTATCCGCTCCCGGTTGCAGATTTTTATCCCATGCCATCTTCAACGGATTTTTTCCATCCTGATATTATTTTTAATAATAATTCCAGCGGGGCATCTCTATGGCTGTGGAATTTTGGCGATAACAATACATCCGTTCTTGAAAACCCCACTCACGCTTATGGTGATACCGGTACTTACACTGTATGGCTGTATGTGGAAACAAACTATGGTTGCCTTGACAGTATCTCTAACCTGGTGGAAATAACACCCATTTTTACTTTCTATGTTCCCAGCGCTTTCACCCCTAATTCAGACGGGACTAATGATACCTTCTTCCCCAAAGGCGAAACTATAGACCCTGATAATTATATTTTCAGAATATTTAACCGTTGGGGACAACAGATTTTTACCAGCCATCTTCCGGGTGAGAAATGGGATGGTACGCTTCCTTCAGGAGCAAAAGCTGTAGAAGATGTTTATGTTTGGACAGCCGAAATGCTTGACCTGAACGGTGAGAAACATCAATTTTATGGACGGATAACTCTTTACAGATAAAAAAAATTTTGGAGTTATCAGAATTTACCTATTTTAGCAGCCCCAAAAACAACTAATATTATAATAAAAATATGAAAAAATTATTACTGTTAATAACCGTGTTGCTGGTTACTTCTGCATTATCAGATGTTGCCTTCTCTCAAGGAAATAATGTAGGTATCGGAACTACAACGCCTGATAACAGCGCTTTGCTTGAACTTGCTTCACTATCTAAAGGATTGCTTGTTCCCAGGATGAACACAGGTCAGATGAACGGTATTATCGCTCCGCAAAACGGATTACTTATTTACAACATTGATACATTGTGTTTCTTTTACTGGAATACAAGCGCATGGGTACCGCTCTGTAGCGGAGGAAGTGGTTCAGGTTCTCAGGGACCTACCGG
>Ga0172371_10004927_pt1 | contig 19939 bp, 16 predicted proteins | sample Lak12m_FD_114543 | JGI IMG/M metagenome (GOLD analysis project Ga0172371, IMG submission 114543) | Freshwater microbial communities from Kabuno Bay, South-Kivu, Congo - kab_022012_12m | ecosystem: Environmental > Aquatic > Freshwater > Lake | place: Democratic Republic of the Congo: South-Kivu... | reverse complement strand
TGAGGTTGTTGTAGAAGTGGGCGTAGCAAAACGGTTTCTCGCTATTGGCCACGCACAGCTTCGAGTACCGGTCGTAGACGTCCTTGACCAGGCCGTTCGCGGTCTGGGACACGGCCTTCAGGACCAGCAGGTTGCTGTAGTTCAGGTCACAGATGAGATCAGCCGTCAGGTCGCGCAGCGCGTTCTGGAAGCTCGCCTGCAGGTTCTGCCCCCGCTCGGTCGCCATGTAGTACAAGGTCTTGATGGCCGCGCGCGCGTCGGCGTTGGTGTGCTTGACCACCAGTGCCGCAATGCCCCTGAGAAGCCCCGACGACCACCGCTTCAGCCCCCGCTCTGCACGCTGCCTCAGGATCATGAAGATCAGCTCCGCGTCGTAGTTGCGGAAGTGCAGCGGGACCGGGTGCAAACTCGAGCGCGTGCGCACGTCGATCTCGGCGATGAACTTCGGGTTGTTCGCCAGCAGGATGAGCATGTAGCTCTCCGGGCACCGGCTGGCCAGGTAGAGGATCTCCTTGTCGCGGTCCTTGTCCGAGATGAAGTCGATCTCGTCGAGCACGAGCACGGTCGGGGACTGGAACGCCGCGCGGAACCGCTCGAAGAGCTCGGAGAGCGACAACCCCCTCGGCGTCACCCCCAGCAGGTGCGCCAGCATCTTGAACGAGGTGTTGTGCTCGCGGGCGTTGACGTAGAGCAGCCGGACGTCGCCTCGTGACTCCTGGAACAGCCGCGCGACGTAGCGCAGGGTCACGGTCTTGCCGCACCCCCGGCTGCCGAACGCGAAGATGTTGGTCGGGATCCGCGAGCGCTCGTACTTGATGACCGCCTGGGTGATCTGGTCCATCTCGGGACGTTCCACAGGCTGCTCGGGCACATAGTTGAAGTCGAACACCCGGAAGTCACGGATGTTCTGGATGGCCTTCTCGACCTCCGCTCGTCGCGTTGCCAGGTACTGATTGGGATCCAAGTTCTCTCACCATCACTCCCCGCGCCGTTTGGCCTGCCAGGTGCGCCATGCGCTGACGCACCGGCAGCAGGCCGCGGGGTGCGGAGCATACGGCCGTTCGCTCCCGCCGGCCTCGCCCTGCAGCCCCGCTTGGCTGCAGAGGGGGAGTAAGGTCATGTCCCGCTCGGGCGCCAAGGCGCCGATCAGGCCGCGACCCCACCCCGGAGGTGGCGATGCCGGCGGGGCCTGCCCTCGGCAGGCACGCGCATATGCTCCACCGCACGCGTAAACCGCACTTCTATAAAAGGCTTTGTGACCACCCCGCAGTGCACGCCAGTGCAGAGACCGAAACCTATATATACCGGCACTGCCCCAACAGGGTTCATGACCAGCACGGCAACGTTCACGAAGCGCGTGGGGCGCTCGCGCGCCAACTACGTCATCTGGGTACCACGAGACGTAGCGGTCCTGCTCGAGCTCCGCGCCGACACGATCCTCGAAGTCGCGGTCAGGAAGGTCGGGGGTGGTGGGGCATCGTAGGTACCGTCCAAGAGCTCCTCGACACACTGTTCGCGCCGCTCGAAGGTCTCGACATCGGTTACCTGTACGACCGCTACCACACGGGCATCGACTTCGCCTTCTACATACTCATTCTCGTGCCCGTGTGTCGCTTCGCCCTGTCGCGCCACTTCCCGGACCCGCACGGCCGCAAGCTGGCCTCCGTCCTCGGCATCATCCTGGCCATCTCGCTCAGCGCCGCGGAGCAGACGCTCGGGTTCAGCCTCCGGGCGTTCGGCCCCGTGGCCGCGGGCTTGGTGGTGTTCGCGTTCGCCGTCGCTCTCTACAACCTGGTACGCACCGCCGGCGCCGGGCACGCCGCATCGGGCTCCCTGGCGCTGATCGTCACGTATCTCTGTCTCCGGGCCGTGGCGCCGGGGCTCTTCGACTGGGCGAAGGAGAACCAGTGGGCCAGCTACCTGCACCTGGTGTTCGTGATCGCCGTGCTGATCGCGTTCTGGCGCCTGATCGCCAGCCTCAGCGTCCCCCACGAGCTCCGGCGCGTGAACAGCGCTGTCCTCCACAGCGCGCAGGCGTCGAGCACCGCGACCGCGCCCGTCGTGAAGCAGGTGGCAGCCGAGCGCCAGGCAGTGAAGCACCAACTGCGGGACCTGGTAGTCCGCGGGAAGCGCGAGTGCAATACGGTCATCTCGATCCTCGACCAGGTGCGGCGTGCCCTTCATGGCCAGGCCTTGGACCAGGCCGGGGTCGAGGCCGTGTGCCGGGCCCTCACCGACATCAAGCAGCGCGAGCACGTGATCGAGTCTGAGCTCGCGAAGCTCCAAGCCCTCGCGACCCGCCTGCTGAACGCCGACTTCACCATGTACCGCGATCTGCGCCAGCGGTACGGGCAGTTGACGCCTGAACGGCAAGCTCAGTGTAAGCGCCTGGTCGTCGAGGAGGTCCGCAAGCTGAATCTCGAGAACACCATCCGCGCCCTGCTCGGACGCACCCAGGAGTACAGCACCGGATTCGACCGCTGTGTCGACGGCGCCTGCGTCTGCCTTCGCGCCGGCGACTGGCACGGCGCCGACGGTTGGCTGGAACGGGCCATCGCCCACGAGCGGGTCGCCAGCCAGGTCCTGGATGCCATCCGTGCCCAGGCTGCCGCTCTCTTCGACCTGGTCCAGGCTCAGGTCCGGCAACTGGAGCAGGCGGCAACGCCATGAACCCCGCTCCCGAAGCCCAGGCCTACCAGTCACGGGCCGAGCGCGAGATCGCCGATCTTCTCCAGCGCTACCAGGTTCCATTCCTCTACGAGAAGCCCACAGCCGTCGTCGATGCCGGGAAGACCAAGCTCTGGTACCCGGACTTCACCCTCGAGTACGGCCTGCTGATCGAGTACTTCGGCGTCCACGGCGACCCCAGCTACGCCGAGCGCATGGCCCACAAGCTCCGAGTCTACGAACAGAACCAGTACGACGTCGTCGCCATGGGGCCAGCCGACCTCGCCCAACCCGACTGGCGAGACCACCTTCTACACCGGATCAGCTCCGTGCTCGATCGCCGACTGCGCGACTACAGAGCTCGCACTGGCGGTGTCTCTGGGGTCGCTCGCCCGTACCGCGGCAGTCGTGGCTACTGACCGCGGCTGTCGAGCGGTTCCTCGATGGCGGCCGACTCGTCCTCTTCCGGCCACCGCCCGGTCCCGGCAGCCAGCCTACGCCGCTGCCGTTTCCGGATCGGGTCGTCCCCGAAGTCTCGGTCCATGGGTGTTGGCATGACATGGTGTGAGATGGCGGAGTTCATAAAGGTAGCGGTTGTGGCCGGGGCTCCTCGCGTGGACTCACCTACCACCGGCCGGCACGACGCGCATGGCGTCAGTTGCCCACGCGACCCCTCCACCGCCCCCTCGGACGACGCCCGCCCGCTTCCACCCATCCCCAGCCCACTCGCTTTGTGCCTGCAGGTGTCTTCGGGACGCCCGCCCCCGTGGGACCTTCACGATCAGGCCCGACCACTCACCCAGGAGGGTCCCGCCGTCCCTCGGTGGCCTTCCCGAGTTCCTGGAGTGCCTGATCGACGCACGCTTGGGCCCACTGCAAGGTGCCCTCATCGCCCTTTCCCACCAACTCGGACAGCCAGTCATTGAGGATGTCCTCTATCCGCCTCGGGGCGGGAGGGAATCGCAGCCACTGCTTGCGGCTCCAGTCGTAGTAGACGGAGCGATGGTCGTAGCGGTAGGGCCGCGCCAAGCCGTCCAGCAGCCGCTTCAGCATCAGGGGATCACACCCGGCTGCAACGAGCGAACCCAGAAACCACAGCTCATCCTCCATGGCCTGGTCCAACGTCGTGACCCGGTTCGGGTCGAAGGTCAGCAGACCGTCGTCGTGAAGCCGCACCGCCGCCCCCCATTCGAGCCCTATCGTGTCCACTACATCCCGGATATGGCTTGGGAACAGCATCGGCTGCTGTAGGACAGGCCGCGCGACACTCGGAGGATCGTAGCGTGTGTGCGCGGTCAGTTCGAGGAGCGTTTCCACCTGCCCTGCAGCGCGCATCACCTGGTAGAGGTCGATGTTCTCAACGGTGGTGTGCGTGTCGACGTAGTCCTTCAGGTAGGTCTCGGACTTCGAGGCCACACCGTTGCGCGCGCAGACGAGGTAAGCCGCTGACTCGGCCTCGAGTTCGCGGGCCACATGGTCCATTGGCGGCCGTTCAGGCACGCTAAGCTTCTTGTCAGGGCCAAGGTGCCCCAGGAACATGTGCGCCAGTTCGTGGGCCAGGGTGGCGAACTGCACCGGGACGTCGTGGTTCCGGTTGACGTGGATGCGGTAGTGCCCCGCAGTCTTCGCATCCGGTGCTCGCTGGAGGACCGTGATGGAGCCGGCACCCCGGTCCCCGGCGTCCACCCAGCGCCACTCGATGTTGCTGTCCGCCAGCATCGGCAGAAACGAGGCCAGCCGGGATGCGTCGATGGGACCTGTCGCGAAGAAGGAGGCCACGTCCTGCGGCAACTCCTTGCCCTCCGTGTCGATCACGTCGTAGACGAGTGCGACAGGACCAAACGGCCACAGGATCAGCAACGGACGGGCGCCATCCTTCGGCTTGCGCCCGAAACGGACCTGCCAGTCGCGGGCCGATGCGGCGTAGCTGAGCCCCGGCTTCTGGAGCTGAAGGAGCATGGCGTTGAACGGGGCGAAGTTCCGCAGCCGGACCACGAAGTCCAGCAGGGCCCTGTAGTCCTTGCTCTGGCGGTAGAGCCGCGATTCCGTCAGCAGACGGTCAACCAGAGAGCGGGCCGCGTCGTAGTCGAATGTGGATTGGCGTGGCATGGGACCTCCCCGTTGCCCTGTCTCGGGCACTCTTCCGCGGCGGCGATCCGGGCTGTCCGTCGGCCGACCCAACCAGGCACGAGCATAAGCGCCTTGGTGTCTGGCTTCTGCCTGGCGCCCCACGCGCCCCGCCTGATCCGGAACCGACGTGCATCGTGGGCAGCCCGGTTACCGCCCGGACCAACGCTATGTCATGCCAGCCGGCGGCGGCTTCCACCTGCCTGCGCCCGCGCGCAGCAGCGGCGCCGAGACACCTGCGGCCTGCGTGCGAGCCAGGAAGTCCGCGATGTCGTCGATCTCAAGAAAAGCAATGGACGCCTGGGGTTGGCCGTGGAGGTGGAACACCTGCTTGAGCCACGCTTCCTGCCTTGGCCAGTAGGCGTTGCTGCCGCCGAACTGGCCGTTGTTGGCGACGATGACCATTTGGAACATGTGGTAATGGAGAGCGAGCGCCATTTGGTCGAAGGTCGTGACGTCCTTATTCAAGGCGGGTATGGCGAAGACGTCGGAACGGCCCCTAAGATCCGTCGCCAACCGGAGATCGGTCGCGTCGTAGCAGATGGCCGCAGTCAGCCAGAGCGGTCGGTCGTTACTGGAGGCAGACCATTCGTAGCCCACCAACCACTGACACGGTCGGAAGCCTTGCAGGACCGTCCCACCGCTGTTCATCTGCTCCTCCGCAGGAGCCAGGTGCCGTTTGCCTTGGCGGCGGACAGAGATCTGGAGGCCGTGCACTGGGGACCAGGTAGGGATGACCCAGAGCGCGGAGTTGACGAGAGGCTGCCCCGCGAGGATCCGTTCGTAGGTCAGCCCGGCCAGGATGATCGTCTTGTGGGCTCGGGCGAAGGGGACCAAGTGAGTTCGGACGTCCTGTGGATGCACCGAGAGCTCCGGCAGGATCAACCAGTCGAGGCGCCCCCCACGGTCTCGGTGTGTCTCGCGTAAGTCGAGCATTCTCTCGACTGCCGCCAATGCCGCGGACAGGTGGTTCCGGTGCAGCCGCCGGATTGCAGGCCCCGAGCAGGAAAGATCGCTTGGGACAAGGTCGCACGGGCCAGGGCTCCTCGGATCCTCCGCGAGCGACGGTACTGCAGTCTGCACTACGCAAGCTCGCAGTGGTCGCACCTCGGCAGACCTGTCCGGGCGCGGGACTCGCAACCAGAGTAGGAGTGTGCATCTCGCGGGGCCCTGGAGTTCCTCCAGCTCCGCAAGCCGGGCGTCCACGGCATCGCGTGTGGCGGCTATGCCACCCCGCACACAGCTCAGCTCGGCGGGGCGGCAACCGGGCCAACTGAGCAGGGCGAAAAGCAGCCGCTCGACCCAGTCGGATACCGGCAACCAGTCGTCGCCAAAGACGGAGTGCCCGCTGAACAGGCCATACAGCTTCTGGTACCAGTGGCTGTCAGGCTTCCGGTAGGCGGCCCCAACCTCGTGTCCCTGGCGAGTCAGGACGGCACTCGCGAAGTCCCGCCGGGACGACAGGATGAAGCGCAGCAGAAAGCCTAGGTGGAAGCGCCAACGCTCACCAGATGGACACCAAGACGGAGGCGAGTAGAGCGAGCCCGCCGGCGCCACCCTTGTCGCTGCCAACGTCACTCTGTCACCGTGTGAGAAACGGCGGCTGCGGTCCGCGAGCGTCAGCCACACATCAGAAGGAGTGATGGAAGCATCCGTGGGGGGGGCCGTCGCAATCACGCCGAGGAACTCTGAGGCGAAGCTCAGTAGCGAGAGCTCATCCCGCAGAGGGCACGTCCTGCCTTCGTCCAGGACCTTACGTGCCAGCGACACCGCCCCGTCAGTCGCGTCAAGGGCGCCTAGGCACAGGTCATCGCGAACACGCGGGGCAAGTTGGGCCGCCAACTCGGGCTGACGATCGAGCACCTCGCACGCAAACGCCGGGTCGCGCTGCGCGATCTGCTCGACGCGGGATGCGGTTAGGCCCTCGGCGGCCAGACCAATGGCTGCATCTCTCGCCAGGAAGGAACGTCGTGCCAGGACGGCCAGGGTAGCGAAGTCGGCTCCCGTCAGTCGGTCCCCTTCGCCACGGAGGTACCGTATCATCTCACGGTAGTGCCGTGTCTCAGCGTTGCGTCCAGAGCGACTGACCGGTGCATCGCCGGGGGCGTTTGCCGCCAGGAACAGGAGTACCTGCTGCTTGAGGTACCAGGGCAGAGCCGCAGGAGGGAGGGATGCGAGCCGAACTGCCTCCTCTTTGAGCCGGGACCGGTAGGCTGCCACGTCCACCGGGCCGGGCAGTGACTCGCAGTCATCGACGAAACCAGTCTCCGTTGCTCCTGCCCGCAACACCTCCGCCAGGCAGTACCATGCTACACGGCGTGGGGCCTTGCGCTTCCCTCCGCTCTCTGTGAAGGGGCGCAGCAGATCCAGTACGCCTTCCAGGAGGTCCTCGGCCGGCCAGATGTCCAGGCCAATACGGAGCAGGCGGACATTCGACGGGTCGTGTACCCACTGCTCGATCAGCCCTAGCGCGAATGCACGAGCGTCGTCGTCCAGTTCGGCCCGGGTACGGAGGCGCCTTCGCTGTGCGCTGGTGTCGTCCTCCTCTTCGCCAACGTCAGGTGTGCCAGTGCCATCGCCGTCAGACAGCAGGGGCCGGAGAGAACGGTAAGTAGTCCGGTACCGTGCCGCCGCGAAGCGCGCGACTGTGTCATCGCGTACATCCGCCACGGGAGCAAAGGCCCAGCCCTGTTCCGTTGCGCGCGCTTCAGAGTAACGCTGCTGGGAACGGAGTAGGCCCTGCACGGCATCGAGGATGTCCTCACCACCAACAGCATCGAATCCGCCGGAGACCTCCGTCTGGATCCGGTTCATCCTGCGGCTCTGCCGGACCAACGGTCTTTCGTCGCCGCCAGAGTCCACGGCCAAGGTCTTATCTCGGGAGACCCCCAACCCCGGTGCTTGGCTATCCGGTTGACGTGCTTCAGGCCCTTCACGGCGCAGAGCGCAAGCGAGTCAGCACCACCAGCCCCACCGCCTGGCAAATGGCTGGCGGCCAGCGGCACGGCAGCCAGGACCCCCGGCGCTGTCGAGCCGACCCCATGGGCTGCGCGGCACAGCTGCTGCAGCTCCTCCAGATCCTGATCCGTGATGCCGCCCCTAAGCACGATCCGCCGGAGCGCGTCACGTTGCCAGTCCGCGCGGCTGGCGGACCACCGCAGCACCTCGGCGAGCACGTCACTGCCGCCCTTGTTAAGGGGTTCATCCATCTACCGCCTCCCTGACCGAGTCTCATGCGGCAACACGTCTCGCGATCCCCCGGGAGGATGCCGTTGCCGGTCACTGCAGTAGTGCCCGGATCGCCTGAACCACAGGGCCGAACTCCTCGGGGTGGCTGCGCGCAAGGTGTTGAGCTACCCCTGAGCCGACACAGGCCTCGTCGAGCCCAAGCGCATTTGCCAACGTCCATACCTCGTCGTGCTTCTCGGCTTGGAACGCCTCGCGGAGGGCTTCGCTGAGGACTGTGCCATCGACACCCCACCTTGCCTGCAGATCAGTGAGCTTGTCACTACGGAGCGTCTGTAACCGGTTCGGCGACGCCGATGTCATCCTGCTGGCGTGCGATCCATGCATCGGCAGCAGCGCGCTCAGGCTGGTCCTCAAACACCTGGTGCCAGAGTCCCTCGACCTTGCTCTCAGGGTCATGGCCACGACGGAGGGCTACGTCGCCAACCGCCAAGCCTACCGGGTCTTCCTGCACGCGGGACCGGAGGTGCTTGCCGGGTGGGCCAAGGCAGCGCGAGTGCAGCGCTCAGCACTCCACTGGTACCGCGCGCTTGCGTCCCGCGGTCGCCGAGCGGCTCGGTCTCAGCGGGGCCCTGCCCCGGACCGCCGCATCTCCCAGTACCAAGGCACGTTCGCCGACGTCGGAACCGATGGCGGCGCGACCGACTGGGCGGCCCTGTCGCCAAATGCGTTAGCGCCGTCCCGCGTCGGCGAGCCGCGGCCAGGACCGTGGACGGCCCACCAGGGCGTTACTGGGCAGACCGACGACGACGCCTTCGCCGCTGTCCATCGCCGAGTCAGGATGACACGCTCGGGGCTGCATCTGCTATTCATCGAGAAGGGGGTGACCGGGAGGGAGCGGAGGGTGTGGTACGACCTGAACATGGCTGAGGGCAGGATCATGCGAAGGGGAAAGACCGGACGCGAGACGGCCGACTTCCACTTTGCACCCAAGTTGGTCGGCCGGGCTGGCTTCGCGTTGGCCCGTGGGCGTCGGGAACTGGCGTTGCTGTTCCTGGACAACGTCGAGAGAACGCACCTCCCGCACCGGTCGGAGTCACATACCGGAGGGTTCCGAGAGAAGGCAAGCGATGTCCTGGATGGCTACTTCGAGCTGGCCCTTCAGGGCCCCTGGTCCAGCGACATCCGGACGGCCCGGGCGATGACCCAGAGGCCTGCACTTGCGTGGGCCATCTACGGGATCCTGCGCGAGTCTGGCAGCGATAGCCGAGAGGCCGCCAGGGTTAGCGAGTTCGCGACACACTTCCCGAGCCTGCTTCGCGTAGTCTCGCCGTCGTTCCTGAAGACCGTGGTCGCCGCAGGCGGCTCGTTGCGGAAGGCGATCCCGTACTGGTCGCCGTGGTTCCGCGAGGCGGCCAGGTCCAAGACCGCCAACCGGGAACAGGCACGTGAGGCGCTGCTACGGGCCGCGCTCCGTTCCATGGGCGCATCGGACCACGATGCCGGGTCGGTTCGGGCGGTGGCTCTCGACCGGCTGGGTTTCCACCTGCCGTTCGTGCGGCAGACGCGGACGCGCGAGGCGTTCCTCGTCTGGGTTGCGCGGCACCTGGCGGACGGCACGATAGAACCCGACGAGGCGTACTTTCTCTACGGTTACGTCCGGTCGACCGGCTACCTCTGCGACCGGTTCACCACCCCTGCGAGACTGCGGGCACGGCACGACGAGTGGCACAGGCGGCAGGCGGACCGGCGGATGATGGAGGCTGTGGGACACAACGAGGCATTCCCGGCGTCCTGGCTGGGTGACGAGTGGCAGGTTGCGGACCACAGGATCGCCTACCTGCGGGACCCCCGGTCGCTGTATGTTCACGCCAAACAAGATGTTCACAACTGCGCGTTCCTGTACTGCGGCCGGATCCGGCGCGGTGAAGTGCAACTCTACCGAATCGAGGACGTGAAGGGCAAGGCGATCGGCACCGTGGAGGTGATGGACGACGGAGACGGCAATCTGACCCTCGGCGACCGGCTCGGGCCGAAGAACGAGCCGCTTCCGGAGAGTGCCGAGCAGGCGGTCAGTGCGTGGTTCGTCGCCCGTTGCGGTACCGGCGTGACTATGGGACCCGTGGGCGCCAATCCACCGGTCGATCCGAGGCGTACACTGGGCGGACTGCCTTGCACCGCCCCGGACCTGTGAAGAAGGGAGAATGCCGCCATGCGGATGGCCGTCACAGCCGACATCCACCTGGGAATCACCTCTGGCGACGTCGTCGCCGAGATGCTCGACCGGATCGTGAGTTCGAGCGCCGATGCCCTCGTCGTGGCCGGGGATGTCGGCGAGCCCTTGGGCAACTTCCGCAAGTGCCTCTCGCTCCTTTCCGCCACCGGACTGCCGGTCGGGGTGCTGGCCGGGAACCACGACCTGTGGTCGACGCACGGGCGCTACACCTCAGTGGACCTGTTCGAAGGGCTCCTGCCTGCCGCCTGCCGGGATGCCGGCGTGGTCTGGCTGGAGCAAGACGACCTGCGCCTGCCCTCGGGCGTGGCTGTCTGTGGTTCGATTGCGTGGTACGACTACTCGCATTTCCGCCCCGAGGAGCAGGCCCGGATCGCCAGGCGCAAGCGGGAACTCAACAACGACAGCCGGTACATCGACTGGCCACACACCGACAACGGCTTCGCCGAGCTCTGCCGCGAACGCCTGCTGCGGAGGCTCGGTGCACTGGAGCAGGACAGCGGCGTCCGGTCGGTGATCCTCGTTACGCATGTGCCGGTGTTCGAGGTGCAGCAGGTGTTGCTGCCGTCGGACAACCCGGACTCCAAGTGGTACTTCGGCAACAACATGACGGGCGACGCTGTACTGGGTTCAAACCTGCGGAAGCTGCGCTGGGTGGTTTCGGGGCACACCCACCGGGGCGTAGCGCCGCGCCCGGTGCCGGGGTGCGTTACTGAACCGTCGATCCATACGGCGACGGTCGGGTCGGACTACTACATCCCGGATTTCGTCTCCATCGAGTTGTGAGCACGCCCCGCGCTCCGGGCCGGAGCAACCGGTCCCTGACTGGGCGACAAACCTGCCAGGACGCCAGGATGCACTCCCCGCCAGTTCAAGGCCAGGAACGGACGTCCACACGACGATGGCGGCGCCTCGCGTTGTTCAGCTTCAGCCTGCTGGCGCTGGCGGTGCTGGGCAGGACGCTGACGGTGGTCAACCTCGACCCTCGTCACCGGGTCGGCGACCGGATCGATGAGTTGAACGGCGTGGCCGTCTTCCACAATGGCGGCGTGGCGCACACGGCCGGCCGGAACCTGGCGACCGACGGGTACAACCTGGGTCTGAAGTACCAGTGCGTGGAGTTCGTCAAGCGGTACTACTACCAGCATCTCGACCACAGGATGCCCGAGACGTACGGTCACGCGCGGGCGTTCTTCGACAGCAGCCTGGGGGACGGGGAGTGGAACGCCCAGAGAGCTCTGACCCAGTACAGAAACGGCGGCCGGACCAAGCCAGCGCCAGACGACATCCTGGTCCTCGGGCCGTCCATCCTCAACCGCTATGGGCATGTGGCGATCATCTCCGACGTGACCGGTACCGACATTGAGATCGTCCAGCAGAATCCGGGTCCCCTTGGACGTTCGCGGCGACGGATCGGGCTGGTGGCGACGACGAGCGGATGGCGGGTCCAAGACAAGCGTGCACTCGGGTGGTTGCGCAGGCGAGCCGCCACGGCACCCGATCATGCTGCGGAGAACCCACGCGACCCGCCCGGAGGGTGACAGGATGAGAGTCTTCCTCGATGACGTTCGCAACCCCCCGGCAGGCTGGACCCGCGTGCGGTGGCCAGAGGAGGCGATCGAGTTGCTCAGGACCGGCCAGGTGGAGGAACTGAGCATTGACCATGATCTCGGCGACGACGACCGTGGCACCGGGTATGATGTGCTCCTGTGGATCGAGGAAGCCGTCGCGACCAGGCGCTTCGTCCCACCCAGGCTTACGGTACACACGGCGAACACGTCGGCGCGACACAAGATGGAGCTGGCTGTCGCCGCCATCCAGGAACTGGCCGACCGGTCGCGGTGTTCGCTCGGTAACCCGGACATCTGACCGGCGGCAGGCGTTGCCGTGAGGCGCAGGCAGGAGATGCAGGACTCGCCATGGCCGGTGCGCGGAAGATCATCGTCGGGGACATCCACGGCTGCCACACCGAGCTCATGGACCTTCTCAGCAAGGTCGGCTACGGCGCAGACGACGAGCTGATCGCGCTGGGTGACATTGTGGACCGGGGGCCGGATTCGCCCGGGGTGGTTGGCTTCTTCAGATCGGACTGCCGAGCGCGGTCCGTTCTCGGGAACCACGAGCGGAAACACCTCCGATGGAGCAACGGCCAACTGGCACCGGCCCTGTCTCAGCGGATCGCCCGAGAGCAGTTCGGCGGCGATGCCTATGCCGGCGCCCTGGACTACTTCGGGACGTTGCCCCTCTTCATCGATCTGCCTGAGGCGCTGCTTGCGCACGGCTCCTACGAAGCGGGAGTGCCCTTGGAGCGGCAGAGGGTGACTGTGCTTGCCGGTACCCTGACTGGTGAGCAGCACATCAGGGAGTCGTGCGACCGGCCCTGGTACGAGCTCTACGACGGCCCCAGGCCGATCGTCGTGGGGCACCTCGACTACCTGGGTGGCGGCGTCCCGATGATCTACAAGGAGCGGGTGTTCGCGATCGACACGGGCTGCTGTCGTGGTGGCAGACTGACCGCTCTTGTCCTGCCGCAGTTCGAGATCGTGTCCGTGGCGAGCCGGACAGACTACTGGTCGGAACAGCGGCGACTGCACGCAGCAAGGGAACGGGAGCAGGTCAGTGGGCACTCGCCATGGGCTGCGGTTGAGGCCTGTGTAACATCGCCGGCGGACTCCAGGCCGGAGGACGGGCGCAGAGAGGTCCTGCGCGGTCTGCTGACAGCTGCCGTACCGGCGGCCGAAGCCATCCGAGACCATGTGCAGGCGGCAGCCGACGAGATGGTTGATCAGCTAAGCCGGGACCATGGCTTCGCGAGGCTTGGACCCGCAGAGCAGGCACGCCTGTTCGCCGCCACGGTCGGCAGGACCCCCCTGGCGCCCTTGCTGCACCTGGCCCGCAAGGGGCAACTCGACACCGAGTCCGTCAAGCGCAAGACCCAGTCGCCGGCCAGGGCACTGGCCCTGGCGGCCGAACTCGGCCTGCTGGGCGAAGGCGAACCGTGCCCGGCGGGCCGCCGCGGCGACGAAGACGAAGGGAGCAGCGCATGAAGTACATCGTCAGCTCGACCGGGCTGTACTCCACCTGGCTGTATTCGCAGGAGTTCTGCACCCTCTTCGACTGCGGCGAGGGGGTCGCCTCCGCGCTGCAAAACAAGGTGTTTGCCGTGGAGCGCATCTGCATCTCCCATGGGCACATGGACCACATCGGGGGGATCCCCAACTTCCTCTGGGCCCGGGTTGGAGCTCGCGGCGACAAGACGAAGCCGCTGACGATCCACTACCCCGAGTCCCCGGCGTTCCTCGCGATGCGGGCATACGCTGAGACGTTCATCCCACGCCTCGGCTACGAGGTAACTTGGGCGCCCGTCACGCCCGATGCCCGGATCCCCCTCGCCGGCGGCAGGCACTACGTCCGTCCATTCAGGGCGCCGCACGGCGACGAGGTCGCTCTCGGCTACCAAGTGCTCCAGGACAGGTTGCGGCTGAAGCCCGAGTACTCGAGCGACCCCGAGATAGGGAGGAAACTCGCGGGGCTCACTCCACCCGACAAGCTCCAGTACCAGGAGACCGTGGCCCTGGGGCTGCTTGCCTTCTCCGGCGACTCGATGCCCATCGAGCCGAGGGTGGTTGCGGGGTGCCAGTCTCTGTTCTTCGACTCCACGTTCCTGAGGGAGGAGGATCGCAAGGCGCCGGTGCACGCCTCGCTGCCGGAGGCCTTCGCGCTGGCGCGGCAGGCGAAGGTGCGCCAGCTCTACGCATACCACATCTCACCCCGCTACGAGTCAGCCGACATCGAGGCGGCAGAGCGGCAGTACCAGGCGATGGAACCGCCGTTCCAGTTCAGCATCATCCGTCCCAACGCGGTCCACGAGATCGAGTGAAGGCCCCATGCAGCACCGTGCGAGAACAGCCGTTGCCGACGAGGTCCGCCGCTTCATCGAGACCGGCGACAGCGATCCCCTGTACTCGGCCTGGACCGGCAGAGACACCATGGACCGGATGGAGCGCGGGCACCGCGAGTTGCTGGGTGCCCTCGTCGCCGAGGTGCAGCGCCGGGCCGGCATACCCACCATGCCAGTCCCCCCGGGAGGCACCGACCTCGCGACCTTCACGCGGCGGAAGGTGGAGCCGATGGTCCGGGGCCTGTTTGCCAAGGCCGAACAGGACGCCGTGCTGGGGCTGGTCGAGCGGTCCGTGATCTTCGTCACCCCGGACAACCTCGGGTCACTCATCATGGAGTGCGACTGCCCGCATTCGGCATGGGACCTCGCAAACCTGTACCTGGGCAGCGTGGGCGCCGAGCTCCTCGGCAGGGATGCGCCTCAGATCGTCGGCTTCAGCGAGGACACCACCTGCTTCGTGTCGCTGGGCTACTTCCGGGACGACGATCCGTTCGCTGACTTCGTGGTGCACGAGGTCGCCCACATCTTCCACAACTGCAGGCGCCGGACAGCAGGCCTCAGGGAGACGCGGACACGCGAGAGGCCCCTCGACATCGACTACCGGAAGCGCGAGACCTTCGCCTACGCCTGCGAGGCCTACTCGCGAATCCTGGAGCGCGCCCCCCGCATAGCCGACCGGAAGGCCCTTGCCAGGGAGTTCAGCGGCTCCGCCATCGCCGACACCCGAGTCGACTCGGCCGAAGTGGCCGCGCTCATCCGCGTAGCCTGCGACCACCGCAACGGCTGGAAGACCATCCTCGCCCACTGCGCGCCGGCTCCGGTACGCACAGTGCGCCGCTGACACGGCCCATTCCCTCTGGTCGGCAAGGTGGCGTCGGCCCCGCACCCCCGGTGTGCGCTCAGATATCGAGCCCGGCCTCCGTGGGCTGCGCCAAGCCCACGACCTGCTTGATGCTGTCCTTCCACTTCACCTTGGGGTCGGACTTGAGGACCTCGTAGAGAGCCCTGATCGGCTCGTCGGCCTGGAGAGCAGTCAACTCGTCCGCCCTTGCCAGGGTCTCCGGATCGCAGGCGCGGTTCACCTTGAGCCTCTGCCGCAGCATGTTGATCTTGCCCAACCAGACAGAGTCGGTCACGAACGGCGCCACGGCTTCGACCAACGCTTGCGGGCGGCCGTCCAACATCGGCTCGCACGAGACGCTCGTCCGGAACCCGGCCCGGAACGCCGCCTCGAGTGCCGCCATGCGCGGGGCGAAGCCGGGTGCCCCAGGCTCCCAGAACCGCAGGACACCACCGCTCGCGGAGCCGATGGTGAACCTGAAGAGGATGCGGTTGCGATAGCGCCCGAGGTCGCGACAGATGCCCTCGATGCACTCAGGGTGCGGCTTCGACACTACCAGCATCTCGTGGCCTGCGTCGAGCATCAGAGTCAGGGCTGCCATGGCGGTGTCCATGATCGCGGGCGTGATGTCATGCGTGGTCGGGAACATGATCCTGGTTGGTCTCTTCCTGGCCAGTTCCGCGGCCCTGTGGAGGTACGGAGCCTCGATCCGCCATGTCTCAGGGGTGGCGCGTCCGAACCGGATCGCCATGGACTTGGCGTAGCAGTACTTGCAGTCGTGACTGCAGCCTACCGAGCAGTTCGCGTTCACGGGCGCCCACTCTCTGGTTCCTGTGACTCTGCGCGGCACGGCACTGTCTTTCCTCTCCATGGGGCGCTCCTGCTTACGCCGCCGCCAACCGGGGGGTTGGGGTGATCGCATGGGTGACGTGTAGAACGTAGTATACTTCGCCGCGGTGGGCCAGGGGCGCGCACTGTCGCCCCTCTGGAGTCAGCCGGACAGCGAACACGGGAGCCGGGGCGGCCCGGCACAACGCGGCAATGCACACGCCCCATCGCCGGGTCACCGGCTGCAACGGCTGAAACGGGGGCGACCATTCTGCCTCTCTTGGGGTGCCGGAGCACGACACAGAAGGAGCACAACACGCCAGATCAACACCGGTGATGGCCCAGGGCGGCAATGCCTCAGTGCCAGGCACCGGAATGCAGACCAGGCAGTAGCACCAGCCGCGCGGCTTGTGCTCGCGGAGCCATCGTCCATGGCAGCCAAGCGCCCTTCCTCGTCTGAGGAAGGCCGCCTGACCTCTTGCGTTACGGATGGAGCGGTTGCCGCGGGCCTGTTTCCTGTTCCATCGCGCTCGCACGCGCGCCATGCCCGCCTTCCGTCAGACTCGGACCAACTCAGCCGCACTCACTGGCTGGAGCAGAGCAACGTCCTGAGCAAAGGCGTCCAGCGCCTGGTCCTCGGGCATCCTGGTCAGGTCGTCGAGGCGCTTCGTCGTGAAGTGCTGGAGCGCCGCCGGCGTCTGCTTGCGGGTCAGGAAGTCCAGGATCTCGGTCGGCAGCCGCAGGAGCCTGAGGTGCCGTGCCACGACCGACCAGTCCTCGCCGGACCGTCGCGCGAAGTCGCGGACGTTCCTCGCCCCCATCTCCTGCATGCGCTGGCGGTACTCAGCGGCGCGGGTCAGTGGTGAACGGCAGAGACGGCGCTCGAACGCCTCCTGGCGGGACCGGTCTCGTGCCGTCGGCGCCTTGCCTCCCCCGAGGTCCCCCGGCCGTGTACCCAGTCGGAAGCCATACCCGCCGTCCATGGACAAGGTGAAGAAGGAGCTGGTGAACGTCACACTACACGGGTTCGAGTCCGCCTCGGCAGTGGTTCGTGCAGAGTAATGTAACCCACCCCACTTCCCCCAAGCACTTACGACACAGAACCCGTCCCCGTAGAATCCCCTTCGGGCAAGATTTGCCCCCTATTTGCCCCCTCAGAACCCAAAGGAAGCCCCGGCCAGGGGTGGTGTGGCGGGCGTGCCCCAACTGGCGGGAACCACCCCAGGGCGGCCGGCGGATAGGCCTGGCGGCCCCGCGGGCGCCGGGGCCCGGTGTAAAGCGTTCGGGACTTCGGCGCGTTCCTGGGGCGTCCACGCGCGTGCCGTGCGGTGGCAGGAGAGAGACAGGGCCAGAGACGAGAGGGCCCCGCCGGGGGATGCCCGCGGGGCCTTGGTGCGCGGGGAGGGCCAACTCACTCGGGACAGGTGGGGCCGGCACACGGTGCGACGCGCCAACGCCAGATCCGGGTAGGCCGTGTGGCCGTCCCAGTTCCTGGCCGGTCGGACACCGGGTGCCCCGCCTGACATCCCTGGCCCGGCCCGCCGGGGAGGGCCCCGCGTGACCAGGCCCCGGTACACTGCGGGAGCACGCGTTCCTCGGTCGATTGGGTCGCGGACCCACCGCCGGTCCGCCGCCGCCGGGGAAGGTCGGGGGGGGGGGACCACCGTTTTCGGCCCCCCGCCGGCATCCTGCCCCCCTCCGAGGGGGGGGCTTGAATCCACCTCCCTACCAGAACCCCCTGACCTCCTCTGGTCCCTTGGCCCTCTTGCCGTCCCGGACTACGGTGAGAACGTAGTTCCGAGAGGGTGTCGCCGGGTCAGGAGGGAAAGCCCCGCGGGGCCGTGACAACGGGGGGAGCCTAACGCTAAGGTCAGCGGCGCAGGTCACTGCGTCCGCTGGACCTACTCGTTCGGCGGAGCCGGTCCTCTCTCAGAGTCCCAGGCGGTTGCGTTCGACGGGGCACTTGTCTCGCGTCCTGAACTCCTCTCCCTTGCGCGGGGCCTGGAAAACGAAGTGGTAGTAGTCATCTGAGCTACTGAGGAACGTATGTGCCTCACCGGGCTCGACAACGACGACATCCCCCATGCTCAGTTCAACGCTCTCCTGCTCTACCCGGATCACCGATGTGCCACGTGCCACCAGATAGACCTCGAACATGTCGCGGTGTACGTGCGGCTCATCGATGCCAGCGTTCGCATACCCGATTGGTACGGGCACGTCGCTGTTCCAGGGACCGACGTACCAGCCCTTGTCCGATGCTCTGTCCGCTCGCTCGATGCGCATATCTGGTGTTCCCGCCGAACGCCGCACTACACGGACACTGAACTACTGAGGCGCATCCGCCCGCCACCCGGGGGTACCTCCGACCCGCCGGCGCTGGTACGGTATGCTACGGCGCAGGCAAGTCAATGACCCGAGGCAGGAGGCCGCCGACGGGGGGGGGCTGGTTCCCAGGGGGGGGGCGGCGAGAGTCCCTGTACCGTTGCGAGGTCGTCTGGCGGTTCCCTGGTGCCACCTGGACGCCCGCGCTGGCATGCGGCCGGGGGCGTTCGTGGGGTGAAGAGTCGCGGGCCCACCTGACGCGGCTTGGGTACCTGGGCGCGCCAGCTATCCCGCCTGCGGTCCTCCGCAAGCCCTCGCCATGCACCCAGGCACCAGCCACGGACTGCCAGGACATCGGCAGGCCACCTGGGGCCCCAGGCTGGCGCGGTGGGGGCGGTGTACCCGCGGGATACCGGGGGGCCGAGAGACCCCGTACCTCCTTCCCGCTGGGATCGGGTCGCTTGTATGCACCCGCGCGAGTGCCTTCAAGGGCTGTACCGTTGCATCCCCCGTTGGGCCGCCGTATGGTAGCCGCACGGAGCGGCTGGCCAGAGGCGGCGTGCGGGGAGATCGGCCCCGGCCTATGGCCATGGTCACGCACGCTTGCCGAACTGCGAGGTAGGACGTGGCACGAGGGAAGACGACCAGCGATACGACGGCCAACCTGGGCTTCGAGGCCAGGTTGTGGGCCGCGGCGGATGCCCTGCGGAACAACATGGACGCGGCCGAGTACAAGCACGTGGTGCTCGGCCTGATCTTCCTCAAGTACATCTCGGACGCCTTCGAGTCGAAGCACGCGGAACTGGAGGCCCAGAAGGCCCAGGGAGCCGACCCGGAGGACCCGGACGAGTACCGGGCCGGCAGCATCTTCTGGGTGCCCAGGGAGGCCCGCTGGTCGCACCTGAAGGCCAGCGCCCCCCAGCCCACTATCGGCACGCTGGTGGACGACGCCATGTCGGCCATCGAGCGGGACAACACCTCGCTCAAAGGGGTCCTGCCCAAGGACTACGCCCGGCCCGGCCTGGACAAGCAACGCCTGGGCCAGACCATCAACCTGGTGAGCGACATCGCCTTGGGCAGTGCCGCCGACCGCGCCAAGGATACCCTCGGCCGGGTCTACGAGTACTTCCTGGCCCGGTTCGCCAGCGCCGAGGGCAAGAGCGGCGGGCAGTTCTACACCCCGGCCCACGTGGTGCGCGTGTTGGTGGAGATGCTGGCCCCCTACAAGGGCCGGGTCTACGACCCCTGTTGCGGCTCGGGCGGCATGTTCGTCCAGAGCGAGAAGTTCATCGAGGCCCATGCCGGCCGCCTGGGCGACATCGCCATCTACGGCCAGGAGTCCAACTACACCACCTGGCGCCTGGCCAAGATGAACCTGGCCATCCGGGGCATCGACGCCCAGATCGCCCACGGCGATACCTTCCACGCCGACCGGCACCCGGACCTCAAGGCTGACTACGTGCTGGCCAATCCGCCCTTCAACGACAGCGACTGGCGCGGCGACCTCCTGAAGGACGACAAGCGCTGGGCTTATGGCGTGCCGCCGGCCGGCAACGCCAACTTCGCCTGGGTCCAGCACTTCCTCCATCACCTGGCCCCCACGGGAACGGCCGGCTTCGTCCTGGCCAACGGGTCCATGTCCTCGAACCAGTCCGGCGAGCGCGAGATCCGCCGGGCCATCGTCGAGGCCGACCTGGTGGACTGCATGGTGGCCCTGCCGGGGCAGTTGTTCTACTCCACGCAGATCCCCGTGTGCCTGTGGTTCCTGACCCGGGGCAAGATGGGTAGGGCCGGGACGCCGGACCGGCCACAACACCGCGACCGGCGCGGAGAG
>Ga0172371_10004925_pt1 | contig 19942 bp, 22 predicted proteins | sample Lak12m_FD_114543 | JGI IMG/M metagenome (GOLD analysis project Ga0172371, IMG submission 114543) | Freshwater microbial communities from Kabuno Bay, South-Kivu, Congo - kab_022012_12m | ecosystem: Environmental > Aquatic > Freshwater > Lake | place: Democratic Republic of the Congo: South-Kivu... | reverse complement strand
CTCGCTTTCGCTACGGCTACTCTCCAGAGGAGATTAACCTTGCCAGTTAAGATAACTCGCAGACTCATTCTTCAATAGGCACGCTGTCATCCGCATAAAGCGGACTCCAACTGTTTGTAAGTTTACGGTTTCAGGATCTATTTCACTCCCCTATCAGGGGTTCTTTTTACCTTTCCCTCACGGTACTAGTTCACTATCGGTCACAAAAAGTATTTAGCCTTACCACGTGGTTGTGGTAGATTCCTACGGTTTTTCTCCTAGACCGTAGTACTCAGGGATATAACTAAGGAGGACCATACTTTTCGCATACGGGACTATTACCCTCTATGGTTTGGCTTTCCAACCGTATTCTGCTAAGAATGATCTTGCTAACTCCTTTCCGTGTCTTACAGAGCACGAACGCTACACCCTACAACCCTTCACTGCAACCATCGCTGTAACGACGGATTGACAATATTGCCCGCAAAGCAGGCTCCAATGTCCCTCCCTACCTGTGAAGTTTGGGCTATTCCCATTTCGCTCGCCACTACTTTGGGAATACAAAATTGCATCTTTTCTTCTAGTTACTAAGATGTTTCAGTTCACTAGCTTACCTCTACCTGGCCTATGTATTCAACCAGGAGTATCTTGATATGACTCAAGATGGGTTTCCCCATTCGGAAATCCCCGGATTAAATCGCTTATTGTCAGCTATCCGAGGCTTATCGCAGACTGTTACGTCCTTCTTAGGCTTTTTGTGCCAAGGCATCCACCGTAAACCCTTATTTACTTAAAACAAGTTTTTAACAACATTTGAGTAGCACAATTAATTATTGAAAATTAACCGCGCTAAAAAAAATTTGGGAACCTCCATGAACTAAAATAGTTCATGTAAGTCTATTTAATTATCAAAGAGCACAACCAAAAAACAAGTTACAAAACTTTAGTATTACGAACACGCCTTAAATCATTTACTGTTCGAAGTGGTAGAGGTTTAAGCAGCAAGATAACTTGAAGTAAACTTACCTATTTAGGTAACCATGATAATATCACATCAGATCCCAGACTTACAAGTCTTTTGATAAGAATTTTTACATCATCTAAAACGACTTTCTACACTTAATTTTTAGGGTAATATCAAGAGAGATATTTGCAAATATCTATTTTCTACCTTAGATTATATTAATACCTATTAGTAAAATTTTATGCCACCTACAACTATTAAGTTACCAATAAAACCCGAAGAACATTCGCCCACCCCCAAAGACAACGATGATAAACTGATCAAAAGCATCACCTTCTTTGGAGACTCAGCTTTCCCTGAAGACGATCCCTATTATAAAGCCGCTTGGGAAACTGCAAAGTATCTGGCAGAAAATGGATATACCATAGTGAACGGTGGTGGTCCAGGAATAATGAAGGCTGCCACTGATGGAGCTGAATCAATAAATGGTAATACCATTGCCATCTACTGGCAACCAAAGCTAGCATCATTTTTTGAGGGCAGGAACCTGGCAAATGTTACCGACGAAGCAGAAACTGCTTCAAATTATCTAATAAGAACATTAGGATTAATTGAAAATGGAGATGCATATATTGTCTTTAAAGGTGGTACAGGCACTATCTCGGAATTCGGCATGGTCTGGTGTTTAGCCAAACTCTACTATGGAGCTCATAAACCAGTGATCTTGTTTGGAGATTTCTGGGATCAGATAATTGAATGTGTTCAGAAAAACATGGCCATAGATGAAATTGAACTTTCTGTGCTTTATCAGGCAAATGAACCAAAACAAGTCCTAGATATACTAAAAGAGCATGAGGAGAAGTTATCACATATCAAAAAGAATAGAAAGAAAGAATTCTCCTCTGACGAACAAGGCTTTATACTCGGTGGGGATTCAGATGTCGTTGAAAAGACATTTAAAGCATACAATGCCATTGCTTCCGACTACCATTCATCTCATGCCGGCAAGTTAACTGCACAAGATCAACTCGACGAGTTTATCAGCATGGTCAATCCCCCAGCCCAGGTACTAGATATCGGCTCGGGTCCCGGACATGATGCTGGTTATCTTAGTAATAAATACTCGGTAACGGGCATAGAGATCTCCAGAAGGTTCTATGAGATCGCTAAATTTGAAAATCCTAATGTAAATTTCATTCATGGTGATATTACTAAATATGATCCAGGTAAAGGAAAATATAAAGGAATATGGGCCAGAGATGCCCTGCACCATATTCAACAAAAAGACTTAAACGATGTTTTTACAAAATTATCAGATGCCCTAGTTGAAGATGGTATTCTCTATGTTTTAGTTAGAGAAGGCGAAGGTGAAATTATTGAAGAGGAAAGAACAGAATACGCAACAACGGAAAAATTCTTTCATCTCTTTACCGAAGAAGAATTAAGAACTAGAACAGAACAAGTAGGATTAAAGGTAGTCAGCATGAAACACACGAAAAGAAGTCATAAATGGATTGTAGGGATATTCAGAAAATGAATGAAATAAAAAGGCCAAAGCCTATTCGCAGTATTCCTATTGATGCCAAGGAGTTATTCACGGGTAAGATCTTCACCCTTTATCAGTGGCAACAAAAAATGTTTGACGGATCCACAGCAACATTTGAGATGCTAAAAAGGCCTGATACAGTCATGATCATTCCCGTGACCGAGGATAATAAGATTGTCCTGACCAGACAAGAGCAACCTGGTCATCACTTCACAGGCTTGGCAGGGGGAAGATTAGATAAAAACGAAACTATTATTCAAGCAGCCCAAAGAGAACTCTTAGAAGAAACTGGCTTACAAGCATCTTCATTCGATTTATTAAATGCTTTTCAACCAGCAGGTGAAAAAATTGACTGGTTTGTATTTACATTAGTTGGTCGTAATTGCAAGAAGGTCCAAGATCAAAATCTCGATAGTGGTGAAAAGGTGGAAATTATGGAAGTAAATTTCGAGGAATTTATTGATATCTGCCTTCAAGAAGATTTCAGGGATAATGAACTTCAAATGATAATACTGAAGCACTTTTACAAATACAAGGACTTCAGCAAGTTAAAGAGCCTGATTCTAAACCCAATCTGATTCTTTCATCAATAATACACTTTGATAGTGTTTCATTCCCCATAATTCAAGTGGTTGCAATTTGGCAATAACCTTAAAACCGTTCTTCAAATGAAATCTAAGAGAGGGCTCATTTCTCACGGGCGAGACTGGTACAAAAGAAAAAAGATACTTCAGATTCCTGTATTTCAAAATCTCCATTGCTTTGTATAACAATGAAGCGCCAATATTCTTTCTTCCAAATTCTTTACTCACAAGGACGCCCCCTATCTCAAAATGTGGTAATTGATAATAATACTTCTTGAAATCAGTATGCACCCAATCTACCATACCTTGCATATCCAGATCTTTAAAATCAGCATCGATATCTTCGTCTATTCGTAAATATCCGATAATCTTCTGTTTGGAAGTAACCACCAGGAAAACGCGGTCCAACATCTTCTTAATATCATCGGCTCTCAATTTCCCAATAAGGAATCCCTCTTTCCCTGATTTTGCAACATACTCTTTATCTGCAATCCTAAATGGATCAAGCACATTGGCATTAATTAACTGAAGGACGTCATCAAGCTCAGTCGCTTTAACTTGCCTGATATACATAAACGTTTATTTAAATCTTAAAGTGGAAATTAAGATGTCGAATTTTGATTCATGTCCCCCAAAATCAGCAGCAGATGAGACCATCTTAACTACATATTCTTTCCCGCCTACCTTTACATATCCATATTTTACGAATTGAGAATCAAAAAGTTCATTAGCTTTCGTTTTTCCCTCAAGAATAGTCCACTCATTGCCATCTATCATTTGGGTGCTCTGTGTGTATCCTGCCATCAATTCTGATTTGTAATCATCATTCCAAGCTGTAGAACTTTGTAATTGGGAAATACTCAATAAACCTGCATATTCACTGGCATCTGGTAGCTTAGCTGGATCCATGCCTAGAGTTGTTGGAGAGAAATATTTGTAATACCATCCCCTTGGTCTATAAACCTCGTAAGGAAGAAAGGTTAAATTTGAAATCATCTCCCAATCAGCTGGAGGGGTTACATCAACAATCGGTGTTGTAGCAATATCAGTAGGTTCAACTGTATCCTCCTCAGAGGTTGTAGGTTTAACCGAAGCAGTAACCTCTACTTCTGGCGTGGGAGTCGGAGTTGGTTCAGGAACAACATTTGTATCTTTTGGAGATAAAAGTATATACAACCCTCCAAATCCTACTGCACCAATTATCAAGACCACCAGTATCGAAACTAAAGCATTGGCTTTTTTCATGGGAGATCTTATTAATAAATAATAATTAAATTGTAATTAAAATTTAAAGATAAGCCAAATATTTATATCTTAGTATTACAAATCCCCCTGATCCACAGGTAAATCTTCTTGCTTTGGTGATAGTAAATTTCTTAACTCTGGTCTTAAGGAAGCCAAATCAAAGACACCTTCAGAAATCTCCCTCTTGGTTTGCTCTTCTAAGGCTTGCACTATTGGATCATTCCCTCTATTTAGCATTTGCTCCAATAAACTTTGCTGAGCTAGAGGAGTCAGAGTGCTTAATCCAGGTTTTCTCGCTAATTCAGATGCACTATCAGCAGCTTCTAATCTAGCTAATACATCAGCAGGTATATTATCAGGATCTAGAAAGGCATCTTCAGGATTACTAGCTTCAGGCGGAAATGGCGGTCTATTACTTTCATTCATTATTAAATATCTAACTACCCTATTCTATCCTGACTTGCAATAATTTTAAACCAATGTTATTATGAATATATATTCATAATTAATTTATTAATAAATAAAGGAGGTGATAATTATGCCAAACAGAAACGGAACAGGTCCTATGGGTATGGGGCCCTTAACAGGTAGAGGCCTAGGTCCCTGCAACTTCGGACCAACATTTAGAAAATCTGGATATGGCCGAGGCTTAGGAAGATATTCTCGATATAATATGCCAAATAGCATAGACGATCAGAAAAAAGCCTTAGCTGAATACAAAAAAGCTTTACAAGAAGAGCTGGAAGATGTAGAAAAAGAAGAACAGAGTTTAAGTAATTAAAAATGCCAAGACCAAGGATAAAAAGACGAATCAGATTCAATCCAAACGTTTACTACTTTAAACCCAGAGGAATCCCTTTAAGGGATCTGGAAGAAGTAGTAATAAATCCTGACGAGCTCGAAGCCATCAAGCTTCATGACCTTGATGGCTTAGACCAAACACAGGCTGCGCTGAAAATGGGAGTATCCCAACCTACATTCGCACGAACCTTAGATAAGGCCTACAAAACAATTGCCGAAGCATTAATTAAAGGAAAAGCCATCAGAATCGAGGAAAAGGAATAATTTGGTGGAGCTGGGGAGATTCGAACTCCCTACCTTTTCATTGCAAATGAAACGTTCTACCAAGTGAACTACAGCCCCCTAATGGTGAGCCAGAATGGATTCGAACCATTGACCCCAGTCTTATCAGGACTGTGCTCTACCGACTGAGCTACTGGCTCATTTAAATTGAGCAAGTCAATTATATCCTAAAGCTACAAAACTGAAAAGATTAAATCTTGATTTCATACCTCAGCCATCTGATCCTTATCGATATTACTCTCTCTCAAATCCAACTGATATGGTTCAGAATAATCACAAATCCCTTCAGATAGTTCAGGAGGTAATAATAAGGTTTTTTGAATTCCATTGGAAATTAATCCCATTAACCCTGGTATTGTATACCACTTCTCTCCCTTAGGCCTAACTCTATTTACTTCCTCTTCAAACGGCCTCTTTAATTCTTTTCTACCCATATTTGATAAGGCCGAGATCGGGCATTCTCCCCTATTGTGAGCGCAAAATAAGCAATTAATATCTGCAACTCTTAATCCTACATTGGTTAATAATAAGGTGACGGGAATCTTGGGAGGAATAAAACAAACATACTCAGGTTTTGGTAAAGTTTGGCCTTGATAATCAAGCTCATCAATTTCAGAAAAGCTAACTCTAGGATCAATTACCTCAATACCTGCTTGTAGAATACCCAAATTAAAAAGAAAAATTTGTGTATTTTACCACATTCGTAAACTATTCGAATGTGATCAAGTTCCTAAGACGCTTTCCAAGCAATGCCATCCCAGCCTCCCTATATGCAACATCCCTAATAAAATTAGGAACTTCTATTTGAGAAACTCCTTGTAATGCTAATACTTCTCTTCCAGCTGTAGTAAGAACATTTTGAGGACAGATAGCCCCACATCCATCACAGGCTTTCATATGTTTATGATCTCCGTATACCCAAAAAGAGTGTTGCTCTTGAATAAGTTGATCCAGATCGATCGGTGCGGATATAAAGTCCTCTCCTTTGCCGGGTAATAGTGAATAAACCAATCTATTCCCAAGAGTGGTTAGTAATCCACAATTCCCAGGCAACTTCCCTGATAATCTCCTTATTTCTTCACTTCCATTCAAGCTAGTATATCCCATATGGAAGCCAGGTTGGACTACTGAAGTTAGAAATGAAGGATTTAATAAAGTTCCCCTAGTTATCATAGGTTTAAGCCTTAATAAAAAAACGGGGTAGAAAAGGAATTATTTAAAGAAAGAGTATAGATGATTTAGAAGGAGATGTTAAGCTCTTTAACAACTAAAAAAGGTAGCAGATGTCAACGTCCTGTGAGTGAAAATGTACACTTAATAAACAAAGTGCTTATGATTAAACTCCTTAGAAAGGAGGTGATCCAGCCGCAGATTCCCCTACGGCTACCTTGTTATGACTTAGCTCTGGTTACCAGCCCTGCCTTAGTTCCCTCTTATGAGGGACCGTCGGGCGGAACCGATTTCCGTAGCTTGACAGGCGGTGTGTACAAGACCCGAGAACGTATTCACCGCGGCATGCTGATCCGCGATTACTAGCAATTCCGACTTCATGCCGGCGAATTGCAGCCGACAATCTGAACTGAGGATGGTTTTTTGGGATTAGCTCCACCTTGCGGTTTGGCAACCCTTTGTACCACCCATTGTAGCGCTTGTGTAGCCCAGGACATAAGGGCTATGAGGACTAGACGTCATCCCCACCTTCCTCCTCGTTTTGGCGAGGCAGTTTTCGCAGAAATTTTAACAGCGAATAGGGGTTGCGCTCGTTGCGGGACTTAACCCTACATCTCACGACACGAGCTGACGACAGCCATGCAGCACCTCTATAGCACCCTCGAAGGCTCTCTGGCTTTCACCAAAGATGCAGCTATAGTTCAAGCCCTGGTAAGGTTCTTCGCTTAGCATCGAATTAAACCAAGCGCTCCACTGCTTGTGCGGGTCCCCGTCAATTCCTTTGAGTTTTAGCCTTGCGGCCGTACTCCCCAGGCGCTCCGCTTAACGCGTTAACTACATCACCGAAACTGCTCAATCCTTTCCGAAGAAAAAACTAAGCCAGTCCCGACAATTAGCGGAGATAGTTTAGGGCGTGGACTACACGGGTATCTAATCCGTTTTGCTCCCCACGCTTTCGAGCCTTAGCGTCAGTCAAGCCCCAGAAGACTGCCTTCGCCATTGGTGTTCTTCCCGATATCAACGCATTTCACTGCTACACCGGGAATTCCGTCTTCCTCTAGCTGACTCAATCTAGGTAGTTTTCCATGCGGTTTCCGGGTTAGGCCCGAAGATTTAACATAGAACTTACCAAGACGCCTACGCATCTCTTTACGCCCAGTAAATCCGGATAATGTTTGGTTCCTACGTATCACCGATGCTTCTGGCACGTAGTTTGCAGAACCTTATTCATGAGGTACACTCAGAACTTGTTCCCTCATAAAAGAAGTTTACAACCCGAGGGCCTTCATCCTTCACGCGGCGTCGCTGCGTCAGACTTTCGTCCATTGCGCAAAATTCCTGATTGCTGCCTCCCGTAGGAGTATGGGCCGTGTCTCAGTCCCATTCTGGCTGGTCATCCTCTCAGACCAGCTACCCGTCATAGGCTTGGTAGGCATTTACCCTGCCAACAACCTGATAGGACGCGGGCTCATCCAAAAGCGACTTTCGTCTTTAACCCGAAGGTCACATCCGGGATTACTCCACCTTTCGGTGGGCTATCCTCGACTTCTGGGGAGATTCCCACGCGTTACTCAGCCGTCCGCCACTAATTTTATCTTGCCTTACGGCTCAATAAAACTCGTTCGACTTGCATACCTTAGGCACGCCGCCAACATTAATCCTGAGCCAGGATCAAACTCTCCATAAGATTTTGATTAAAACCCTCTTTAAAAAGAGGGTCGTTATCTGGTTAGATTACCGAATTGACGTTGACATAATTCTATTCAATTTATTAGATCGAATAAAACTCTGCCACCTTTTTTAATTGTTAAAGAGCAAAGGAAAATTGATATTGAAGTATCAATGTGCAGATTGATTTTAACAAACCTAAACGAGTTTAGTCAACAACATTATTTCTTTTTCTTTTTTGGCAGGTATTTTGCATAATTTTCAGTACTTGTTTCCACCTCTACACTCTTTTCTTCCTTAATTAACTCGGATTTCCTAGCTTTAATAATAGCATATCCGGCATTAACTAACTCAATCATTACAAATAAATACAGCCAAAAAGGCATGCTTAAAAATGCAAAAGCCTGAGTTCTTAATAGAACAAAAACCAAATACACACCCCAAATTATCATGCCAATCTTAGCGTGTTTGGAATATATCCTCCTACCAGCCTTGCCTACATAGAATCTGTCCCTTCTCTTTTTAAACCACCAAATTATTACCCCGGACAATACAAAACCCACAATACCAAGCATAAATGCCCAGGAAACAAAATAAAAAGTTTCTGGTCTGGAATCAAATATATGATTGAAATCAAACAAAGTACTTAAAGAAAATTCAAATATCCTGCCATCGAGATTGTTAATTAAATCCATTTTATTAATTTAATAATTTCCCAAATTATACCAAAGGAAATAAAACTTGGTATAGAAATAAAAAAGCCCTCCTTTCTAGGAGGGCTTATTATTCAAATACTTAATTATTTAAGCATTTTATCAAACATATCTCCAATCACTGGAAGTTTGTAGTCTGGGACATTCTGTAATGCTTTTACTAAAAGCAATACCCAGGCTGCTAAAGGTACTAAGCTTAACAATGGAGTCAAGCACTGTACTACTGGAACAAACGATAGAACCAATGAAAGGACAAAAACTACAATATTCAATGCTAGCAAGGCATTACTTTGCTTGGCATAATTCTTCACCATTGCCGAAGCATCGCTCATTGCAAAATATAATATTAATCCCACCAGAGGGATTGTTGCTACTGCTGCCAGCACCTTGTCATCGGATTTTGCTGTTTCTGCCATTGTGTTGAAATTTAAAAGTTATTAACTCAAGTATATTTAGACGTAATTCACCTGTCAAGAACAATTTTGTAGGCATCTCTCATCTATTAGATTTATATAGTACAAATTTTCAGGTATTATGTTCGTATCTAACCTGCAACCTAAGCAATGAATTTCAATAACATTGGTTATAAAGAAATGGTCGGACTCTTCCTTGCAGTCAATCTGCTCATTATTAGTCTCGTCTTTTTTTATTCAGAACAAAACAACAATTCCCCTTCTCAAATAATGGGAATTAATACAACCGAGTCTGCAATAAATCTAGATAAAACATTAAAATTTCAATCCGAAATATTTGATATAAAGTTCAAATATCCTGATATTCTAGGTCTGGCCAAATCTGAAAAAAGATCTGCCCTCTGTCCAGACGAACAGATTATTGAGTATGTAACGTTTGAAAATTTCCCCAATTTCATCATAAGTCTGAACGAATGCAATATTGGTCCTAATCTTTTCACCCCGGAGAAAGAAGTAGTCATTTCCAATTACAATAAAACACTAACTTTGGCAGGATCAATTGAAAAGAACTTTCTATACGATGGTTATGATACTCTAACATTAAAGACTGATGGAACAAACCAAGACGTTCCCCCAATCATTCTCAAGGTGCTTTTTAAAAAGGAAGATTACTCGAAGCAGGATATCTTAAATATCTCCTCAAAGATCATCACTTCTATCCAAACAGATTAATTCCTGCTTTTTATCTGACACATCTGCTCAAGTTCTTTAAGACTAGTTGTATCTTCAGGTGCTTTATCCCTGCCGAAAACAATCAGCCTGGGGAACCTAAGAGAGAAACCGGCAGCTTCGTGCATCTTGCTTCTACTGATAGAATCTGCAGCAATTGATATGACAATCTGGGGAGAAATCACTACATCAGGAATTAGCGTGTTTGAAATTTCATAATTCTTTGGCATTTCCGTCAGTTTATAAGGCTCCATCACTTTCAAATATTTCCTAATACCATCATCACTTAGACCAGATCCTACTTTTGCAAGGCTAACATATCGATCCTGTTCACGGTCATATACCCCTGCAAGTAGAGCTCCTATACCTAATTTAGCTCTGGCTCCAGTTCCAAGATAATAACCCATAACAACAGCATCCACAGTATCAATTAATTCTTTCTTAGAACTGGCTTTTAGTTTGATCCAATCATAATTTCTGGTCCCTGGATCATACTTACTTGTTAAAGACTTTGCTATTATTCCTTCCAGACCTTTATCAACATAATCAGTAAATAGCTTTTCTAATTCAGTTTCAGAACTAACCCTACTCATTTCTGTCACCCGGATTAATTTACCCCCATCGTTTTTAATGAGATTCTTAAGAATATCCATCCTTTCCAATAATTCCAACCTCGATAGATCATTACCATCAAGCTCAATTATGTCAAAAAGGTTTACCTGTAATGGATAAACCTTACTAATCATATCTACATCATGTTTCCTTTTTCGCCTTATTGTGTCTTGAAAAGCCATGTATAAACCGGAAATATTATCTATTCCGATAGCCTCACCATCAACAATAAAAGACTGTACAGAAAAGCCCTCTATGGCTTTGACAACATCCGGGAACATTTCAGTCATGTCTTCCATATTCCTGCTAAAAATTCTAACCCTATTTACATTGCTTAAAGGCAACTCTCCCTCATTATTAATTTGGGAAAATCCATTTTTTGAATAATGGATCTGAACTCTAAGCCCATCAAACTTGGGTTGGATCAAACAATCCCCCATTCTTTTAATTATCTTTCCAGAAGAAGATTCTCTCTCCACAAGCTTTGATGCTATAGGTATTCCTGGTTCCGGTCTGAGTTCGCTAATAGCATTTACCCCGGACTCTTTAATTATCTTAGCTATTAATCCTGGATCTGCTTTTACTCCATAAGCATATTCTATCTGATCTTTGATGCTGTTATCGCCTGTTATACTAATAGATAGCGCTTGGAATAAACTTTTCAAACTCAACCCCAATCTCATATCTCCACCAATAATTCTTCCAATGTACCTACCCTCTTTACTATTTAATTTCTTTAATAGATCAATAAAGTAGTCCTGCTTTAGCTTTTGTGAATTCTTTCCCGAAATCCTAGCCAGCTTTTCTAAATGGTAATGCACTTCATTTATTTCTAAATCAGATCCTTTCTGACCTACTATATATTCTTCAGTTAAATTCCCTAAATCACCAATTTCTTTAAAACGATTATTGATCATTTCGACTTCTTTACCAGAGAAAACAGCCAGGGACTTTATTATAGATCTTGCTGAAAAATTAAACTCTTGAGCTACGTACAAGGGAGCAGTTCTTCCTAATAATAAGTAAATGGCATTTCGGATTTCCTCACTTGATGATTTCTTAACTAGTTCAGCAAGAATTAGGCTCATTTCATTTCTTGAGCTTTCATTTTCGATCCGGTCTAAATAAGAACAAAACTCACTAAATTTCATATAATTGAATGATAAATTAATTTGAAGGCAGATTCTTTTAAGCTAGAAAATACTTTGCACCCTTAGTTCGCCCTTTCTTCATGACTATACCCTTTTCAATCAGATCCTTGAGATCTCTTAAAATTGTATCATCTGATACTTTCGGAAATAGCTCATCAAAGTCAGGATTACTTATGGCACCCTCACTTTCAAGGGTATTAATTATTTCAAGCTGTCTTTCATTTAAAGCCACCTGTCCTACTCTTAATCTCAGTCTTCTATCTTTACTTAGTTCCCAGACTTTATCTTTTATCTTATTCAGCTCAACCATCATACCGTTCGTAAAATATGTAAGCCAATCTGTCATATCGCCTTTATTAGCACTATCTAAGGCATCATAATAGCCTTTGGGATCTTGATCATAGTGCTCTTCCAAAGAAAAAAAGCTTTTAACATCATAGCCATCTCTATATAAAGACCAAGTAGCCAAAGTTCTGGCTGTTCTTCCATTTAGGTCGGCAAATGGATGGATTCTAACCATTTCATAATGAATAATACCTGCTCTAAGCAATGGATGTATTTTTGTACCTTCAACAGAGTCCCATTTGGTGAGAGCTTCTATCTGCCCCTCTACCTCATTGAACTTGGGTGGATCAAATACAACATCTAAATCTTTATCATTTATTATCATAGCATTACGATCACGGAACCTGCCTAGATATTTATCAGGTAATATTTTACGGCCCAGCACCTCATGCATCTTTAAAAGAAAACCCATAGTAAACTCTGTTGAACTATTCTCCGAAATAAATCCGATAACATTGCGATAATTAATAATTTCTTGAACATCTCTCACCCTATAAGTTTCAACTCTTTCACCATCTATGATCCTCTCAGTCTCATCAATGGTCAATTCATTCCCTTCCAATGCTGTGGAATGGTGAACAGACCTTACTAAAGCCTGACTTTGGAATTTCCTCTCCCAAGCTGGTACTAATGGTGAATTCTCAATTATTGCCTTAGCTACCTCGCATTGAGAAACATTGTGAAGGATATTTGTCGTTATTGTGAACTTAGGAGAAAAGTTAGGCATCCTTTAATATATATTGTGCTGATTTAGTGTTACCTTTCTTAATTATTAACCCTTCCTCCTGAAGCTTTAATAAATCGCGTCTTAAGGTTCTTTCAGTCACTCCTTTAACTCTAATAAGGATATCTCTCATTTCTACTTTTTTGGAGGCTTCAATTAATCTGTAAACCTCTTTTTGCCTTGGAGTTAAATTCAAGGCAACAGCACTTTGTTTTTTAACCTCCTGGAATTCCGGGGTGGATTTAATTTTTTCTCTTTTACGGTATTCACGCAACATCTTGTACCCTACGAATACTGCGGCCACTAAACCCAAAGCGAAACTCAATATCTTAAAGATAAGCCTAAGAAGTCTTTTCATTATTTTACTTGCTAGAATATATTGTATTGTACCCTTTTTTAAAAGGTTTTTAAATACCGAATATTCTGAGGTTATTTACTTATGGTTTAAGTAGTCCGTTCTTTATCAAGTGATTGGCTACAATGGCTCCAAATGCTGGAGATTCAGCAATAACACTATCAGGAAATACTCCGAATCCTTCCTTTAGATTATATGAAGGCCAATTTGAAGCAAATTCAGCTGTAAAGCTTGGCACCACAAGCAATCCTTTTAACAAACCCTTCCCAGCACAAGATGCGAGCACATCTCTTAATAGAACTGTGCCATCATTTTCCCTACTTAATTCCCTTTCATCTATTAATGCAGTAACACCAATAGCTTCAGTCTTCTTCAAATCTTTTCTAACACTTAACGCAGACATAACATTTGCCATTCCTAACGTGTCTGTCTGCATCAAAGTCAATAAAGATGCTCTTCTACCCAGTGAGTTTTCATACTCTAAAGTAGACTCTTGTCTATCACCCAGCCAAAGTGGAGCTAAGATACCTGGTTGTTGAGTTTGCAGAAAACCACCGAAAGATCCTCTAAACATTTCAGTCATAGTAGGATCATAATTACTCACTAGTATATGAGGAGCAATAGATTCAATTTGTTGTGACATATGAATATTATTAATAATTGCGATAATTATATATCACTAGTCAATAATATTCATTATTTATTACTTGTTGTTTAATTGAGCCCAGCCCAATTCAAGCCTTTCTTAGAATCTACAGTCACTGGGACATTTAACTTTATTGCATTAATCATCAAATACTTAATCTCGTTTTGAAACTCCTGCAGTAAATCGGGTTTATTATCATCAATTTCAAATATCAACTCGTCATGAACCTGCAGTACAATTTTTGCAAAATCACTATAGCGTTTATTAACCAGATCATTACATTTAACCATTGCAATCTTCATAATATCAGCAGCACTTCCCTGTAATGGGAAATTAATAATCTCCCTTTCGGCAGCCTGCCTTAGCTGATAATTTGGAGAATTAAGCATATTTGCCGATCTTCTTCTTCCTAATAAACTTTCTACATATCCGTTATTTCTCGCTTCTGCTTTAAGCTGCTCAAAATACACCTTAACTCTGGGATAACCTGCAAAAAAAGTATCAATGAAACTTTGAGCCTCTTCAGTAGGAATTTTTAATCTATCTCCTAGCCCAAAAGCAGAGATTCCATAGATAACTCCAAAATTAACAGTCTTACCTATCCGTCTTTGTTCTTTGGTCACTTTTACAACAGGAGTATTGAATAACTGTGAAGCAGTTGCTGCATGAATATCAATATTGTTCACAAATGACTCCATCAATTTCGGCTCTTTAGATAAATGTGCCAGCAATCTTAATTCCTGCTGTGAGTAGTCAAAACTAATTAAGATCTTATCTTTTTCAGCAATAAAAGCCCTCCTGATCTTTTGTCCTAACTCCGTATTAGTAGGAATATTCTGTAGATTTGGGTTTGTAGAAGATAATCTACCTGTAGCTACAATAGTTTGATTGAAAGAAGTATGGATTCTGCCTGTAGCTTCATTGATCTGCGCGATGAGAGTATTGGTATAGGTTGATCGTAATTTGAACAACTCACGGTATTCCAATATCTTAGCAACTATGGGGTAAGTATTAACATAGTTATTAAGTATCCTTTCATTGGTTGAGTACCCTCCTGTCTTAGTCTTCTTGCCCTTAGGCAATTTCAACTTATCAAATAAAATTTCTGAAAGTTGCTTCGGTGAAGAAATATTAAATTTTTGGCCAGCCAAAGCATAAATTTCTTCCTCAAGTCGTTCAATACTGATTCCTAATTCTTTAGAAAAGTTTAAAAGGAATTCTCTATCTAATTTTATGCCATTGCGTTCTAATTTAATCAATACCTCAACCAGAGGCTTCTCAATATCTCGATATAATGTTTTAATGTTGGGCTCGCTATCTCCGATTCTACTTTGATCAAACTTGGGTTTTAAAGAGCGATATAGTAACAAAACCTGATACGCTTGTGTATAACCCGCCGAATCTTCAAATAGCCCAGCCTGTTCTTCCTGTTCATCTTTTATGCCCAAATGCCTTAATAACGAAGACTGAAGGCCGATCTTAACAGCCCCACCAGTCATTAAATAATCCATGAGACTGATATCGTCTTTTACTTCCTTTAAATCAACTCCCAGATTACAAAGAGCATGCCCCAACGCTTTACTGTCATAGGCAACATAATTTCCTGCTTCAAGATACTGTTTAAAATCACCATTAATGAGTTCACTAGCCACAGAAAAAACTTTATTAAGAATCACGAGAAAGATCCTTTTAGGCTTATAGAATAAGTTGCCTAATTCTTCTGTATAGACCACCACATCTTCGCTTGCCTTTAAAGCCACTAACATCTTGGTAATATCCTCTTGGTTATTTACTAAAACTTTTTCATAATTCATATTTACAATATTTGTCACGGTTTCAGCCTCCTTCAAGTCAGGTCTTAACTGTAACAATCTCCCCACTAGGGAACGGAATTCATAATATTCAAATAGCTTTCTGCCCTCATCGAACGCAATATCATTGAATTCAGAGATGGGAAGATCCAAATCAACATGCATATCAGTAATTATCTGCGCCAATTTCCTAGATAGATAGGCTGAGTCTTTGCCTGCTTCCAGCTTGGATCCTAATGCTGGTTTGATCTCGTCTAAATGTTCATAAACATTATCAAGATCAGAATATTTAACAATCAAATCTACAGCGCTCTTTTCTCCTATTCCCATTACTCCAGGAATATTATCTGAAGGATCCCCTCTTAATGCTTTAAAATCAACAAGGTGCTCTGCAGGAAAACCTAATTTCTCAATAACATTATTATCATCATAAATTTTCGATCCTGAAAAAGAGCTCCCCGCCAGGTAAACTCTAACCTTACCATTTAGAAGCTGAAACAAATCTCTATCGCCTGTAACAATGATCTTATCTAAATCTGCATACTTAGGGCTTTTTACAATCGATCCAATAATATCATCAGCTTCATATCCTTGCTTCTCTATTGCAGGGATATTAAAAGTGTCAATAAGTTTCTTAATCTTCCCTATTTGCTCAGCAAGGCCCTCGTCCATCTTCGGTCTATTGGCTTTATACAGAGCATATTGTTGATGTCTGATCGTTGGCCCTTTACTATCTAGAGCGCACACAATGAAATCCGGTTGGAAAAGCTTTAAAACCTGTAAAAGCATAGATGAAAATCCATATATGGCATTAGTTTGTTCACCCCTTTTGGTCTTAAGTTCAGTTGGAAAAGCATGAAACGCTCTATGGGCTAATGCATATGTATCAATAAGGAGAAGGGTTTTTGTAGACATAAGGCATTTTTTCAATAACCTTATTATACACTAATCAATTATTTCTTTGCTTTCCTAGCCATCAGATTCAATAGATAATTAACAGCATCTTTTAATAAACTTTCTCTTAAAGTATTGAATCCAATTATACTATTACCTCCTAGATTTAATTCCAAACCACTCTCAAACATTGCTTTAATTTCGGCTCTTCCTTCACTAGTGTTTAGTAGTCTTGAATACTCTTGAGAATAATAATCCAATGCCCCTAGCACCTGTCCGAAGAATCTCCTTTGGGCTTCACTTTTAAATCCTATACATAAAGCTCTGCTCTCTTTATCCACTAGTAAATTTTTATTCTGATAATACGCTGAGCTTGTTCCAGGAAATCGGCCTGCTTGAACCGGAAACCACTGTTGACCATACCTCTGGTTCAAATCAGTTAACCATTTTAATTCCTCAGAAATCTCGCCTCTTACGAAATCAGGACGGGTATAATAAAGTAAGGTCCAGCTCTGAGGTATTGGGAAGACCTCTTCAGGCATTAGATCTGCACCAGAAAATCTACCTTTGGCTCTAGTTACTCTAATTTTTGACAAAACATCATTAACATCAGCTTTTCTAATTCCTAACTCTTCCCTAATTTCTTGTGGTATTTGCATTAGTAAAGCATCCCCATTAGATTTGTCTTGAATTCTATTATATGCACTAAGTATTTGTTGTACTTTTCCTGTTTCAAACCCACAAAGATGTAACCTCCCACTTTCAAGATCTGCTCTTCTCGCCTCCAACAAATCAACCTGAGCTTTAACTTCAGGCCTTATCCTGGCTAAGGGATCGTATTTAATATCGATCAAACCTTCACCTTCTAACTTTTGAATATAGTCTGCTCTGGCATGTGAAGTATGTAAAGTACCAAGTTCAGCTCTAGCAAAATCACCCACAGGCATTAATTCCGATCCATCAGCACCTGTTAATTGTCTTCTAAGTTCAACTAAGTCTTCGACCATGTGACCATTCCCACTGGCAAGTTCCGATATCTCAAACCATTCAACAGGTAGTCTCTTTGTAAATTTGGTGAAAGCGATCGATCTCGCTAACTGCTCTGCACTCTCCTGACCATTGATTATGTAATTATTTCCCCTATTAATCCTGCCTCTCGCATCTATGATCCAAGTATCACCACTTACTCTCTCAAATCCCTGTCCCTCAAAAACGGAACCACAAGCTCTAAGCACCGTATTCATAAAATGAGCATCCGGATCATCTACCATTCTCTGCTTCTCTCTGGGAACCCCTGCCTCAACAGCTACTCTGTTAATCAATTCTACAGCCATGGTAGCAGTAAACGCCGATGATCCCACACCAAGCAACAAAGCATTTATCATAGCCTGCCTCAATCCGCTACCAGGAAGAACACTGCTTTCTAGTCTATCAGGGAAAACCAAAGGTTTAGATTCCAGGTAAAGCCTGTCGTCACTATATAAATCGGATTCCACTCCCATATGGGCTAGAAACGAAGCTTGATGCGTGGTTGGAACAGAGACTCTCTCAATCATTATTTGATCTGCTTCGGGCTATTCTAGCTCTAAAATCAGCTAGGTATTCAGACATAACAATTAATAAACCCTCTCTATATGCTTCAAATTGAAAATCTGGTCCATTATTACCCTTTCTTCTATACTCAAATGGCAGTTGATTAAATCCAAACATTCTAACTAATTCTTCTCTTCCCTGAGGATCATTAAGCAGATACTGTTGTCTAATTTCATAATTATTTAATACTGAGCTGATCATTCTGAAATAATCCAATAATTCTTCTGATGCTATTGAAACATATCTCATCCTGGTGAATTGAGGATTAATTACATCAAAATAGGAGCTCATAAAAGTTTCAATTTGACTGTTTTTCCATTGAGGAGCATATTGATCAAGAGCACTATTAAAAACAGCTCTGGGAATGATACCGTTAAACCTTTTCAATTCCAATAAAATTCTGGTTCTAATATCCCAGCTCTCTTCACTTTGAGTATAATCAGTCTCTCTAAAAAGGATTCCCTGCTCAGGTCCCACTGGTACTAACTCTTTGTAAGTTGTATTGAATATTCCAATATTGCCAGCCTTTTCCCTGATGATAGCATCTCCCCTGCCTCTTTTATTGACGAATTTACTAAAGAAGGTCTTAACATCCTCCTCTGTTACAGCACCACTTTCTAAATCTTGGGCTGGAATAAAACGTACAACATCCTTGAATGTCCCTTCAATAATGCTGTCCTCCCCATGTCTGGCTATGTAATCTGCAGCAAACTCATTATACGCATTAGCTATCATTCTATTCTTAGGTTCGAGTACACCTACGATTCTAATGCTTCCTGCTTGCAGACCTGGTAGTTTTTGCTGTAGAAGATCAATTTGCTGAGCTACCTCACCTTTTAAACTAACATCGGGGGAGAAATAACCCACTTCAAATTGCTCTGCCCATTCACTTCCGGCCATAACTCTAGCCAACTTTTTAAAGGCATTACTAAGAGGAGTATCAGCTTCTAAACCCGGGAACACTAAAGGCTGACCGACTCTTGCTTTTTCAACAATAGAATTCACAATAGCAATGGTGTGAGAAAGCTGTCCACCATCAGAAGCACGAACCTCGCTAATATCATAGAGATTAACACCCAAGCCTTTCAAATCTCTTACCAACTCCGCCAAGGCAACACTTGCTGCTAGTTGATTACCTACAGGAATTTCAGAATCGGGTATAGAAAGGATCTTGCCTCTTGAACTTACAGTATGGTCAAGATTAAGTGTTAATCCGTTCCTTTCGATAAAGGCTCCTGCAGCGCTTTGCCTAATCAAACTTTGCACAGCTCTACTTTCTCCTAGTCCGGCCCTTTCAAAAGTACCACTAAGAATCGCGCTAGTAGATTCACCTCGTCCAATAACTAAGGAACAAGCTCCTATTAACGCCCCTCTAAGACCATTGAAATGCGTTGGATCCAATCTGACCTCGGGATCAATACGCAATTGCTGGTATCGTAGCCCACTAGCTCGATCATCTTGATAGGAACAATCAGGACAAACCGAATCATTAAGAATTCGATCCTGGAGATGTAAAGAAGGTGGGATATTTGGAGTCCCTAATATAATACTACCCATATAACAGTGATAATCGCTGTGATTATACCATTATCAACTATTATATGGAACGCCTATATACCTTTACTGTATTATCTCTTTAAATTCGACAGCATCAATTGTTTCTTTCTCCAGTAACACTTTAACAATTTTCTCCAGTTTCTCCTTATTGGACTTGATT
>Ga0172371_10004924_pt1 | contig 19945 bp, 17 predicted proteins | sample Lak12m_FD_114543 | JGI IMG/M metagenome (GOLD analysis project Ga0172371, IMG submission 114543) | Freshwater microbial communities from Kabuno Bay, South-Kivu, Congo - kab_022012_12m | ecosystem: Environmental > Aquatic > Freshwater > Lake | place: Democratic Republic of the Congo: South-Kivu... | reverse complement strand
TAGCTTTCATAGACCATAGATAGATGAAATACATGAGTAACAACCCTTATTCTACCAGTTTGGATGCCTGACGGCATCCTACTGGTGGAGTAAAAGTGTCCACGATGTATCTCATCTTATTCACACTCCCAATTGACAAACCTGTGGAAAAGTGTTATAATAGAAATAATCATAATAAATACATAATTAATCTAAATTATATGACAAAAGGAGAAACACCAACCACAAGCATCGGTGAATTGAAAAGTCCAGCAGAGAGGGACGATAGTAGTGTGGTAAAAAAAGCCCATGAAAATGGTGTTAAACAAGAAATCGGAGCCAAGAGTCTTCCTGGAGGAATGTCGGCTGTTGACTATGCGGAAATGAGACGCTTAATACACCTGATTGAATTAAAAAACGAATTAGCAAAAAAATTTACAGATCCGCGCGCGGAGGCAAAAGCAAAAAAAATGGGAGTAATGAAAGAAAGCGCACGACAACAAAAAGAATTTTTACAAAAGTACGGCTTAACATTTAGTGAAGCTGCGGCAATTATTAGAGAACAGGACAAACAAAAACAACAAAAAAGAGAACTGGCAACTAAAGCAAGAAAAGAACAAGCTAAAATAACTCAAATACACAAAGCAATACAAGACATGGACATTATACAGGGTGAATTTGTTAATGACACCCCACCACCATTGCCAGGTAAAAAAATAGATACATCCATTCCACCAGTTGACATCAGCGCAGCCAAGTTAGCTGCGCAAGTTGATAGCAAACCAGCTCCAACAGGTTTATGGGGTAAATTTAAATCATTATTTACAACAAGCAGAGACGAACGTGCTTCAGCTAAATTTAGCACAATGCAAGCAGATTCTGGTGAAACTTCTGCCGATCGCAGAGCAGCTAAACAGGGCGAAAAGATGATGAAAGCCGCTGAACAACCACAAAAGATAAATAAATTTGAGGCATGGAGCGAACTAGACGCCACTCCAACCGCAGATGAAATAAAATTTGAACATTCTGAAGCCAAGACAGAAAGACGTGGCCAACAAATGATGGAAAAAGCTGAAGCGCTTAGTAATAGAGAATTTAAACAATCAATGAAAATGGGTAAACACCAGGCTGAGGTGGACAAATTCGAAGAGGAGATGGCATCTGGACCACTACCAGGCAAACATGAAAATGCAAACTTAGATAAATTGAATAGAGTTGATGATGAAATTAATAGTTTACGCGGAACTATTGAATCAATAAAATTTGGCGGTTGGTTTGGAAGCTTCAAGACCAGCCTCAAAACAAATAGAGATGGACATATTACAAATCTACCTGGAGGAAATGAAGACATGGTAATCGATGATTTGGCCAGACAAAAAGAAAAACTCGGTTCTAAGGGGAAAATAGAAGCTGCCAATCAAATAGTTGAACAAATGGAAACGCTTACAAAATACACCAATTTATTGGTTGAGAGAGATAAATTAATGGCTGGGAATAAATAAAAAAATCCGCCTTTTCGGCGGATTTTTTTATTTATTATTTTCTATCTTTTATTTCTCTCATCACTCTTTCCACAAAATCTTCTTTACTCACTTTCAACTGCTCCTCCTGTCCCCTAACCCTCACAGTCCATGGCTCGCCAGATAATTCTTTGTCGCCAACGATGACAATGTATGGAATCTTGCGACCAACCGCCTTTCTGACTTTATTTCCTACTGTCTCATTCGCGTCGTCAATTTCAACACGAATACCTTGATCTGCTAACTCTTTTTGAAGGGCTCGTGCGCCATCTTGATGCTTTGTAGCAACTGGCGCAAGTAAAATCTGCACTGGCGATAACCAAACCGGCCAAATGCCTGCGTAATGCTCAATTAAAAAGGCCGTAAAGCGTTCGTGTGTGGATAGCGGAGCTCTGTGAATGACAAAAACTTCATTGTTTTCTTTACCTTCCTCGTCTGTATAATGAAGATCAAATCTCTGCTTTGCTACAAAATCAAGTTGGACAGTTGACATTGATTCCTCGCGACCAATCACTGACTTAAATTGCACGTCAACCTTTGGCCCATAAAATGCCGCCTCATCTTCTGCTTCCACGAATTTTACTCCGAGCTCAACAAGCACATCACGAATCACACCTTCGCTGTATTTCCAATTTTCTGGTTCATTTACATATTTTTCCAAATGATCTGGACTCCATTTAGATAATCTAAACCAAAAATCCTTGAGACCAAATATCTCAAAATATCTAATAGTCATTTGCAGTACACTCTTAAACTCATCTTTGATTTGATCCTTTCGACAATATATATGCGCGTCATTCATGGCCAAACAGCGCACACGAAGCAAACCCGCGAGCGTGCCGGACAACTCATTGCGATAGCATTCCCCATATTCAGCGATGCGTAACGGCAATTCACGATAGCTGTGCATGTTATGATTATATATGGTGTGATGATGCGGGCAATTCATTGCTTTTAAATAATACTTACCATCATCCATCTCCATTGCAGGATACATGCTATCTTTGTAATATGGTAAATGCCCGGATTTTAAATACATTTCTTCTTTTGCCAAGTGTGGTGTGCGGACCCTCACATATCCTGCCTCTCGCTCTTTTTCAATAGCAAGTTTTTCTATTTCATTTCTTATCAACATGCCATTAGGCATCCACATAATCAAACCTTTTCCAACAAGATCATCAACAAAAAACAAATTCTGCTCATTACCGATCTTCCGATGGTCTCTTTTTTCCGCCTCTTCCAACAAGCAAAGGTATTCATCCAACTCTTCTTTGGTCTCAAAAGCTACGCCATAAACACGCTGCAGCTGTTTGTTGTTGCAATCCCCTCGCCAATACGCGCCAGCCAACTTGGTTATCTTAAAAACACCAATATCTTTGGTAGAAGCAACGTGTGGACCACGACACAAATCAACAAAATCACCATTTTGATAAATTGAGACATCTTTAACTGAAGAACCAAGCTCGTTCTTTTCCTCTTCACTAAGTCGGGTTGTGCCTTTTTCTTTCAAATCATTCAAAAGCAGAACCTTATAATCTTGTTTACGGTCTTTGAAAAAACCTATCGCCTCTGCAAGACTCATTTCTTTGCGCCTAAATACAACACCATCATCAACCATTTTTTTGGCCTCCTTTTCTATTCTGTCCAAATCGTCCTCTGTAATATTTTGCGGAAAATCAATGTCATAATAAAATCCATTTTCCACCACCGGGCCGATACCAAACTTGGCGCCAGGATATAATTTTTCCACCGCAGCCGCAACTATGTGCGCGCATGAATGCCGCATTATCTCCAATTTTTGTTCTTTGTCCATACAGTTTGAATTTTTAATTTTAAATTTCTAATTGTTAATTTTTTTTCCCACTCTTCTTTCAAAATACTCATAATTCCATCATCTTCAAATTTTTTAGTCACCATATTCCAATGATATCTCCGTCTGACACCCTCCAACCTTAACCCGGCTTTTTTGTAAACCGCAAGTGCGCGTTTGTTACCCATGAATACCACCAACTCAAACCTCTGATACTTAAGTTTCTTAAAAACATAGTTCCCAACAGCATCAATCACATCACCAGCATATCCCTTTCCCCATTCTCTCTTCTCGCCAATAACAATGCCAAAATTGGCCAGCTTGTCTTTTGGTTTCAATCGCAGACCGCAATTGCCAATCAAAACATTGCTCTCATTGTAAAAAGACCAAGTATACTCATCTTTCGCGCGCAAGTTATCACGAATCCATTTTCTCTCAGATGCCAGCGACGGTGCTTTTTGCAACATTAAATACTTGCACACCTCTTTGTCTTGAAACCAACGCCTAAAAATAGGCGCATCTGATAATTTCAGCGGCCGCAATGTAATTCTTTCCCCTTTTAAAATTGGAGCTTTCATATGCATTGGTTGCACTAATTAAAATGGATTACACAGATAAACAATCCGTGAAATCCACCAAAATCTGTCTAAATCAATGTAATAAAAAACCCGAAACACCAAATTAGCGTTTCGGGGTCCTTTTTGAATTGGACGGTTCCACCCGAAAATTTAACTCTTATTTTGTCTTCCAGCTTAGCCCTTGCGGGACTTTCGTAGATGCTTGGTGGGCACCTCAATCACCGGTATATACACTATAACACACCACCAAATCACTGTCAACACATTATCCGTGTAATCCAGTTTTAAACTGTGTAATCAATGCCTACTCAACCTTCTTCACCACCACATTCACATGCTCCGCCACATGAGGCACAGTACCCATCCATGCCGGAGAAAATTTGATTTCTACCCCGCTTACATGATCTAACGATAACAAATATCTGCGTATCTCATCTCTTGTTTTTCCAAAGAAAATCATTTTTTGCAACTGACCACTTTCTGGATTCAACTCCACCACACCGGAACCAGCCACTTTCAAAACCGCGCGGCTAGTTTCTTTATCAAATTCATCCAATGTTACCGATGGCTCAGCATTATCAGAAGATAAGATCTCTGCATCACCAACAATCTTTTTTTGCAGTTCATCTTTTACCAAAACAGCCAGTTCGTTATTGTTGTAAAAAACGCCAACAACCATTGCTGTACCTGACAAAGAAAACTCACCAGCTTCTTTTCCAACCTCTTTGTCCGACGTTATCACAGCGTCCGCAACAGAATAAATTGCTTTCATGTCAGCGTGCAATTTAGACAACTGCTCTTCTCCTTGTTTTTTCAACTCTGCTTTCATGTCATTTTCCGCCTCTTTAATATCGTCTTCACCAATTACGCCCAATTGCTTAACACCGCCAGACATGGGTTTTTCACTTTCCGCGTAAACAACCTTTTGCTTGGCCTCGCTCAAACCTGGAATAGTAAACTTGCTCGGACCAATTTCACTGTCTTTGCCAGCTTTATCCGCATAAACCTCAGCAATAGCCTTGCCTTTAGCCGGGATAACAACACCTTTTTTTAAACGAAATAAAACGCCCTCTGTAGTAAGTAAGCGTGTTGTAGCTACCAATGCTTGACTAGCGCCAGTTGTATTAAACAATGTAACCTCACCAACTGCCACCGACACTTCTTCGCGGGTTGACACGGGTTTGTATGTTTTTGTAAAGACGACATCTTTCTTTTCTACAATGCCGATCTTTGGATTATCTTTTATTTCCTGCATAAGCACAGCTTCCACTGATTCTGGCTTAGTCACGATAGTAATTGTCGCTCGCTTGGCAGACATAAAAACAATCACCCCCAAAAGGACAAAAGTTAAAATCAAGAAAGTAAGAGCGACTATTTTATAAAATCTCACCGGCTCATTTGAATAATGGGTTTCTTTGTGATGTGGAGTCATAAAAAAAATTTCAAATTTCAAATTTCAAATTTCAAAATATTATTCTGAAATCTGCAATCTAAAATCTGCACTTACTCAATCACTCTAAACACCTCTTCCAAACTTGTTATTCCATCAAGTGCTTTTAAAACTCCATCCTGCACCATTGTTACCATTCCGTTTTCAATTGCTTTTGTTTCAATGTCATACTCAGTAACCTGTCCGGACAAAATCATCTGCTGGATTTCTGGTGTAACCTGCAGTATTTCATAAATACCAACCTGCCCTTTATAGCCTATTCCATTGCAAGTTTCACACCCTTTTCCTGCAAAAAACCTTAATTCGCGTTTCTCAACTTCGCCTCGAACCTTTGCAGGCATGCGTGTAATTGCTTCCTTCACTCGCTTTTCATTATCCACACTTAATTGTACACTATTTTTACACTTTTCACAAATTCTGCGCACAAGCCGCTGTCCCATTATCGCGTTACATGATGGAGCAAGTAAAAACGGCTTCACACCCATTGAAACAAAACGCGGAATAGCGCCTGCCGCACTGTTGGTGTGTATGGTTGACAAAATAAGATGGCCAGTGAGAGCGCCCTGAATTGCCGTATCTGCTGTTTCGAGATCACGAATTTCTCCAACCATTACAATATCTGGATCTTGACGTAAAATTGAACGCAAACCCTTGGCAAAAGTATAATCCTTTGAATGATCTATCTGGCTCTGATTTACACCCTGTAATTTATATTCAACAGGATCTTCTAAAGTAATAATTTTTACACCAGGCTTATTTAACACTGTTAAAACAGCATAAAGAGTCGTGGTTTTACCAGAACCAGTCGGACCAGTGGTTATAATCATGCCATTTGGACGCCCGATTTCATATTTTAATTTTTCAAACGGTTCACCTGACAAACCAAGCTGATCAAATCCCAAACCTTTCCGAGACTGATCAAGTAAACGCATCACAATACTCTCACCCCAAACTGTTGGGATTGTGGAAACACGCACATCAACGTCACCACCAGCCAATTTTATTGTAAAACGCCCGTCTTGCGGATTTGTTGTAATATTTATTTTTAAGCCAGAGATCAATTTAATACGAGAAACTAGTTGCTTATATAATTCTTTGGACAGTGTAGCGGCATCATGCAAAATACCATCAAGACGCACGCGAACAATAATATTCTCTTCTTCCGCTTCAACATGCAAGTCAGACGCATCCATTTTTAATGCCAAACCTAGTAAAAGAGTAACCAAATCAGACGTAGTTCTTCGATTTAATAATTCCTGAAAAGAAGCAAAATCCTTTACGTCTGCCTTAACTTGCTCCAGATCAGATTCCTTAATTTCAACATCTTTGCTAATTGGTTTTACAACCGGTAAAGTTTCATACAATTTTAGCACGCGTTCATAACTCGGCTCTGAAATCACATATAAGGAAGGTGTAAATCCGCGCTTGTTTTGAAGTTCTTCAGCCAGCTCAGCCACACCCTCCTGCTGAGGATTAACAGCACCCAATTTAACCTCTTCAGGCGTAGCATAAAAACAAATCACTTTATTTTCTTCAGCAAACTCCCTTGCGACTTGACGCAAAGCTTCTTGGCTAACCGGAAACTTTTCCAAATCAATATGTGGCAAATTCAAATTTCCGGCCAATTTTGCCGCCTCAATTTCTTTTTCTTTCACCCTAACTGCGCCCATTTTCTTTTGAAATTTTTGCGCCACCTCATCGCTGGTAATTTGCAATCCCATAATTTATTTAAGAATATGTACAATTCTGCTAATTATTCCGACTTTATGCATTTTCATGAATAAATAAGTCCAAACAGATGTAGAAAATACTGTAAACCACGACCCCAAAAACACAACAAACAAGGCAAACAAAAACGGAGTTACTACTGAACCCAAAATCCACAAAATACTATTTCCAGCTAAAAAGGTAATAAACCAAGTTAGAAAAGTTGGGATAAATAAAATTATTAAACCCAAGACAGCAAACAAACTCAACAAAATATTTAACCCCAAAATAATAAACCCGACCTCAAATGACACCAACCAATGCTTAACAAACAAGCGCCATGCCGCAGACAATGCCCAACTGAATGGATAATTTTCCACAACCATGTATGACGCAGTATAAATCGCCAAAAATGAAATCAACATTCCCACAAGGGCCGCTATTACAAAAACGACCAGCAGATAAACCATTCCTAAGGCTGTGCTTGGTTGAAACACAGAATGCACGACAGCGCACCCAACACAAGCGCCCAATATTACAACAATTGATTTGCGAAGAATATTAACAAGCAAAAGACCCCAAAAATGTGTCGCTCCAGAATGCCAACTTTTGTCAGTGCTTGGTAAACTATCTTTCTTGGCCCATTGTGCGGACGCGTGTATGAGCGCGCCCTGTGAAATCACAGAAACAACCAACAATATTGCCGCGAGAGATAATATAATTGCGATAAGCCAGCCAAACCATGCCCAGCCAGCAATGGACAGCGATAAACCACTAAAACCAGCGACAAAAGTTCGAAGAATGTGTCCACCTTCAAGCGTTGTTGTTAGAGATGGAAAGCTGATTTTTCCCAGAATCTCTACAACACCCATTTGTCCGAGCAAAGTGGCAAAAAAACCAAAAATCAACAACAATTTGTGATCCCATGCCAGCCGCCAGCTATGGCTGATTGCTTGGCGATATGTTGGTTCATGCATAGAATTAAAGATACTAATATACAAATTTTACTAATGATACGAATGGTATACTAATATTTATCTAGAAAAGCATTCGTATAGCATTAGTATCATTCGTACCATTAGTATATTGGTATCTTGTATTATACCACACTTCTCTCTTTTCTCCCAACACTCTTCCACACCATATTCCAAATACTCTTCTGCGATGCTGAAATAGCCGCGTCCTCTATTATCACTGCCGCGTACGGCCTCCTAAAACTTAGCATCATCACCTTATTTCCATAGATATTTATCTCTGTGTCTAATTCAATATCTTTGACAAGACGCGTCTCGCGCAAATGCTCTTTGTCTTTTGATTTAATTTTTTGCCCCCATTCCCCATCTTTGGCAATACAAAAAAACTTTTGCTTGTTTTTTACTCTTGTTTCTGGAACATACCATAAATAATCTTCTGAAAAAGCAGTAAACATTTTTTCATAATCAGAAAAACCATAAATATCCTCACCAGACGCGAGCATATCATCCCAGGCACGACGGAGTCCATCTTGACCTTCATAATATCTCACTTTTGGCTTGTTGCCGGGCTGATTGAATATACTCATCATTTCCGGCAACATCTCTTCCACTTTTTTGACTTGGTTTTTCGCGCGCTGGATTAAAATATTCGGATTTTCCGCAATAAGGAGAATTTTTTTGCCTTGTTTGATTTCTGACACTAATCCTGCCTGTTTCATCTCACTCAAAAAATTATAAATGCTCGTGCGTTTTACGCCAGATTTTTCCGCGAGTTCGTGCACGCTCGCACTTCCCAATTCCAAAGCCGCCAAATATACTTGGGCTTGTTTCTCTTCTATACCAAGTTGGTGGAGGGTGGAGATTATTTCAGTCATAATGTATTTGGACTACGCACGAAAGTGCGTGTTTCACCGGACTACGCATGATAATGCGTTCACTCAATGGACTACGCACGAAAGTGCGTTCACTCATCTTCAATCGTCGGCGTCCAATCACGCACCGGATATTTGATGAAGCTTTCGTTTAATCCTTCTCGTCCGAATCTATTTAACCAAATTGGATTACTGGAAAACTTATAATAATATGCTTCCTCTAATGAATCAACCGAACAATGCTTAACCGGATTTTGGATAATGTAATTAAAGTGCTTCCAAAAATCTGGTTTGTTCCTAATACAATAATCCCAATATTGATACCAAACATGGCGGCCGTGTTGATTATCAAAATCATTTATAACTCTACCACTGTTGATATGCAAATTTCTTACAAATTTTATGATTTTATAACCATCATCAACTTGAAAAATGCAGTGATAGTGATTGTCCAATAGCACCCATGAATAAATTTTAACATCAAATGTGCGAATTGATTTATTAAGGACAGAAACAAATAAATTCTTTTTTTGTGGCGTATTCCAAATAGGTGCTTTATTTACGCAACGAGCCGAGAGAAAATAAACATGTTCATTGGTGTAAATGTGCAAAGGGGAGTGTTTTCGTAAACTGAGTTCTAACATAATCGACGTGATTGACGCATTCTCATGCGTACTCCCTGATGACACACTTTCGTGCGTACTCCTGACAACCCACCTGTGGACTACGCATGATAATGCGTTCACTCAATGGACTACGCATGATAATGCGTTTCGCTCGTATTCCTGTGAATAATCTCCCCCATTTCAAGCCAAATTTATATGCTGTCTACCATTTAGACAATATCATATTTCCTCAATCTTGTCAAATCTGGCTTGTTTTAGCCATATTTTAATAATCACCAAAATCTACTCATTTTCTGTCTGTCGTATTGACAAAACTATAAAAATGAGCCATAATACCCTGTTCTGTCATGGTGACGGACAATGTTCTTTACAAACTGGAATACGGACGAAAGTCCGTCAATCACTACCCAACCCGAGGGTATAGTCGGGTGAGGAGGAAGAAATGGAAAAAAACCACAAACTCGCTGCGTATCATATCCAACGCGCCAGCAAAGTAATCATTCCTGGTGCCATGGCTATCGCCATCGGGGTCTTTGCTACGGCGGGTGGTAGAGCCGAGTCGGGATTCTGGCTTTGGGTCTCTGCAATCATCGGTGTGCCGCTGATCTGCTATGGTTTCTGGCACCTGAAAAAAGCCAAATCGCACTTTTAACACCAACGCACTTTCGTGCGTACTCCTCGCACGCCTTCCTGCCGGCATCATAGACAGGAGCTCCACTTTTGTTCACAAAGTTTTGTGAGAAAAAGTGGGGGATGTTCTTTTCAATCAACCACAAACGGAGGAACATACCATGGGCTGGCTTGACGCCACCACTCTGTGGTGCCTTGTCTGTTGTGCGGCTGGAGCATGGCTTGCTCTCTACCAATTTCGAAAGAAGTAATTCAACCAGACCCGAAGGTATAATCGGGTAGGAGGAGAAGATGAAAACTTTTTTGAAAACTGCAGGCGACATAGTATTGTTGGCTGTAGCCAAAGGCATTGCAGGCTGGGCAACATCTCAGCTGGGGTTTTCAGCCCAAACTCCGGACTGGATTATCACTGTCGTCTACCTTGCCTTCAGATACCAACCCCCCACAAAGCACTCATAAACGTTCTTTCGCCTTCCTGCCGGCATCATAGACAGGATCTCCACTTTTGTTCACAAAGTTTTGTGAGAAAAAGTGGAGACATAAACTCCGGGAGCTGTGGCCAAAGCTCCCGGAGTTTAGACGAGTGTTTTACAAACAAAAGTCCTGAATCATATTAGATTCAGGACTTAAGTGGTGGACCTGATGGGAATCGAACCCACGACTTCGTCTTCGCAGGACAATGTTTTGCCACTAAACTACAGGCCCGCAAGTCCACCGCGAAATATTATATCACAAAAATAAAATCCCGGAAAATCCGAGACTTTATTTTGCGAAGACGATATGGGGCCATGTTTAATGGCTACATTGTCCTTAATACAAGGATACCATAAATTTGGATGCCTGTCAAGCATATTATCCACAGAACATAATCTATTCTTGCCCGCATAAAAATGCCGGCAGAAATGTAGGATGTTCTTTTCAAACCATTACCCAACCCGAGGGTATAGTCGGGAGAGGAGGAAGTGATGATTGATATCTATGTGACGGAAATTATGATTGAGTCAAGTGAAGACCATAAGGTCGTTGCTGTAATCGGTATCGCAAGCGCCATGGGCTCAAAGGCCGTTGACGCTGGCAACCGAGAAGGCCTGACTTACGCACAACTCCCAACCAATGTAGCCACCATGAAACTCCTGCGGATGTTGAAGGAACGTCGGCGCATCGACCAATCCAATACCTCAACTAGACTCATGAAAATCATTGAGACCAACAACTTGGTGTCCCTATTCGAAGGAATGGCATACAATGCACATTCCATAGGAGTCCGCCACAGACACAATGAAATCATACAAAAAAAAGTCGTCATCGATGTGACGTGGAGAAAGGAGGACTAACATGAACCCATCCGCACCAATTTTCTTTCCGATCATCCTGTTATTCATTTTCGGACTGGGTCGTGGCATGGCCTGGTACTGGTGCGAACTCACCAGACAACAACTAACAGATGGCCTCATTAACTTCAGCATTGCTGTTGTTGCATTTTTCACAGTTTTGGACTACATCTGCCTTGGCATCAACAAGTACGTGGCGCGAACAGTCGGTGATACTGATGAAAAGAAGCTATTCGGGCTGAAATACAAGCTCTACAGCCTATTGCTCACAATCATCTTCGCCATCGGCTGGCTGGTGCTGAATGTTATACATCTAACATGATAGTGGCTTTCGACATCGCTCAACCGACGCACTTTCGTGCGTACTCCTCGCACGCCTTCCTGCCGGCATCATAGACAGGACCCCCACTTTTGTTCATAAATTATTGTGAATGAAAGTGGAGAAAAAAAGTTCTTTACAAAAACAAAACCATGAACTACGTAGAATTCATGGCTTTGGTGGTGGACGGAGGGGGATTCGAACCCCGAAGACTGAGGTGACAATCCCAGCTGCGGACCAACCGCTCTCCGCCCCCAAATCCACCGACGCATATTATATCATTTTTTGATTAACCAAACAAAAAGGTCTCCCTTTCGGGAGCCTTGAGATTCAGAGCGGTTTTTCTTCCGCATTAGGATTGTCACCGATAATAGTATAACACATTTATAGTTTTTGTCAAGTTTTTATCCACATCCACCGCTTATGCCAGCAATTCATTGTTGGTAGAAGCGGAGGATGTTCTTTTCAACCCATTACCCAACCCGAGGGTATAGTCGGGAGAGGAGGAGAAGATGGAAAATCACTGGTTCACACTGTTGGTCTGCGTAGTATTCGGCGGAATCGCACTGTACCGATTCGGTAAGATCTGGTGGAGCATGCGTGAGAAAAAACTCGTGAGGGATGAGAAGAAAGCCAACGTCGTGATACCTGTTCCATGGGTGGCCACTCCGGCGATACAAGATGCAGAAATCATCATTCACTTCGTGTGGCAACGTGGCTACGACGGAGTAAGCGAACACTTTTCCGACCTTCGTGGGGCACTATCTATCCCCAGCGGAAACAAGTACTGGTTGGAAAGCGACGTGGATTTTTACTGCAAAGAAAAATTCCACACCGAACCCATCCCAGACGGACACCCCTGCCCCTTCTACGCCAAAGTGCTCCAGCTATACGAAGCCGGTGTCTTCATGATGCATCACCTGCGTCTACAACGAAAAGGTATGTGGATCGTGACAAGCAGAGAAGACTTCGAGGCTATCGCCAAAATTCTCAACAAAGAAGTTATCCACGACAACTGGATCATTCATGTCGGTTTTGACACTATGTCAAAAGCGGCTGATGTTCCAGGCAAAGGACCTGTCTGGATGTTGCTCCGTACTTTTGTTGAAGTGGTGTAGTCCAACCTCCCGCGTCGCCTGTCCGCGAATCTGACAGGCGTTCCCAAAAACAAAACTCCACCAGCTGATAACTGGTGGAGTTTAAATTGGCGTCTTACCAACTAAACGGCATCACTGGAAAAGAAGAAAATTTGTTTGTATTATCAAGCGCCAGAATATAACCATAACCGCTTGCTTTTAACTTATCCGGCTTAAAATAACTGCATGAAAAGTTATTTATACCACTCATCAGTGTTGTACACGTGGCAACCATTTGCATCTTGTTTTTGTTGTAAGTATTGCCTGTAAAAACATAGAATCTCTTCAAACCATTCTTTTGCACACTTGTATTTTTCATTAAGATGTTATTATAAATCCAGCTTAATGATGGGTTGACGACACGAAGGTGATCCATGTTGGTTGGTAATATTAATGTTTCCGACACACCAACATTTCCAGCTTTATCATACGCCTTTGCAATAAAACCAGGGGACCCTTCCGCGTTATAATCGTCATTCTGGAAATGCTTCCAGACATCTTTTGAAGTTGCGGTGTTATCACTCCATGAAAAAATCATGTTGCCACCACCCTGCTGATATACCTCTATTTTAACGATGGCACTTTGTTGCTTTGCGTCCACAGCGTACACATTCATGTTTAACTGTTTACCTGAATATCTGCCGCTAAAGACGATTTCTGGTGAAGTTGTATCGCCGGATTTAACAGTATTATTTGCGACTGGTGTTGATGTTGCGGTTGGTGTGGCAACTGGCGCAGTAGTGGTCGTACTTGTCACGACCTCTGTCCACTCAACCTTGTATTTTGTCGTACTAACACATGTGAGTTTGTAATCTCGAAGACCATGCCCAGCATCGCGAATAGTGCTGGTTAGTGTGTATTTTTGCCCACTTTTGAGAGAAACCCTGATGTCTTTTCCAACTTGCTCGCATGCGGCCACATCTACAAAATTAGAACCGAACTTAGGCAATATTACGGCTTTTACAGTGCCCACAAAACCCAAGGCCACTACACAAAATATGGCCAAACAAAGCGATTTTTTCATAAAATGAATTATAAACCAATTAATCAACGTTATGTAACTTACCACAATAACAATTGCTTGTCAATGATTAATCTTTCATTAGAACCCCAAACTCCTCTTGTTCAATCGTTTCTTTCTCCAACAACACACTAACCAAACTATCCATTCGTTCTCTATGAGAAATGATGATTTGCTCCGCAGTTTTGAGAGCTTCTGAGAGTAATTTGTTTATTTCTGAATCAATTGTTTCAGCAATTTTTTCTGAATAATTCTTGCGCTCGTGTATTTCTTGCGCTAAAAATATTAGCTCCTCGTTTTCTCCGTAAATGCGCGGGCCTAGTTTTTCACTCATGCCATATCTAACAACCATTGATGTCGCGAGTTGTGTTGCTTTTTTAAGGTCGCTTGATGGTCCGGTTGAGAGTTTATCATCGCCATAAATAACCTTTTCTGTCACATAACCGCCCAAAATCATTGCTAGGTCATCTTTAAATTTTGCAAACGTCTGATAACGCACATCTTTTTCTGGCATAGAAAGAGTGTAACCACCAGCAAGTCCGCGACCAATGATGGAAACCTTCCGCACAGGATCGCAGTTTGGTAGAAAATGACCAACGATAGCATGGCCTGCTTCGTGATATGCTGTCATTTTTCTTTCTTCCTCTGTCATCACGCGTGATTTCTTTTCAGGCCCAAGCAAAACCTTTTCAATACTTTCCAAAATTTCTTGTTCTGTAACTTGCTTCTTGCCTCTGCGCACCGTAAGAATGGCGGCTTCATTAAGAAGGTTGGCAAGATCAGCGCCAGAAAATCCAGGGGTTCTCTCCGCAACGTTTCTTAGCGAGACTGATTTTGCAATTGGCTTGCCAACAGCGTGCACTGCCAAAATTTCCTCTCGGTCAGCAATGTCTGGCAAGTCAATCACAACACGCCTGTCAAAACGGCCTGGACGGAGCAATGCGTTGTCCAAAACATCTGGCCGGTTTGTTGCCGCGATGACGATAACGCCAAGGTTTGGATCAAACCCATCCATTTCAACAAGAATCTGGTTGAGTGTTTGCTCGCGCTCATCATGAGATCCACCCAAACCGGCACCACGTTTTCTGCCAACCGCATCAATTTCATCAATAAACACTATTGCTGGCGCAGCTTTTTTTGCTTTGCTAAACAAATCTCGCACGCGCGACGCGCCAACTCCGACAAACATTTCCACAAACTCAGAGCCTGAAATTGAGAAAAACGGCACACCCGCTTCACCAGCAACTGCTTTGGCAATCAGTGTCTTTCCCGTACCAGGCGCGCCCATGAGCAAAACACCTTTTGGAATTTTTGCGCCCATGTCTGTAAATTTTTTCGGATTTTTTAAAAAATCAACAATCTCCACCAATTCTTCTTTTGCTTCTTTTGCGCCAGCAACGTCCGCGAATGTTTTTTTATTTTTATCATCTGGCTTAACTTGTCGAGCAGCACTTTGACCAAATCCCATTGCCCGATTATTTGCCCCCTGCACCTGGCGCGTCATGAAATAAATAATTACTATGAACAAAATTAATGGCAACAAAAACGGCAATAACATCTCCATCCAATACTTCCAACCAGACAACTCCTTCACTTGTACATCGACTTTCTGCAACTTTTCTGATGCTACTCCATAATTACTCATGAGTTCTGAAAACGATTGGCCCATTTCCTTTTTTACCTCCTGTGGTTTCATTTTTTCATCTTTAAGAATAACAACCATTGTGTCGCCGTGAACATCAACACTTTTCACCATCTCGCTATTTATCTCCTCAACCAATTTACCAACCCCTACCGGTTCTGGTTTTGGCTTGGTAATTGGCGAGTAACTCAAAACCCCTGCCACAAGAAGCAAAAGAAGGAAAATTAAGCCGAAATTTTTGATGAGTTTGAACATAATTTTTTATTAAGAATGTGGATTGATTATACTAAAAATAACAACGATTGTCAACCATACCAAAACCCCGGGATGAACCCGGGGTCTCTGTTTACTGTTTACTGATTACTAGTTACTGATTACTCACTTTTCTTTTCTTCACCTTTCTTTTCCTCAGCAACCTCTTTCTTCTCACCTCTCCCCTTAACACCCTCAAGTCGCAACCCAAGTCGGTGTTCTGATGGTTCGACCGAAATAACTTCAAATTTCATTTTTTCACCAATCTTGAATTTGTCGCGCAGAGCCTTGAGGTCTAACATTTGTCCGTCTGCCAGCTCTGACACATGGGCGAGACCATGAATGTGCTCATCCAACTTAACCATGATGCCAAAATCCTCAATCTTGTGAATTTCTCCCTCAACAATATCTCCGGTTTTGAATTTGTCTTTAACTTTTTTCCAAGGATCTTCAACCAAGCGTTTGATGGAAAGGTAGATTTTTGACTTATTAATATCAATAATCTGCGCTTTAACTCTATCACCCACTTTCAACACATCGCGCGGATGGCCGATTCTCTGCCAAACAATTTCTGAAATATGAACAAGACCTTCCAACCCTTCGCCAAATTTGACGAACGCGCCAAATGATGTGAGAGCGCTGATTTCACCATCAACAGTATCTCCGACTTTATATGCTTCCAACACAGCTTTCTGGTCATCTTCCCAAACTGCTTTTTCAGAAACAATCAACTTGTCGTAAGCTTCTGAAACATCAATAACTTTTACCTGCATCGTCTGGCCAGATAAACTTTTTAAATGCTCTAAAATGCGATTCTTGTCACCTCCTGGAACACGTGGATAATGGTCTGGGTTTAATTGCGAAACGGGAAGAAAGCCAGATAACGCATCCACACCCATCATTAAACCACCGCGATTTGCTGAGATAACTTTGGCTGGAATAGTAATTCCATCTTCCATGTATTTGGCCATTCTCTGCCAAACCAATTTATGTCCTGCGGCGCGGAATGAAAGCTCTGTCTCGCCATTCTCATTTTCTGGCTCAATGACGGTGGCCTCCACTTCATCGCCAATTTTTAAATCCGCGTATTCGCTGGATTCAGAAAACAACTCCTGTCCACGCACAACACCTGTGATAACACCACCGATGTCAACACGCACTTCACCTGCGTCTACTGCCACAACTTTCCCTTTTACCAAATCGCCAGCTTTTGGTAATGTAGAGAAAAAGCTCTTAAGTAAATCCGCAAAACCGCCTTTTTTCTCGTCTACCATATTAAAAATTATATTAACTCGCGGGCGACGAAACCCAACCGAGCTCCCGACTTTTAATCAGGATTTATAAGTGTTGGCATTATAACACAAAATAAAAATAAGTCAAGGATGCCACTTAGACGCAATTCCGGCAAACAATTAACTCTTAATGCGATGGGGATTTAATTTCTTAAATTTTTCAACAATATCTTCTGTTAATATTGCTGGTAATTCCGCAAATGAAGCCATGGGTGGAGCGGCATCGTCGCTGTTTGAAGTGCCGCCGATACAATAACTGCGCACGGCAGCGTTTTTTTTCTTTAATCTCTTGTGCAATTCTTCGGTTGCGTCAAAATCATCGGGCACGCCATCAGAAATTTCCGCTACATAATGAATCGGTAATTTTTCTCGCGACACTCTTTTTTTCTGCAAAAGGTCTTGCTCCTTGGACATTTCCGATTCAATAATCTCCAAAGTTTCGTGAGTAGGCGTGCCGCCGCTGGCAAATTTTATCAATGCCGAGTACATACGCCACTGTTCTGTTGGCCCCCATTTGTCGGTCAGAGCCAATACTTTTTGCCCTCGGGAAGACGCTAAGGTGGCCATAATTTTAATGGGTAATAATTCTGATTCACTGCCATTGGCCTGGCGAGAGATATAGCCGCACTGCATTAAACTGTCAATAAAAAGCAGAGCCACATCACGCTGGACATCGCATTTTTGTCTTCCGGTCATTGGATCCGGCTCGCTCATGCTGCCTGACAAATCAAAAGAAAAATATATATCAATACCACCAAAATCATATTCTTCGCGCGTTTGTTTTTCCACTTTTTCAAAACCAGTGGGATTAAATTCTTGTCCGCGAATATCAATGGAGGCAGCTACCGGATCTTCCAGTCGGTCGCCTTCATCCATACGCACCGGACCGCGATAATCTATTGATTCAATTTTGCGTGCAATGACAATTTTTCGCCATTCATCTTTTAACAAATCGGAGATTGGCTGTCCTTCTTTGTTTTTAATCTCCCGCACCCGTTCCAATGCCCGCAAAAATTCCGCGGCCTGCTCTGGCGTACAACCGGCTTCAGCGGCAAATTTTTCTTTTTCCAAATCATCACGGCTGCGTTCGCGTGTTTTTCTTTTTCCACCGCCTCCGCCGCCTTGTTCTTTTTTTAATTCATCAATTTTTTTCTGCAAATCTTCTTCAGACATAATTTCATCATTCTCTCCAAAATCACCTTCGCCTGATTGATCATTCAAATTTTTTTCTTGTTCTTCCTCGTCCACCGTGGGGTCGCCTTTAGGCGTGGCGTCCAACCTAAGCCAATGCTGTCCTACTTGGTCCCAAACTTCCAGCCAAGCGTGCCCATTGCCAGCGTGCATAATAGCACGGTCTTGATTGTCTTTTTCCTTTACATAATGACCGACGATAAAACGGCAAGAAATTCCTGCTTCCTGCAACATGCGTACCGCCAAAGTATTAGACACGAAACAATCGGCTTCTTTCATTTGCCAAACTTTTTCAAAAAATTTTGCCGGATTATTGGTATAATTTTTCCAAGCATCCGGATTGTTGGAATAAGTTAAATGCGCCCTAACTGCTTTAACAATTTCTCTGGCCTGTTTTATTTCTGCTTGGTTATTTTGTTTTATTTCTCTCAATACATCCTTGGCCTCACTTGGTAAACTGCCGGCAACATTCATTTCCGCTGATGGATGTTCTTCTGCCAATGTCTGGCGAGGGGCAATTTTTAAACAATAACTAAATACTCCTGATTCATCAATAGATAAATACCATAAACCATCCTGGTCGCGCAAAATTTTTGCGTCCGAAGCCGAACATTCCAAAGAATCAGCATACACACCCCAGTTGTATGGCATGGGTAAAGCCAGTGGCTGGCCGCCACGCATTTTGCCTGAAATAATTCTGGCTCGTAAATTATCCAACTGCTCACCGCCACCTGTTTCAAATTCTTTTTCTGTTTCGCCATGCCACCGACCGGAATTGTTGTCAAAAGTGTCCATTATTTTTTGGCGATAATAGCGGCCAAAAAATGGTGCCACGGTAAATATGGCTTTTGGTTCTCCTTCGCCTTTTTCCATTCCCGATTCCATTAACGACCTGGCCTCATCACTTTGGTCAGGCAAATCGCTGTCATTTGTTTCTGGTTTGTCTGGTCCGTTTGGTTCTTCTTCGGGCACAGGCGGAGTTGAGGGGGCTGTTTCCTTTTTGGCCGTTTCCAAATCTTTTTCTGCCAACCAATCCAAAGCCGGACGAATTTGCAAATCATACAACTTTTTGCGCAAAGCCCAAGAAGTACACGGATCGGCCATGGTCTTAAAAACATCAATCACCCCGCCGGTTTTAGTTCTAACATTAGACAATGGCCTCAACAAGTTAGCCACTCTTTTGTCAGTTTCCTGCCCGACATTTAATTGGCCATCAATCATTGCTTGGCGGAATTGATGGATGAATTGTCCAACTAATGGCAACTGATGTTTAACAGCTTTTTCCGGTGTTCCTTTTAATACCCCTTCTATTGTCTGTCTAACCCCTATTGACACTGACTCTTTCCAGTCCAAATATTCCTGCGCTACATTCAAATTGTCGAGTTCGGCCGCAAAATCCGGTCGTCTGGGCGACTCGGTTATGTCCATTACCTCTGATTGTACCCCTCCTGGCTTTTTTGCAGACATAGTCCAAAATTTTTTGTGGCGAACGAAAAGTAAAAAAATAAAAGATTTAAATAAGAAAAACAAAAGCGACTAAATCTAAGTGGAACGAAGCACAACCGAGAGGCGGAAACCCCTGCTACCCCAAGAACCGCCGAGACCAACGTAGCCG